>Ga0307515_10008105_pt1 | contig 20584 bp, 4 predicted proteins | sample 17_EM_MG_FD_194513 | JGI IMG/M metagenome (GOLD analysis project Ga0307515, IMG submission 194513) | Populus trichocarpa ectomycorrhiza microbial communities from riparian zone in the Pacific Northwest, United States - 17_EM | ecosystem: Host-associated > Plants > Roots > Unclassified | place...
TATATCGCCTTTATAGAATAACGCGCTCTTATCCCTATAGGTATTAGTATTATCTTTATAGCGTTACTATAAAATCCAGGCTAGGGCCTTAAGCTATATTAATATCCGCTTAAAGTAGTTGGCCATAGAGTCTGCGTAAAAGAACTCCTTCTTTGCTTATGCTAATAGTGTTAGTAGGTAAAGGCTAGCAGGCTTAATTCCGAGGCGAGGGTTAAAGCTATAGTTTACAAAAAACGGGGAGATGCCTATACTCTCGTTAACTTAGTTATTCGTAGCAAACTTGGTAAGCGGTAGGTAGTTAACCTAGTCGTCCTATATAAAGCTAACAAAAGCACAGAGGTATTTATTTACGGCAGCGTTAATAATTTTAGTTTAGCCGTCCGTTTTTAGATACTAGGCTAAGCTTAGTCGTAAGATTGTTTTAAGGCATTTACTTAGTCGTCGCCAAAAGTTGCTAATAAATTATATGCCGTAATTGGAGATAATCGTGCTTAGTGCACCGTAGAGCTTATATACGTTATTAATAAAGCCATTAACTAGCTCCTCTATTAAGAGTCCTATTACTAAAACAAGGTATTATATTTTAGTTAGGCGGTTTATAATAATAAGGATATATTTATATGCCTTACCGTGGCGTTAGTATACCGTGGCGTTATAATATAGTTAATCGAGATATTAGTCCACGGGCGAGCGGGTAATTTTAGTAACTTTAGGAAACCAGATGGGGTAGAACGGGGGGTCTTAGTGCGAAAGTATAGGGCATAGTTTTTAATAAAGGTAGCTATAAACTGGGAGATTCCTAGCTACTAGTATATTTGGTTTAAGAGGTTAAAAGTCTTAACCTAGCTAGGGTAACTAGCGGGGCCACTGCTATAAGAGCGATAGGTAACTTTTAGGTAGAGGTCTAGGGCGTTAGGGACAAAGAGATATTAGCGGAAGTAGATCTGTCCGTTAATGATATTATATTCTAACTTATCGCAACAAAGTAATTTCCTAATCTTCTTTAGCTAACGGCGAGCTTTCTAATTATATAGGGCTGCCACTATATCTCTTACGAGTTTGTTCTCCTGGTATCCTAGCCAGATTAACTTATTTAGTGACTTTTTAGCTATTTTAGGGTCTAAAGCGGCTATAAACTTTGCGTTGTTAGAGTTATAGGACTTATATAGTAATTCTTCTAAGATTATAGGATTAACTTTCTAGGGCGGTATAACGACTTAGGCTTAGTAGCGGAGGCGTTTATTATTAGCGTCCTTAGGCCTTATTCCTAGTAGCCGGCTTAGGGCGTTAGGGAGCGTGGCTTTGCTGCTAGGTCTATATATAATTATAAAGTTAAACTATAAAAGGAACTCTATCTACTAGACTTGGCGCTAGTTTAGCTGCTTAGTAGTTATAAACGTCTATAGGTTTTTATAGTTGGTAATAATTTTAAACGGCTCCTTAGTCCCTTATAGCTTAGGACGCTATTTCTTTAAAGCCTTAACGATAGCTAAGAGTTCTTTATTGTAGATCTTATAGTTATACTCTAGCATAGAGTGCTTTACAGAGAAGAATGCGACTAGTCTTAATTTTCTGTCGTTATTATACTAGGAAAGGACTCCGCTAGAAGCCTAATTTAATACATCTATCTCTACCACTGTTTTCTTTATATAGTTATAGTATGCTAGTACTAGTGCTGAAGTAAAGGCTCCCTTAAGGGCCTTAAATAATTTGGCTTATTTTAGTCCCTATAGCCATCTAATATCCTTCTTTAGGAGTTTTATCATAGGTATAGCGATAGCAGAGTAGCCTTAAATAAATCGTTAGTAGAAGTTCGTAAAGCTAAGAAATTGTTATAGTTCTTTAATTAATGTTGGGTCCTTTTATTCCTATAAGGCCTATACCTTCTTAGGGTCCATAGTTATGCCATTAGTTAAGATAATTAAGCTAAGGTATTTTGTTTTAGTAGAGTAGAACTTAGACTTATTAATATTAATCTAAAGTCCAGTATTACCGAGTCTTTAGATAATTTCATTTACATACTTAGTATGCTCGGCGCGTATTTTAGAAAAGACAAGGACGTTATTAAGGTAGGTAGTGCAGTAGTTATTAAGGGCGTTGTGTAGAATATAGTTAATATAGTTTTAGAATATAGCGGGTATATTATAGAGGCTAAATAGTATAACTAGTATCTTATAGAGTCCGAACCGGGTAATAAATGCTATAAGCTACTTATGGCCCTCTGTAATCCGGATCTGGTTAAACACAGCAATTATATTAAGTTTAGTAAAGTACTTAGCACTATAAAGTGCGTTAAGTATCTCGTGGATTAGTAGTAGTAGGTATTAATTCTTAATAGTAACTATATTTAGGCCTTAGTAGTTATAGTAGATTTATATACCGCCGCCGGGCTTAGTAGCGAGGAGGAGTAGTATAGTAGCTAGTAAGGTTAATTCGCGGATAAAACCCTTATCCAGTATCTCATTAATCTACTTCTTTATACACCTAAGTTTAGCAGGTAAGAGTGGTCTATTTTTATAGTATAGGGCCTAGTTTCCGGGGGTGATCTTAATTTTATAATCCTATAGTTAGTAAGGGGGCAGCTTATCTACGTTCTTAGGGAAGAAGTGCTTAATATATTTACTAAACTCCTTTAGTAGGCGTTATAGAATGTCTTTACGGGTTAATCCTAGTTTGCTTTTTAGGAATTTTTTAATATTAGTATCGACTATCTTCCGACGTAAAAGCTTAGGTTTGGTTTTTAGATTTATCTTAAGGAAGTTATAAAAATAGGGGGGGAGCACTTTACGGGCTTCCTTTATTATATAGTCGCCTTCTACTAGCCGGCGGAAAGACCTTTCTAATAGGTTTAGTACTTCTATTAGGCCTATAGGCAGCTCTTTAAGCAGCTATTAGTGCTCCTCTTATTTAACCAGTTCTACTAGCTCCGCTATATAAATCCTTATTACCTTTACATCTTTTTGTTTATAGAACTGGGTAAAATTAACAGTATAAGTGTATTTAATATTATCTAGGTTAGGGCGTATCTAGTTCTCCGGTGCTACGGCTAGGCTAGCATAGCTTAGTTAGCCTAAGGGGGCGGAAACGAGGCGGCGGCCTTATATAGTACGCGCGGGAGACGGGTATAAGGTTAGGCGTTGCGGTGGTGTAGTTTCTATTATCCGGGTCTTAGTAGTTCTATAGCCAGTCCTTGCTATAACGCGAGCTATAGTATGCGTATATGGTATATAGCTTAGTTCTGGGTGTCGGGCTAGGCAGCTAGGGTTTAAATGGTGCCTAGGTTAGGGTTAGATTCTTAGTAGTAGCGGCGCAAAGCGGACCTTCTTTCTTAGTCTTAGTGGGGCTAGCTAGCCCGTTATTTTAGTCTTAAGTACTAAGGTAGTCTAGTCTTCCACTATCTCGTTTCTTTACAGCTATATAGGCTCCCCTTTATTAGGAACGTCTTCTACTATTAGGGCTTTGTATATAGTCCTAGGCACTAGGCTTAGTAGTGCTGAGTATCTATATAGGGCGTCCCTACTAACGTTAGTTATCCCCTACAGAAGGTAGTGCCTAAAGTAGTAGTTTAAGTTAAAGCAGATCTTAAGTTTCCTAAAGCTAGAACGGGGCTTATGCTTCTAAAGCTAAGGCATACCTAAAATAATTAGGGTAGTAGGCAAGAGTTTAATAATAAAAAAGAGCATGGCTTTAGTATGGAGGCCGATTAATATTTAGGCGGTAAAGTAGTCCGTAATAAGCGAAGTTAGGATACTATCTGCAAGGCGTAGTAGCCTAGGTGCTAGCAGCTTCTTAATTATAACGTTATACTTTCTTATAATAGACTCTGCGTTAGTAAATACTATTACAGTACTACCAGAGTCTACTAGGCTTACTATATTAATATAAACTTAGGGGTATGGGTTACGTAATAAGGAAAGTTAGGTTTAAATAAAAATTGATTTTTTGTTACTATTTACTAATCTAAGATTAAGTAGCAGTTTACTAATAAAAAGGACTAATTAATCTAGTAATAGGGACCTAATCTTCTTGTCTTCCTCCTTATATAGTTTAGACCCTTAAACGCAACTTAGTCTAAGAGTTTACCTTTTAACGACTAGGGTATGGGGCTATCTTAGCGGGGCGGTCCAGTGTCCGTTTAGCTAGCGGTATTAGTTTTAGTTTTGGTTGGGGTATAAAAAGATAATACCTTACCGACGATGTTGCCGTGTTCGTATTCGCTAGCGTAAAGTCGCCAATACTAGGCATTGTTAACGGGTTAGGCTCCTATATAGGGTATAGTTTAAAGTAACTAAGCCGTAGGGTTAAAGGGGGGAGTTGTCTACCGCGGCTATAATAGGCTCCGTGGTCGCCACGTCTATAATGGACTCTATAGTCGCCGCGTCCGTAGTTATTAGTTCGCGTTATTTAACGGGGTGGCATTAGGACTAGGTTTACTATCTTAATAGGGTTATAGGCATCTTTTTAGTGGCCAGGTAGGCTATAGGTAAGGTACAGTCTATTATTAATATAGCGCTTACGCTCCGTGTCTAAGATTTTATTAAGGTCTATAGGTTCTCTAGTTACTACTAGGGTTAAGGTCAACATAGGGGCAGGGGCTTAGGTAGGTAGGCGGTAGTTAGCGTTCTTCTTAAGGTTGGCTTAGTATATATAGTTTACGAGGTTCTTAGCAAATATATCTATCTGCTTGCTCCAACCTATATAGTTACTATTATTAATTTTATAGGTAAGTCTAAGTACTAGCTCTTCTATCTTTAGAGAGATAAACTTTTAGAGTAGGTCTACCTTCTATTTATCTATCTTCTTGGCGCGGACTATTAGCTTATTAAGCTCTCCCTTCTAGGACTAGTAATTACGCTCGCCCTAGGGGAAATAGTTAAGCTTATTTTTTGCGACCTGGGTTATATTAAGGACCTTGTAGTAGGTAGTAAGGTCTTTAAGTATATCTTCCTTAATAGGCCATTTCTATATAGATATATTGTTTAGGTTTTTATATATAAGCTCTAGGCCCTACTTAATAAACTTATAGGCCTTATCCTCTAGTATATTTAAGATATAAAGAATCTGGGACTAAACTGTGTTAAAGTAGTCCTAGTCCCGGTTAAAGACTCCCTTAATTTTAATATGCTAGGTCTTAAAGTTAGCTTATTATTTTAGCGGGGTGCCTTTTCCGCTAAATATTAGCGGGTCTTTAGATCTCCGTTTTTTCTACTAGGTTACTACTATTATTATAGGGGTTAATTATTTTAGAACGGTGATAGTCTCTACCTAGGAGTTAATAGTTCCTATTTAGGAAGCGATAAGGGCACTAAGGTTTTTATTAGCTTTTTTGTTGGCGGTATTTGTGTTATATATACACTATAGTCCTACTTTAATATTACTAAGGAACTCGTTAGTATAGTTAATAAGGGTAAGGTAAGCTTTACTAGGCTTAAAGGTCTTAGGGTACGGTGGGGAGCAGCGGATTATCTACGCGATATTAGGGTATATCTCTATAAAGTGGTCTATAAAAACGTTACGGGGGTTCTAGGTTTCGGCCATTTTAGTATTATTAGTGTCGCCCATCTAGGCGCTAGGTAAAAACTAAGGATTGTTCTAGAACTATGCTAGGGACGTATTAGTTTTAGTAGGGGCGTACATAGGTCGCGATTACTCTAGGGTAGAGGTTAATTAACTAGGGTACGGGGAATTAATAATCGCGATAGGGTATAAATTAAAGATACTACAAACTGTTATAGTGCTGTAATAAAGTAGACTAAATAACTACGTTATGGTATAAAGAGGGGAAGAAGGTAGAAAGGGGGTATTATATATAAATAGTAGGGCCGGCCGCTAAGTCGCTAGTAGTAGGCTAGCTAATAGTAGGAAACAGTACGAGACAGTATAAAACAGTATGCGTTAGGTTAGTGCCGTGATAGTAAAGCACTCAGCCCTATATATAAAGTTTTAAAATAGTTCTACTAAACGTTCTAAGGGGGTAATTAATAATAATAATAATAAATTTAATTTACCGCCCGTCTTGGTCCCCCTAGTAGGTCCACACAGGCTAATGCCTTTTATAGGAAAAACTCTAACTTAGAGAAAACCCCACCTTAGGCTACGCTAGAGAGATAGCAGCGTTCTAATATTAGAGCGCCGGCGGCTCGCCTTTTACCTACCTTTAAGTCTATATATTAAGCTAACTAGCCGCGCTTTACGGATAATCTTACTCTACCCCCTTCTTTCCTTATTCTTTACTCTTATTTTTTTACTAGTCCTCTAGGCTTTAAAAGGGCTGGTATTTACTTATATCCTCTATATCTATTACCTTTACTACCTAAAACTAGGGTAAAATACCTAACTGTACTAGCCATTTTACTACTACTTAGGTGCTTTTTTTATTATTTAAAACATCCTAAAGGCGTTTAGAGGCGCATTTTACTATAAAGTCCGCCCTTTAGTAGTGTAGACACTAGAATAGTATATAGTGGACTATTTGCCTTATTTAGCTATATTTATACTATAGGAGAACCGCTAGTATACTAACGGATATAAGCCATATATTAAGCCCTATTATCTCTATATAAAGGAGAAATAGTACTATAGCCTCTGCTTTTATTAGGCCTTTATATAATGGGATTATAGGTTTCCCCTATAGGGTCTTTTACGTAGTTTCTATACGGTCTTTAGCCTTTACCTACTACCGTTATTACTATTCTAAATCTACCTATTTTGCGATAAAGGTAGTTGCCTACCTTTAGTGCTGGTAACCTCCTATACGGTAGCGGCGCTTCGCCTACGCTCTGCTGGTATTCCGCTAGCCATACTTATAGGGGTTTATTATAGCTTCCTACTCTATATAGTCCTTCTAGTATATAAAAAAGCCTTATATCTTATTTTTATAGTCCTTTACGCGTTCTTTAAGCGCTTTTAATAGTACTAGTGGCTGTTTTATTTTTTACTAGCGCTTTACTAATATATTCTAGATACCGTTAAGTGCCTCTACTAATTCCTTTTCTACCCTATTAGAGGCCGTCTTAGCGGCTCTTTAGAGGGCTGTTGTTTTAATATAGAGTTAGATTAGGGGAATAGCCGCTTCCTTCTCTATTACAGCTATTGGTGTTTGCTAGTATGCCTCTATAACCCTACAGAGACACTAGTTTTAGACTTTCTATAGTAGTTTAAGCAAGCTTTTTGCTAGCGTTCCGCCGTCGTCCTGTACTCCCCATACTTAGGCGCTATATAGTATTGCTAGTTGGACGGTGGCTGTATATAGGAGGCGTAAGCGGCGTATTAATGGGCCCTATATAAACGCGGTAATCCTTAATATTACTTTAAAGGCTGCTAAGCCCTTACTTACGGCCTTTTTAACCTATTTTTTTTATTAGAGCTTAGGGTTTACCTAGATCCCTAGAACTCGCATACTAGTTTTCTAAGGGGCTATCTCGTAGCCGGCGATACGTATAGTAGACGCAAGGTCTATAGTGGCGTGGCGCTATTGCCTTATAAAGTATATAAGCTAGTACTTCTTAAGGGCGAACGCCGCCCCGTGTCGATTTGCCTATACAGCGTAGTAGTTATAGGCGGCCTCTAATTGTTAATAGTTCTCTACTGTAGAGTTCCTCTAGGTAATAAGGTTTATATTATCTATAAAGCTAAACCCTAGCGTGCTGCTATTGGGGCGCTAGAATTCCTCTAATAGCTTTAATATAAAAAAGAGGAATAAGATTGGTAATAAGGGTAACCCCTAGGGGATACCTATCTGTGTCTAAATCTAGTTGCTCTTATATCCTATAAACTTAATATAGGTTTTACGTGCTGTTAGGAAGCTTTATATAAAGTCTATAAGCTACTTTAAAAAGCCTTTTTTTTTTAGAATATAGAGGAGCCTTTTATAGGAGATGTTGTTAAATACCCCTACTAAGTCTAAGCTTAGCATTAATACTATATACCCGCGGCGTGTTTGCTACGCCGTCTATATATAAGAGCTAAGCAGTCCTACCGCTAATAGTGTGGATTATTTACGCCTTGCTCCTATTTAGTTCTAAGGGAGTAGCCTATGCTCCTCTACAGCCTTAGATATAATATTAGCTACGTACTTTTCTAAGACTTTTGCTAGCGTGTTTTTAAGGGTAATTAGTTTATAGCTGCCTAGGAGAGAGTAGTCTTTCTTTCCTTCTTTACGTAACACTATAGTTATAGATTCTTTAAGGCTTTCTAGTATTATTCCGCTAGTAAAGTAATAACTAGCTGCTTCTGCTAAATCTTTTATAATAATTAAGGCAACTACTTTAAGGACCTTATTTGGTATACTATCTAGCCTTAAGGCTTTTCTATTTAAAAGACTCCTAATAAGCTTATTAATTTCTTCTGTTAAGATAATAGGGCTAATATTAAGCACATTTTGTTCCCTTATTATCTCTATATTACTAAGGTCTACTATTCTAGTTTTAGAAAAGAACTTAGCTATAAGGATATTAGCCTTTATAATATTATTATCTGTTAAGGGATCCTTAGTAGACCTCCTAAGGTCTAGTAGATAGGGGTCCGCCTTCACTACGCTTACTTTTTTACTCCATTTTAATAGAGTCCAAAGTCCCTTGTTATATAGTTTTGACTAGTCTTTAGTGAGTTTATAAACAAAGCGTTTCCAATTATCACGACTGACTCTTCTAGTCTCTTTTTGCAGTTGGTTGTTTAATGCTAAATATCTTTAGTAGTCCTCGGGGTTGTTATAAGCTTAGAAGGGGGTAATTATTATTAAGTCTCGTTATATATAAATTAAAGCTTAATTACCAGAAGAGCTCTAGCTAAAAATTATTAGAGCTATAGCGTATCTAATTAATAGGACACTGAACGCCTAGCTTAACTAGATAACACCTTTTAAAAAGCTTTAGTTAGCACTAGGGCTCTTACCACTAAAGCCAAATATAGCTTATCTACGTGTATACGGCTATAGAGCTTACCCGCTTAAATATAACCTCCTATATACTTAAAAGCTTAAGCTAAGGGCTTATATTAGATACCTAGTTAGGCACTAGTCAACAAATATCTTTAGGGTCTATATACCTAGCGAAAAAAAGGTAATTTAAACAAAAGACGTTATATTTAATAAGCAATTGCTCTATAATAATAATTAGCTAAATCTTGCAAATCTGCTCCATAAACGCGCTAATTAAATTTTAGAGGTAATTAATATGTTATAAGTTAATAGAACGCTTTAGGAAGAGCTTAATAAAATATTAAATAAGGACAACGAGACTTCAAATAAGATTTAAGTAGATAACAGTAGAAATTAATAGGCAGATTTTAGTAAAAATTAAGACTAAGTAACTAATTAAGATAATAACGTAGCAAGCTTATAAACCTTAAAGGACGATTTCTTACCTACCCTAGATAAGACGCTAGAACCTTAATTAATTCCTATTAAAGGATCCTTAAGCTCCTTAGCTTACTCCACACGTTAATAACCGCATTATAAATACGTACCTATAGAGGATAACTTATAGGATAACGGCGCAGCCGTTAAGGAAGACAATATTATAAAGGGTAAATAATTAAGGAGGCTACCTAAACGGTATATGGCTTATTTAACTTACCTTAAGGAGGTAGATAGCTTTAAAGCACTTTAGGCAGCCTTTTATATAGGCCTAAAATATTATAGGAAAATCTATTGCAATAAGCTACTACCTCCGCCTAAGAACTAGAAGGAGCTTATAAAACACTAGTACAGAGAAGAGTTTCTTACTATTGCTATAAAGAAATACACAGACCTAGACGGTTATAGAATATTTAAGGTTATAAATAAGACTCTATTAGTTAAAACGGTGCCTACAACCTAGAGATTTACCTATAAAATGGACACTAACGGATATCTAACGAAGTTCAAAGCACGACTCTATATAAGAGGCGATCTACAAGAATCAATCTATAAGGACACCTATACGGCGACTCTAGCAGCTAAGGTCTTTAGGGCTCTCACAGCAGTTATTACAGCATTTAATTTAGACGTTTAGCAGGGCGACGCTATTAACGCGTTCGCAAATAACTTAATTAACAAAATAGTCTATATTAAGTGTCCTAATAGATTTACTATTAAGGGCAAATATCTACTTCTATATAAAGCTCTCTATAGACTTTAACAATCGCTACGTCTCTAGTATAATAACTTAAGTCAGGAACTAACTAAATTAGGGTTAAAGCCTATTAGCGGAGAGCCGTGTCTCTACTATAACGATCGGCTAATTATATTCTTCTATATAGATAATATCTGTGCTATAAGCATTAAGGGGAACCAGTTTAAGCTTCTAAGCTTTAAGAATACGCTTATAAAGAGATATAAGATAAAGGACCTAGGTAAACTATCCTAGTTCCTAAGAATTTAAGTCTTAAGAGATAGGAGTTAGAAAAAGCTATAGCTCTACTAAGACTCCTATATTAAGAAGATCGCTAATAACTTTTATTTAACTAATATGCGCTTAGTTAGTACACCTATAAGCACTAATAAGCTCCTACTAAATCTAAAGGAAGCTTTAAAATAAGACATCTACATCTACTAGAGGATAATCGGCTTACTCCTTTATGCGACCTATATTATAAGACCTAATATAATAAGAGCTTTAAGCAAGCTATCGGAGTTCCTATAAAATCCCTTACCCCTATATAACGCCGCAGCTTATTAAGCGATCGCCTATCTATATTAGAAAAGGACCCTCGCAATTAAATACTTAGGACATAATATAGGGAGTTAAGTCTTTACGGAAGCAAGTAATACAGCGTTTGGAAACAACTTAATAAGTAGATATAGTACGGAAGGATATCTATTTACCCTATTTAGGGGACTAATTAACTAGCGCTCTACTAAGCAGACGTTAGTAATAAAGTTAAGCACTAAGGCAGAGCTTATAGCTCTATTATATATAGGAATAGAATTAATCTAGTAGAGTTACTTCTTTAAAGAAATTGGATTAATCTTAGATAACAGGTAAACAATTAACTATAACAATCTATAGACAATTTAACTACTTATAAAGGACGGACCAGAGCTATCTACAAAGCTCTAATACATTGGCATATACCACCACTAGTTACGTTAAGAAGTACGTGACAATTAAATTAAGATTAATTGGACGCCTACTATAGTAATAGTAGCAAATAGCTTAATAAAAGCTCTACCAAGGCAGAAGCACGAGACATTTGTTTATTAATTAAATTTGGTTAATATTAAGGATAGGATCTAAATTAACTAAGGCAAGTAAGAAGATATAGGGTATTTTTAACTTAACACTATACTAAGACCCGTAATATAGCTTTAACCTATAAGGGCTTAAAGCTAGGGGGATATATTAATTTAGGTTAGATTTAGCCTATTACCCTATTTATATTCTTATTCCGGGTATACTACTACCCCTATTTTAGTTATAGACCCCCTCTATCTTTCCTATTCTAGACACCTACCTTATATATAAATAGCTTCTTTTCTTTATAGTTTAAATAGATAGAGTCCTTATTCTTTACTTATTGGTGCATAGACTACCAATTAATATATATGCATACTTAGCAGTGCTAATTTATATAGGGCTATATATAGAAAGCAGCATTAAGGAGTATTAGTATAAAGACTTTAGTTATAGCTTAATATATATTATTCGGATCTTTAGCAGTGATATAGTTAAGATATTATGGATTCCGCTATTTATTAACCTCTACAATTACTATATAAAAGGCGTTAATACTACTAATTAGATAAGATCTTATTATAGCTCCCTCCAACATTACCGTAAGACTTAAAAGCCTCTATTCTACTTCCTCCTTAATATAATTGTTACTAACTGCTATAAGCTATCTTCCTACTTTACTAACGGCTGGCCGAGATAAAGTGGCTATAAGAAGTTCCTTAAACGACTTGTAAACTTTCTATTTAAGCTTTCTACCTAAATATCTTAAAGTAATTGTGTGTGGGTTTCTATGGATTAAATATAGTGGTACCTAGTAATATATTATGGATATAAGGTAGTTAAAATTAATATAAAGCCGATGACTTGTTCTGCATGCTTAGAGGTAGAAAGAAAAGGCCAAATTAAAAAACCTTTAAGTAGGAAGCCTCTCTATAAGCTTTTAGTAAATATAATAAAGAGGTCGCGCGATAGTAAGTGTTATGGCTTATATAAATGCTTCTAAACCAAAGCTTATAGAATGCTGTATTATAAAGATACTAAGCTAAAAAGAAGGGAAAAAAGGGGTTGCTAGAACTGATATAAACAAATATATAGGGTAAGCCGCTAAGGCGCTAGCTCTGGGCGAGCTAATTAGGGGTCGGCAGAATATAGTAGAATTTGGTAGGTAACATGCGATAGCGCCGTTACATTACCCCCCTCTTTAAAAGAAAGCCTGCCTTTAGGCTTAGTTAGAAATAGGGTAGCACTAGGTTTATAAATATAGGATTATAAAATATAAGATAAGGAGATAAAGGGGATATAAGTGCGTCCGGACTAAGTATAAAAGGCAATTATAGGCTAAGTAGAAGCACTAGGCTAAAAAAAGTAGCCGCTAAAAGTCTTGGCATAGATCTAACTAATTAGATAACTTTAACCGGCGGTTAAAGTTCTTAGATATCTGAAATTTTATAGTACTAGTAGAAAACGGTAGAATTTAGCAGAATTTGGTAGATAGCTATATTAGGGCTTTAGGGCGTTTTTGTCCCTATATTCTTCTAATAACTTATTATCTTTATTATACTAGCATTCTATCTATTTATCTAGGTACTTTAGGGGTCTAGGCGTATTAGGGTATTAGTTAGAAAACTCTTTAAGCTTTTAGGGGCAGCTTATAAAGTTCTATATAGGGTACTAGGTTAGGTCTAGATCGTAGTCCTTTTATTAGACACGGTATTTTAGCGTTCCCTATACTATATTATAGGCTAGTATTTTATTAACTTCCTATTTATTATTACCGTTTACTTAAACTGGTAGGGGAAGCTCGTTCTTTTGTCTAGGTAATAGGTTATTTATAGCTTTCCGTAACTTATCTAGTAAAAAGATAGGGTAAACCCTAATTAAATCTAGGAGCTTTACCTTATATAAGTTGCCTATCTTTTTAAGAACCTTATACAGTCCTACTATCTAGTAGTTTAGCTTATAGTTAGGTTATTTGGTCTTCTAATTCCTTATTATAACCTAGACTATATTACTAGGGGCAAAGTTAGGCTCTTAATAGTGTTTGTTTACCTACTATTTTATTAACTTTTAAGCTTTTTTTAGGTTCTTATAGGCTACTATCCAGGCTTTCTCTAAGCGTTTAGCGTACTGTTAGGCCTTAGTATAGAATAGCTTCTCTTATATAGTCTAGGGTTCTTTTAGCCTTTTCCAGTTAAAGCTTATATGGGGTAAGTATCCCATTTCTAGCTAAATTAGGGTAAACCCTATAAAGTTGTAGGGTAGGGTTACTTGCGCGTAGTTTATTAAGGGTAGTAGTTTAGACTAGTTATTCTGGAAATAGTTAATAAAGGGCCTAAGCCTCTGGTTTAGGTACTAGTTTATAATCTCTATCTAGCCGTCTGTTTAGGGGTAGTCAGCTATAAAAAGCTTTAGCTTAATACTTAGGATTTAGGTAAACTTATTCCAGAAGGCTAATATAAACTATGGCCTATAATTAGATATAATAGTATTTGGTAGTCTATAGATTTAGTAAATATAGTAGATATATAGCTAGGCTGCTTCTTTAGCATTAATGTTTTTATAATAGGGAATTAAGAATAGGTATTTGCTAAAGCGGTTGACTATAACTATAACTATATTATAACCGTTATGGTCCCTAAGTAGTTTATAAAAGTCTATAAATATATACTATTAAGGGCGCTCTAGTATTAGGAGTGGCTTAAGTAGTCCTAGGGTCTTATCCCATGGGATTATAGCTTTCCTATAGCCTTTACAGTTCCGTATATATTAATTAATATTCACAACTATTCTTAGCTAGTAGTAGCGGTAGTTAATAATTTTATAGGTCTTGTTCTTACTAGGGTGTGCCGTAAAAACTTGGCAATGAGCTTTATAAATTAGTTTAGTTTATAAATTATTAACGTTAGGGACTATAAGCCGCTCCTAATATAGGAGTAACCCTTCCTCTACTTTAAAATTAGGGTTTCCCTTTATAGCTTAATTATAGAGGGCCTTTAGGGCGTTAGCCGTGCGGTTTATAGTTAGGAGGCAGTTAATTAGCCCTATTAGTTTATCTAAGGTCTCCTCTATTAATACTAGCTTGTTTAGCTGGGAGTCTAGCTCCTTAAGGATCTATAGGTTAAGCTATTTAGGATAGAGGAGGGCGCGCGTCTAATATTAGGTCTTTAGCTTATCCTAAGGTCCTATATCTTATTCTCTTTAGGTTAAGGTATTAGCCTTAGAGTTTTATTTACTAAAATAATATATAATTATAAAGAAGAATTAGGAGAGTGTTTTGGCCTACTAGGTTTATTATCTAGTAAGCTGCTTTATAGTTATAAAGTATTTTAGGGCTTTATAGTCTATATATATTTTAATTTAGAAGTTTGTACCTTTAAGCTCTACGCGCTATTAGAAGAGTAATTAAATAATAGCTAGTATTTCTTTATTATATACTTTATAGTTACACTTAGCTGGGTTTATTATTTTTAAGAAAAAAGTAATAGGGTACTATTCGCCGTCTAGATATAACTATAATAGGATTCCCGCTATAACCCTATTTAAGGCGTCCGTTTTTAGCATTAATTTAAGGTCTAGGTTATAGTAATAAAGGATTAAAAAAGAGATAAGCTAATCCTTTATTTCTTTAAAGGCTTCTATATAATTATTATTAAAGATAAAAGGCGTATCCTTCCTAGTTAGTTATATAAGAGGTTTTACTATAATTCTATAGTTGTAGATAAACTAGCGGTAAAAGTTATAAAAACTAAGGAAGGATTGGATTCCTTTTACTGTATAAGGGGGCTTCTAGTTGCGGATTGCCTCTACCTTCTTAGGGTTAACCTTAATTCCTTTTATAGTTATAATAAACCTAAGGTATTTTATACATTTTACCCTAAACTTATATTTCTTAATATTAACTTATAAGCCCGCGTTCCGTAGTTTCTTTAGGACCTTCTTAATATAAACTTAATGCTTAAGTTTATCGTCTAAGTATATAAGAATGTTGTTTAGGTATACCGTGTAGAATTTGTTCAGGTAATTAAAAAGAACGTTATTTATATACCTTTTGTACGTAGCTAGTCCGTTTATTAGTCTAAAGGGAAGAACTTTATATTTATAGGAGCTATAATAGGTACGGAACGTGGTTAAATCTTTAAATACGGGTCTATTTTAATTTGGTGGAAAGCTTAACAAATATTAAGTTTAGTAAAGATCTTTACCCGACTTAGATATATAAGGGTCTTATTAATTAAAGGAATAGGATACTAATCCTTTTAAGTAATAGTGTTTAGCTTTTAATAGTTGATATAAAAGTGGAGGCCTCTATTAGGCTTTTTTATAAATAAAATAGGGGAAGTAAAAGGGGTTTAATTTAGCTTAATAAACCCTTTATCTAGGTTATTAATTAAGTACTACTTTATTGCTTTTAGCTTATCCGTTAATTATTAATAGAGGGGGCTATAACCTAGTAAGTTATTAGCTTCTAATTAAATCTTATAATTATATATCTAGTAAGGGGGTAACTTATCTAAAGCCACCTTTAAAAATATATTCTTATAATTTATATAAATAGTAGGAAGAAGGCGTTTAACTAGTTTCTTATTAGTTTCCTTAGCTAGCTCTTCCTCCCTATTATTAATAATTTAATTAATTTTATATAGGCTTATTATAAAGACTTTATTATCCTTCCAGTATATATTAAAGTAGAACGCTATAGCGCCAATTGCGGCGATATTTATAGTAGGGGGGTTATATAACAATAGGGGCATATATAACTTTATAGACTTTTAGGGCGCTAGCATTATTATTACTCCTTTTAACTCCTATTGCATCTTTTAGAGGTTATCCCTTATATCCTATTAATGCGTTCTTTTCTATACCGGTTAGATCTGCGCGATTTAGATATTATTTACGTTACTATTTATCCCGCTTTTATACGTAGAATCCTCTTTAAACGTAGCGCTTTAGAAGAGTATCTTTATTAGTATAGAGTTCTTTCTAGCTTCGCAGCGGGCGTCTTTTTAGGTAAAGGCTAGATCACAAGCTAGAATATCCTACTAGTAGGTAGGGTTAGCCCTTACGGCTAATGTTTTATAGTTAGTTCAGATCTCCCTAATAAAGGAGGGTAACCTTAGTCTATCCTCTGGCTAAACAAACTATCTTTATTATATATTTAACTAAATATTAAAATAGAATATCTATTTTTATTTAAGGATTATATTATAGGACCCTAGGTCTAGGATATAAAAGGGGATACTATATTAGTATTATCCGTTAAGAGTAATATATAACTTTAAGACGTAGGTAATAGGCCGACTAGCTTAGCTATTATAGCCTCTTACCTAGATAGGCTTCTTTAGTCGGTTAGCTTCTATATTTAGAAACTTGGCAATATTATTTATATAAGTAGTATTTATAAAGGTAAAGCTATTTGCTTTAGTGTTAATAAGGGCGGTTATATTAACTCTATATCTATTTTAAAATACTATATATAGAACCGTAAAATACTTTCTACCTATTAACTAACTAAGATTAATCTCTTTAAGATTAATAAGGTACCCTAGGGGGGAGTCTTTCCCTAGGGTTCTTTTTTTCCCAACTTATTGGACGTCTCTCCCTCCTCCATTTCCTTAATATCGCCTATATCCTTTAGCTCTGGGCAAGATAAGGTAAAGTAACCCTCCTTATTGTAGTTATAGCACGTAGCCGAGGTAGGGTTGATTAGAGTATTACGACGAATACTAGTTAATAGCGTAGTACGTAGTTAGTCGAGCGTTACTTACTAGTGTATAGTTGTAACCGCCTTTAGTATAAGAGCAGTTATAACTTATCTTTCTGCTTTAGCTCTTATAGGTATAGCTAGCGAGTTTTAATCGCTATAGAGTCGCTTCTGCTAATTAGGATAAGCTTTAATCTACTTTAGTTCTAAGTTTAATAATAGGTAATAAGCTATAAGTCTGTTATAAGTTAGTAGGTTATCTAAGGTTATAGTAATCTTCTCTTATAGCCAAATTGTTAGCTTATTATATAGGTCTAATTAGTAGTTCTTAAGGGGAACCTAGCCTTCTCCTGTAAGGTATAGGAATTAAGTTTAGAATTTAGTAAAGGTTTAGTTTAGTTTTATTATTAGGCGATTATAGTTATACTAGGCGTCCTATACTTTATTTAGGTTAATATAAATAGCCGCTAGGTGCCGTATTATCTTATTAATAAATATAAATTAGATAGGGAAGTCGTCCTTAAACTTAGCTTAAAGGTGCTATTAGGTATCCCCAATAGTTTAACTAAAGAGGTAGAGTATTTTAGCTTCTTTAGAAAGGAAATAGTTATAGTTAATACGGAGCTTTCCTTATACTTAAATCCTCTAATTCTTAAAGGTAGGGTCTATCCCATTAGATAGTAGTAGGGGGTTAAAAAGTATAACGGACTTTAATTGCTTCGTTATTATATCCGTACTCCCTAGTATATTATATTTAGTAGAGTAAATAGGTTAGCTAGGGCTTTAAAAAAGGGAAGCTAGGCTATTTTATAGGGCTATAAGGCTTTTTAAGATCTCTTGTAGGGTCTCTTATATATTTCTTACTTTAAGACAATTGGCTTCCTAGCTGGCTGCAAGGGCACGAATCTGCTTACGTACATCTACGATATTATTATTATCTTCAATTTCTGATCCCAATTGGATCTTAGGTTCCTCTTAGGTAGAGGCAGCTCTCTTAAATAAGCTTACTTTAGATGCCATCGTTAGCTTCCTAAGGTTTATCAGTATTACACGCTTTGGTTTTAATTTTGGGGGTACAGGTCCAGTCCTATCTAGCTTATAAGGTGGGATATTATCCAGGCCTTCCTAGGCAATGTAGAGTTGTTTTAGTGTCTAAGTATAGCACGTTAATGCGTCGTTGCAGATAAAGTTTTCTTTGGGGTGGGATATTATTAAGGCCTTCCCAGGCAAGGTAAGGTAAGCTTAGTATAATATCACGGCTTGTATAAATGCTTCTGAACCAAAGCTTGTAGAATGCTGTATTACGAAGATACTAAGCTAAGGAGAAGGGAAAAAAGGGGTCGCCAGGACCGATGTAAACAAATATGTAGGGTGAGCCGCTAAGGCGCTAGCTCCAGGCGAGCCAATCGGGGGTCGGCAGAATATGGCAGAATTTGGCAGGTAACGTGCGATAGCGCCGTTACAGTAAGGAGTTTAAGAGACCTTAAAGGTTACTAAGAACAACGTACGGGTATAGACTCTGTCGAATACCACTATGTAAAGACGGCCTGTGTTGGCAGGAGCACGTAGATCGGCTTAACACCAAGGAATAAGTGTCTATATATACTATACACCAACATTTTAATATATTCGTAGCTTCAGTTGAGACCTTTGGTGATGCGGCAGGACGATTGACCGCCTAGGAATGCAGCTTATTGATTGGTACGCATGGGCCACCATTTATTGGACGTAAGTGACAATGTAAGGGATACTACTTAACTAGGTAGATAAGGACGGTCTTTACAAGGGGACTTTATAGACAGGGGACTATAAGGCACGATTGTAGGAACAGAATAGATTGTAGAGGAGACGAATCCTTGAGGAGGTAAGGCCTCTGGGATCGTAGAGACTATATACTACGGGCACGCGCCTCCGTCACGTGACCGGTAATAATCCAAGGGGCGTCCGGGGGTTGTCCTGAGGGCAACCCAAGGTGACCGTAATAATATCCCTTACAGTCTTACTTAACTAGAATGGAGTCTCCTTGTTTACTATCTTGGGTTTATAGCAAGGGTAAGGAACGTATATGGTTACCTGCTGCGCTCTTATTTTAAAGATAGGGGGAATAAGGGGTCTTAGAAGTCGTTAGGGGACAACAACTGAGGTAGGGGAGGTATGTAGTGGTGTGATTTGGCCCTCTAGATTTAATATCTAAATTAGGTATAGCTTTAAGAGAGTATAGGCCGTCTATAGTTATATAGATCGGTTTGGAGCCCCAGAGTCCTTAATAACTCTAATAAGACCGACAGACGGACAGTTTCCTTTTCTAATATACTCTTTTTCCTCTTCTTGCTGACCGCTTTTCTACTGATTGATTCTGACCTTTTTCACCGACTGATTCAGACCGACAGCACTGTGACTTCCTGTCTGTAGAGCCCGTATCCTCCCACACTATTACCCTAATATCGTCCGCTATTAAATGCATCCTTAGTAGCTAAAATACACTATAATTTTACTGGTCCAGATATGCAGCCAATCTATCCCAATGCGACATCCTAGCTTCACATGCATCCACTCGTACAATCTTACACCCACCAGCGTGCTGGCTATAGCTTTTGCTTTCGAATACGGTCCTTCAGTTCGGAAGTGTGTTTGGGGTCCACAAATACTCAGCGAGCCTTTAACGCCACCTTCTTCCTTGCCTTGACCGTCATATCGTACAGCACGTCCTTGAAAGCGAACAAGAAGGCGGCCGTGATAACGCTCTGCGTAACCTTCGGCCCGATACCTGAACTTGCGCTAGCATCAGTGTGACTCCACTGTTATGGTTGTACTCACCACCATACAGACCATCCCTCCTCCCTGATAACCCTCTTAAATGTCGCAAACATATCCTCCTTGGGACCACCCTTGCCCGCAACATGCATCCTGCTCTTGACTGTGATGTACGGATACGTAATGCTCGTCGCCAGAAGCTTGCCCAGCGCGCTCAGATAAAAAGGATCCGTCGGCGTAACGCGCCTCTTCTTCTCCAGTATGTTCTTCAGCTGCTCAAAGACCGTGTGCTGCAGGATCGGGTTGATGACCAGCACGAGCGCCGGCACCACACCCGCGAACAGCGTTGCCGGCCCTCATCCCTGATGATGGAGAGCAGCGCCCCGAGCGTGGACGACTTCTTCGCGGGCTTTCCGCCGGGTGGAGGCAGGTCGGACTCGAAAGCAGCCCCGCGCGCCGTCATGCGCGTGTTGACGACCCAGATTGGGTTTGTGATAATAACGGTTGCGCTGCTGGCGAGGGCACCCGCAAGCATTGACTCGATGGTGGTGAGTTTTCTTGGAGGCGCGGCCGGCCTTGAGAGCGGCTTTCTCAAACCAGGCGCGGGACCATTCGTATCCTGCCCTCCCGTCAGTATTTCCATACCAGTCTCTCTGAGCCGACCTACGCACAGTAGTAGTACACGAAGTTGGCAACACTGATGCCGAAGAGCGCGGAGTCGAGGCCAGCGTAGAGTCCTGGTATGCCCTCTCGTTGTATGATGCGTTGAGCGGCGTTGAGCGTGGAGGAATGGGCGCGTTTCGATTCGACTTGGGCGCGTGTGGAGATGAGCGGGTAGCTGTCGATTCATAAGCGTCATATCATGTCTTCGTGTTTTCGTACGTCAGAGCCATGGAGAGCAGACCTCCAGCTCCGGCGAGCGCGTGGGCAACATTGTCGCTCTGCTGCGCTGCAGTGCTGGCCGGTGCGGCGTGCG
>Ga0307515_10008106_pt1 | contig 20583 bp, 20 predicted proteins | sample 17_EM_MG_FD_194513 | JGI IMG/M metagenome (GOLD analysis project Ga0307515, IMG submission 194513) | Populus trichocarpa ectomycorrhiza microbial communities from riparian zone in the Pacific Northwest, United States - 17_EM | ecosystem: Host-associated > Plants > Roots > Unclassified | place...
TTGTATTTAAACATGAAAATGCTTAATTAACCCAAGCATTTCTTAATATTTATAGCATTTTATTTTTTCCCAACTTATTATCAATGCTTAATTTTTTTTATTGATTGAAATTGAATTAAAAAACCTTATATCCTACGCCTACTTTAGTCTATAGAACTTTATCTTGCCTTTTATTTTTAAGTGCATGACATTGCTCTTTAATGTCTCTTGTTGAATATATTCATATTAATTGTTATTGCCAGTTATAGATTGCCATATCAATTGTTATAATGAGTAAACTTAAGGACGATGGGACCATATTAATACATTGGCCTGAATCGCATGTTGATTGAAATGTCATAACTTGATATTGATCTCTTTAAAAGGAATATATATATATATATATATATATATATAATCCCTTGGTTTTCACCTATGAACTTTTCTGTCAATAATATGCATAATTGGGAAACTGGGGTCGTTATACCCAATGTCTTTGTAGGTTACATTCATGGGTTGTTGTTAATGTATAAAATAATTTGTCGATCAATTATGTTTGCAGTTAATCATTCATACCTTACAAGAAGGAGAAACTATATAATAATAACTTAATCTTTAGAGGAGGCACATAAAAACCTTGTGTTACGACTTGAATTTCAGGTTCATAACCAGCAACGCAGGAGTGGTGTTGAAATGACATTTCACTTATGCTAAGCCTCATAACGAACATATCAAAAGAATAAGTTATTTAAAAATAAACAGTATTTCATATTCTTAAAAAATATTATATTATTCAAAACTAATGAAACTAAATGATAATTCAAAACTTCTCATCAGTAATTAAAACAAAAATAATAATCCAAAATTCTCATTACATTGTCAAAATCTAAACTTAATTGAAATAAGGTAACATTGGAGCGTTTAACACATCAAATCAAACTAAAAGAAAAGCCTCGCAAAACAAGCAAGGCATACCAATCAAAACTGAAGAAGCAGGAACACTCAACAAAGTCCACATGCTATAAAAAACTAAGAAGCTGGAATAATATTAAGAATGAGGGGTGAGTTCAACTAACTCAGTAAAGGAATAACATTTAATATACATTTTAGATATTTTAGATATTAATAATTTGCAAGTTGATTTATCTTGATATACATATATATATATATACATACTAAACATATTATCATAAATTAGTGGAATACATGTCAGAGATTAGATGACACCCGAAGGTGACTACTGTGGGATGATCAGTTGCCACAAGCTGATGTCTCTCTCACCAACTAGGTATACAAAATACCATGTGCATATAGGCTAACTATTCTCCATTAGCATGGAGTTACTAACAAGTTCTATATCAAGACATAATAGATATTCGCATAATCATCAAAGAAACGTATATTATATCAAATAGAATTTAGTTCGACAGATTGCGAGTGTAAATTCAAGAATAAATGAGTACTTGGAAAATAAAGCAACATATATAAATATTCAAGAAATTAACTAGTTGTACTCATCGTATAATCAACATACATATTTATTTATATTATATGCATATTAAAGGTTATCCCACTCACTCAGAAAATATAGAACTAAAAGGAATATCAGATGAAAGACTTGAAAATCCTATTGAGGATCGTTAAGAGAACCTACAACAAATATACAATATATACTAAAAAACAACCCAAAACAACACAATTTAAAGATTCCAATGGATAAAAGAAAACCAGGTTTAGTCTTCTAAGTTTAGGGACTAAAACGACAAATTTCCTAAATAGGAACCAAAACGTAATTTTACCGAAATTGGTGGACCAAACTGTAAATACATAACCATACTGAAATTTCACTCATAAACCATCCTCAATTCTGTCCAGAACAATCCAGGGGCCAAACTGTAATATTTTTAAAGTTCAAGGACTAAAATGTAAATTCTCAAAATTGAGGGACTCTGAAAAAATTCCAAATCAATTATCAAACTGAAATTCATCATCCTTAAACTCATAATAACACTATCCAAAATCTCAAAAAACATTAAGGGTCAAATTATAATTTTTCCAAAGTTTAGGGACTAAGCTGTATTTTTTTCATAAATTAATGACCAAAATGAAATTTCATCATCTTCAACCTCAAGACCATTCTGTCCAGATTTTTCAGCAAGGTTGAAATGAATTTCTTAACCCATAACAATCAATATAAACAAATCAACTCACAAATCCTTATTTCTAACAACATACTCAAAAGCAATCACTTAACATTAAACTCTTAATAATCATAAATCAATCTTAACAACATAAACTTCAAATCCTTATAAACCCTAATCTCTTCTTTAATAATTCCATAAACAAACCATAATCAAAAGTAACATGAAAGAGAACCACCTACTTATCCACCTTTCTTGAATAAAAAACTTAAGATAAAAAACTGAATTCCTTGGTTTGAGAAGGAGAGGGTCATGACAACCATAAGAATTAGAAAAAAAAAAGTAATTCCTTTGCAACGGGTTTGGGCTGACTTAGACTTGAGTTTAGGCCAAAACTTTAGGTCTTAAACCTAGCAAATTCAAATTCTTATGGTCAATTATTTTTCCTTGGTTTATTATGACTTATAGTAACCAATTGACCGTTCCTTTAAACCTTCTGGTCACTAAGGACTCTTCCAATGCAACTGAAAAAGGTGTACCCTAGTTTATAAGATTTCTGGTATGTTGTTATATATTTTTGGGTTCTCACATAAAAATGAAAAAATAAAATAAAAAAAAATCAAAAGATATTCGGAAGAAATCCAAAAAAATAATAGTAGTGAGAAAAGGATGCTGGAATGCCTATAAAATGACTAGAAATTGATTGAGAAGGTTCAAAAAATTCAAGGATTGAAATTTAACAGTATATTTTTGACTGATGAGAGTCCTGTTGATAAGAAAAATTCAATTTGAGGAAGAAAAGTCCAAAATCAGATGTTTATGGACTTAATTAAATTTTATTAAAGGTTTAATTGAATTTATGGAGGGTTTGATTGTAAGAAAAATTGTTTTTAAAGTCAATTTGAACTTTATTTGAAAGAAATTAAAGTTTAGAGATCCAATTACAATTTATCCAAGAACTTGACTACAAAATTTCAGAACTTGAGTGACCAACTAAAAATAGCCATTTCACATCTCAAAACAGCACCATTTTTAAAGGACACTGTTCATCACCTTTTTCATTACACCAGGGAAGCCGTTTCAACAGGAAGAAACAATTAGCCTCAGCTACCCACGATGCAATACGTTACTGAAACGTATAGCATTTATTCGGCTATAAAATCAGAGAAAAAACGGACGCCCCTGCCATCGCCAACCGTTACCATTACTCCTGCAATAACGGTCTTGAATGTCTTTATTATCAGGGAAAATGCATGCATTTTCTGGCTATAAAAGCCAGAGAAGGGACCGAATATAGGGGGCAGAAAAAAAAAGGGGGAGGAGAAAGACACAGAGAACAGGGGAGAACAGAGGAGAAAAGAAAAAGAGAGGGAGAAAGAGAAAAAAACACAGAGAACAGGGGAAACAGATGGGGGATAATAAAAAAAAAAAACAGAGGGAAAGAACGAACATCAGTGAAAAAAAAAAGGGATGCCCTCGACTTCTTCGGTGGCAGCTCCAAAGGCTTCATTTTCAGCAGCCACTGCTGTTATTGCTTGAGAAAACCAGAGGAAAAAGCTAAAAAAAGAACGAACAGACTGGGGGGCTGACAGAAGGAAACACCAACAGAAGGGGAACAAACAAACACCGTGGTCTTGAGCCAAGGACAGATGACCGAGATGAATGCAGACAAGGAAGACTAAAAAATCCATACCGCCACCTCTAGCACCAGGCACGCACATTTCCCCTCTTACTTGTAAATGAGCTTAGTTACTGTGCGCAGGCAATTTAATTACCTTTTCGCATTGTTCATGCACGCGTGAATCACGCGTGCTTTTGGTTGTCCAGCCGGGTCACTGGCTTGGGCCAATGACTCAGCTAGGCTTGCTGGTTCCAACCCAGCCACATGGTCCGAGTTGGATCTAGCAAAAAAAAAAAAAAAAATAAAAGGAAAAAGAGATTTGTGGTTTTTCTCGTGTATTTATTTTGTGGTTTGTATTTTAATATTGTAAAAATACAAATCTAGTATTAAAATACTCGATTTTCTATGAAATGTTGCAAAAATATATATATTTGAAAAAAAATGCTTTGTTTTCATGTATACGGCCAAGTCTCTCAAAGATAAAAAAAAATCATATCGTAGTACAACATAGAAAATTTCCAAAAAAATATCTTAGCATGCATTTTTCGGCTTTAATAACAAGTTTATTAAAGTCACATAAACTAGGCCAATATTTCAAAAATTCCAAAATAATTTATTTTGTTTTCTTTTAATATCTTGGATTATGAACTTACACGTAAGATGTACTCCTAATATTAAAATTAGTTTCTTTGGTTGACGTTAGAACAGTTAGGTTTTACCCAATAAGATAAAGATCTCCTTACCGAGAAAGACTTTTCTTAAACCATAGACGAACCAGCAATTAAAAAAACAATAATACCTTAAATTTTATTAAACAATTAAACAATTCAGCTTATCTTAGATCGAGCGTATTTGAGGTGCTAATACATTCTCTTTACACAATTAGTCCCTGTATTTGATTTTTGAGACCAATTAGAATTTTTAGTGACTAAATATTAGATGACAACTCCCAATAACCGACAAATAAAAAAAAATCGCCATTGACGTCGACATGCAGCGTGGTATATAGATTGCATTAGTTGTAATGTTATGGGAGTGCTGCTAATGTTGGTTGTAGTGGCGGAAGTGACTCCAATGATGGTGGCGCATGTTGTAGTGGTGGGAAGTTGGATATTGTGTGGTGGTGCACATGAGATCACCTCTCTTTGGAGTTGCGAGGTTAGGAGAAAATCTCTTTATGCTTATAAAAATGTGGCGGCTGCGCAAAATCCCATTTGTTCTTTTGAAATGGCATAGCTTTAATAAGCGGAATTGAGAAGTCTTTGGAACTTTAGAACAGTACCAGAGTATGTTCCAATGTTTTGAATATCCTGAATCCTCAATCATTTTATTATTTGCTTTATTCATTCATAGTTATTTAGTGTTCCTGAATTTGTACGTTCATATTTTATTTTCAGGTAAGAAAGGGCATGATGTTCTTATTCAAGGTGGTGTAATTGATGACGTGGCAAGACATCTGGTTGAACAGTATGGGGTGCCCAAAAGATACTTTGAAATTCTTGATAAAACTAAAAAATAAGATGTGATTATCGGTTAGTTTTCTCTACCCAATTAGTTTTTTAATATATTGTTGTAGTTTTCCATTAAGGTCTATTTTTCTCCATAAATTAAGCACAATTCATTCTTTTTTCCATAGCACCATTTATTCTTTTGCTGGTTTTGCAGGAGTGAAATTGTAATGCATGCTGTGGTTTTATGTTTTTTGTTTCCTTCTATGTTGTCATGGAGGCCTATGGATGTACAATTGCTAACTTGTTCCTTGTCTTGATATGTACTTGCATGTATTCTACCAAGTTTACCCTTGAGAGAATAAATCTTTTTATACTGATAAGTAAGGTTGCTAAAAACATATTTTTGACACGGCACGGAAAATATAAAATAAACTTGGATCGTAAAAACTGATCGTAAAATCGTAAAACCATAAGGAATTTTAAAATACATTAAAAAAAATCATGCTTCAAATAAAAATTCATACATAGTTCAAGCACCTTAAAATACATGGTTCAAGAATCAACTCAAAATCAACCCTGTAATCAATCCAAACATTTTATGATTGTAATTAAATTTTTGTTAAAAAAAAGTACCATAATACATGTGTTAGAACATAATGCAGCCATTAATATGGACATTTGTAAGGTTAAAACAAATGACCAGTAAACTGCAAATGATTCATGCAGCCAATATTATCCAAAACAGAGTGCATTAGCAGTTTGAAGATAATTATAAAAATTGTAGTGACAATTTAGAAGACTATAATCATGACCAGTAATATAAATCCCCTAAGCAGAGTGCATCTAGATTGTAATCATGTTGCACCACCGAAATCTGGGCAAGAAAAAGAAGATATCCTCTCCAGTCAACAAGCTTAACTATAAACAAATATAATTTAACGCTCAGACTATAGTTTAAGCAGTAAACTATCCACAAAGCCAATTAGCCATAAACTGCAAATTTAGTTCCATCAATCACAGCTTATTCACAGAGCAGAACCATCAAGTTAAACATAGCCCCCTAGTCTATCAAAATTTCTTTTCGATTTCTTCCCACAAAATCAACTAAAAATAATAATAAAAAAACCCACAAAATCCTCAAAATTTCTTCCCGATTTGAATAATTTCATGTTGCATACATTTTTTCTATCACAGTCTACTTCTGGTCTATCAAAATCTAAACTTTCATCACCTTTAAATCATTAGCAAACCAAACCGATATTAAGCACAATAATTTATCAAGAAATTAATTAAATTTAGTTCAACTAATCAGCATATAACAATAAAAAGGTGACATCTTTTTCCAAAACTTTCTCAGCAACTAAACAAAATGACATTATAAATGGAACTTACGGTGTAGAGTGTAGACTGTAGAGGAAGCCGTTGATGATGGAAAAAAAAAGATTGTTGTTGATGAAGACTGAGCAGTCTGAAGACTGAAGAGCGCTGCCGTTGTTGATGAAGAGGAAGAGGAAGTCGTGAGGCGTTAGGCCGTGAGCTGTTAATAGAGAAAGAGATTAGATTTAGGGATTTAGATTTTGTTTGTTCTCTGTGTGTGTGTGTGTGTGTGTGTGTATCAGCAGCTGAAAGAAAGATGAAAGAACGCGCAAATTGCAATAGCTAATGGCCCAATAGCTGCTAGACAGCTAGAGCGTGGAGCAAGGGTTACGGGCAGTATATGTTTTCTGCCAAAATTGTTAAAACAGTCCTAAAATCATGTTTTTACATGATTTTAACCGATTTTAACGATTTCACCCGATTTCAACCCGATTTCATCAATTTTCAAGTTTTTTGAATGATTTAGCACGTTAAGCCTACATTGACTTGTAAAATCGTACGATTTTACGAGTCAAATCATGATTTTAACAACCTTGCTGAGAAGTCCTCGCTAGATAGGACCTGATTGATTTGGTTTGGTCCAGCATATAAAACATGGCTCATGTCTATGCAAATTGAACTGGACTACTAATGACCTTATTCCTCTTTTTAGATTTGCATACTCTTGACATAGTTGACACGACTAAAGAGTTGATGTCTTCTCCCAAGTGTAGGAGTGTCAAAGTAATAAATAACTCAGCAAGACCGGGGTCGAACCATATGGAGGTTAACTGTATAAACTACAAATAAAGAAATAGACAATAACAGAAAAGGAGTTGAAGAGAGCTTTAAGATGTGATATTGATGTAAGGATTTAAACAAATATAAAATAATTGTCAAGGTTAAAGGATCCACTAATGGTATTTTAAACAAGTATAATATAAACTCTTTTTATTACTCAACTGGAAACCACACAAAAAGAAGGTTCCAATCGGATTATAAATTGTTAACATGATTACATTAGTTATCTTATTCGAATAATGCTAATACTTGTAAATATTGTCAGATATTCATGATTATAACTTATGTTAACAACAAATCAAGTTCCTTTCATAGCACAAGTGTCGGTTATACCATACGGTTGGGCTATGAAAGTGCCAAGTATTTGTTGTACCATACAGTTGGGCTATGAAAGTGCCAAGCATTTGTTGTACCAAGGGTTATACAACATAAATCTAGATTAATCATTTAACAAGCAAAGTATTAAAAGTGAACAAGATAACAAATATATAGCATGTTAGTATCAAATATTAAAGGCCATGTTGAGTTTATACTATACTTATTCTTACACCATTAGTGTAACCTTTTCACCTTGACATAATAAACTTAACTAAACATAATGAAGAAGAGAAACATAGATAAACAAGATAAGAACATAATTATATAAGTATAGTAAAGGAAAGGAAATATAAAGCATAAACAAGAGATTAATATAAACAAAACATAAGCATTACAAAAATATAAAAAGAGAGAGCAAGAACATGATCTTGATCTGAAAACCAAGATGCCTAAATGCATGGCAAATGCCTCCTTTTATAGGCCAAAATTCGGAACTATTGATTTGATGACTAATTGTTGAGTGGGTGGCCACCTCATGACTTGGTAACACTCATTTTCTTCTTGTCTACAGAAAACGTTATTGCTAACATCAGAATTTGAACAGATAGTCTTCATGAAAGTTCTGGGAAATTGTCTCAGCTTTCCAACAAAACAAGAATCGGTGCATTTGGACTTTTAGAACTCGAGATATGGGCTGAACACTGAACAATATCTAGGCTGCAGGACAGATTCTGACTTCTCCGTTGTTGCTACCATTTGAACTTGAAAATGGCACTTTTAAATCTTGGACTCTCATGAAAGTTTTAGGCCTATGTCTTAGCTTTCCATACATATAAACCAGACCTAAATCCAAGTTCTACAACTCCAGTTATGATCCAATAACCGAATGGTGTTCCAGTTTGGACTGAACCAGCATCTCTTTTTTAAGCTTAGCCCTCTCTTTGTCTTCTCAATTTCAGCAGTTAAACTCATTAATCAATCATTTGATTTATGTGATAGGCCTGCATTTAAGATGAACATTTACTATAAATTAAAGGTATCTTATATTATTAGACATGTTATTATAAAACATGCTCTAGTTAAGGAGTTATTGATACTTTAAGTGCAAAATGATGATATAAAACCTTGATAAAAATGCACTTTTAAGTACTAATCAATAGTCTTGCAAGTTTCTAACAAAGACAATCTCTTTCAGCTTTAGTAGCAATGTAGCATAGGGGATCTCATCCTTCCTAAACTTGAGATTTAAAACTTCATGAAACCATTTTGAAGTGCAATTATACATGTTTAATGCATATGATGTTAAACTGAATCTGGAGCATGCCAAGGCAAAAGGCCATATCACTGGGCCTTGATTAACAAGCAGTGATGATGCTCATGTGCTTGCATGTGAAGTGGTGATGGTGATTATAAACCTTTCTCTATCTATACTGATTATCTTAGGTTACGTGTTTGTTTGGCTGCTATTTGAGAATATTAGTTGGGCTGACAATTGGTCTGTTTCTGGAAAGAACACCCTTATGATGTTACTGTCCTACCGATGCAAATTCAATTGTGTTCACCTTAGAAATTTGGTGATTGTGTTCACCTTAGAAATTTGGTGATCTTAAATAGGGGAAAGGTTACCCCCCATTGAGAAATCCAACCACTTGATAGGAGGTTAATGAATTTTTAGCTGTACCTTATATTTTTTTTTATCACTGGGAGTCCCATCAGCTTTCATGATGGGGTAGACCTCCCTACTTTAATCCTCGACCCTTGGTATTAGCTGGATTTGATTTCAAATCACTTGGTTCAATGCAGTTAAAGCAAAGATTTGTAATAATTTAGTGAGTACCTTAATCAGGGCAGCTCCTCTACTATTTATATAAGTAAGGCATTGTACATATGTTATGGTGTAACCTATTACACATGATAGAACTACACAAGAGGAAACATAATATTTCCTATTTTACAAAACTTCCCATAATACACCCCCTCAAGCTAAGGGTGGGTCATCCACGTGAAGCTTGGAACGTAGAGAAGCAAAAGCAGAGGAAGCAAGTGGCTTTGTAAGAACATCGATTAATTGATCTTTGGAAGAGATGAAGTGAATCTGAATCTCCTTCTTAGCCACTCAATCACGAACAAAGTGATAATCAACCTCAACATCCTTCGTATGAGCATGAAGTATTGAATTAACAGACAAATAAGTAGCACCCAAATTATCACACCAGATAATGGTAGCAGAACTAGGAGAGAAAAACAAATTTGACAAAAGATAGCGAAGCCAAAGAACCTCAACAGTACCATCAGCTAAGGCCTTATACTCTGCTTTAGTGGAGGAGCGAGCAACAGTGCGTTGCTTGCCAGATTTCCACGAAATGGGAGTGGTGCCAAGAAAGACAATGTATCCACCCGTAGATTTTCGATCATCAATATTGCCGGCCCAATCAACATCAGTAAAACCATGGAGAGACAAAAAAGAGTCACGAGTGAGGTGGAGACCAAAGGAGGATGGACCTTTCAAGTATCGCAGGATACGTTTAACAGCGACCCAATGGCCTTCGGTAGGAGCATGCAAGAAACTAACATACCTTGTTCACAGCATAACAGATGTCTGGTCGAGTAAAGGTGAGATACTGAAGAGCACTAACAATTTGGTGGAAACAAGTGGGATCCGAAAACAAGTCAGTAGATTGTATATCAAGTTTGGAAACAGAAGCTGGTGTATCAACATGTTTACACGATGACATACCTACATGACTCAGAATATCAAGAACATACTTGTGTTGACTAAGCACAAGACCCACATTGGTGGGAGCAACTTCAATCCCCAAAAAATAATGCACATGACCCAAATCACGAAGTTTAAACTCCGAACTCAGTAAGGTAATGAGGCGATGAAGCAATTCAAAGTTATTACCGGTAAGTAAGATGTCATCCACATAGACAAGTAAGTAACAAATATCATGATTCACATTTAGAATAAACAGGGAGGTATCAACCTTGAAAGCCTGAAAATCACTCAGTCGCATGTACTAGGCCCGCGATGCTTGTTTTAAGCTATAGAGAGATTTGTGAAGGCGACAGACATGAGTGGGCAAAACAAAGTCGACAAAGCCTGAGGGTTGTTGCATGTAAACAACCTTGCGAAGTGAGCCATTGAGGAAAGCATTGTGAACATCAAGTTGCCGAATCTGCCATCCTTTTAAGACTGCAATCGTGAGGACTAACCGAACAGTAGTCGTTTTAACAACAGGACTGAAGGTTTCTGAATAATCTATACCTTCCTATTAGGTGAACCCTTGCGAAACCAAGCGAGCCTTGTAACGGTCAATGATCCTATTGGCTCGGCGCTTGATTTTATACACCCATTGGCAGCCAACAATGTTCATAGATGGATCAAACAGCACCAATGACCAAGTGGCATTGGCAGTATGCCAACACAAGTATTAGTCAACTTTCTTAAAACTCAGAGGCTCCAAAGCAAAGAGGGACATTAACCGTGGAGCTAAAACTGACGGAGAGGAAGAAAAAACAGAGCTGATGTTGGTAGTCTTCTACTGTCGAGGATGCAACACCATGAGATGTTGCCGAATAGGTGGCGGAGCAGAAGGTTGATTAGGGGAGATCTGTTATGGAAGAGAATATGTGGAGAGATCCACGCACAAGTCCAAACCGGGCACGGACTTAGCAAAGTGCCCAGATGGAGAAGAAGATGCTAACGACAAGGCTCGAAAGGCTATAGCAGGGGGCGAATCTGACAAAGATACTGCTAGCACTATAGAACCTGAACCTGCAAAATGATCAAGAGACATAGATGAAGATGATGGTGAGGGGACCGACAGGGGAGTGGGAAGGGGAGGTGGGGCTGAGACTGGTTGAGATGGAAAGATGGTGAGGGAGGGTAGACTGGAGACAGAGGCAGGCTGAATGACAGGGGCATACGGGGGACAAACTAAATGAACGGGAAAACCTTCATGAAATCAAACATGACGGGAAAGGTAGATGCGGTTAGACGACAAGTCCAGACAACAATAGCCTAGATGAGACGAGCTATAGTCTAAGAACACACATGTAGTGGAGCAATAGTCTAGCTTATGAGCATTGTAAAGATGAAGAAAAGGAAAGCAGAGACATCCAAAAGTATGTAAAAAGGCATAATCAGGCGTCTGATGAAAACAAACATTCGAAGGGAGATTTGTTGCTTAAAACTGAGGTTGCCATACAATTAATGAGATAAACCGAGGTTTCAAAAGTATAATTCTAGAATTTTAGAGGTGCCTTACATTGCCTAGAAGAGTAAGACTAGTTTCAACAATATGGCGATGACGATGCTCAACAGTACCATTCTGTTCATGAGTATGTGGACATATGAGATGATGGTGAATACCGATGGTTTTGAAAAAGGAATTTAATTTATAATATTCACCACCCTAGTCAGTTTGAACAGTTTTGATTTTTCAAGGAAACTGGCGTTCAACAAGTACTTGAAATTGTTGAAACACATTGAAGACATCTGATTTTACGACAATAGAATAAAACCATATAAATTTTGTATGCGCATCCACAAATATGACAAAATATCAAAAATCATGAGACGATAGCATAGGAGCAGGGCCCCAAACAAAACTAAAGATAAGTTCAAGAGGAGTAGACGTTTTATGACCCGTAGGTCCTAATGACAAACGAGAGGATTTTCCTAACGGACAAGCTTGACATTGAAAATTAAGATGACGAGAGGTATAAACAACCTTTTTATTGGACGTTAAAAGACTCAGAATACAGGAATTGGGGTGACCGAGGCGACGATGCCAAATATCGGCAGAAGTGGCCATGCTAGTGGACAAAAATGCTTGCGGCAGAGATGTGGCAGAAGAATCTGAAAGGACATAGAGGCCGTCTTTACTCCGACCGGAAAGAAGGACTTCCTTGGTGATGGGATCCTTGACATAGAAAACAGAAGAATGAAACTCAAAAAAGACATAATTTTCATGATAAAATTGTTGAACATATAATAATTTTTTTTTTAATGTGAGGAACATGTAATATGTTGGACAAGGTGAAGACTCGTTTTGGTGTATGCAGGAGATTATATGCGGTATTAGATATAACAAGTCCCTTACCATCACCAACATGCAATTGATCATTACCAAGATAAGGTTCTACGTGTGTCATACCAGTAATGTCCGGAGTAACGTGGTTGATGCAACCATATTATTCGATAGTTTCACCCATATTTAACTGGTGTTTTGTCTATGTTTTTTATATATAATTCTTTGATATTCTTTGTTTTATTTTTTGAAGGCACTTTTGGATGAAAGATGCAAAAAGGAGTAAATTGGAGGTAATTAGTAGATTTGACCTTCAGTTGATGTTTTGTGCAGAGCGTGAGTTCTAGAGGTCAAAATAAAGTGATTCTAGTGGAATTAGAAAGCTAACATCCATACCTTTATGTACATCTAAGGAAAGAAAAATAAAAAAAAAGGAAGAGCATGGAAATCACAGCCTTCAAAGTCAAATCTTGCAATCTGCCAGTGTTGACCTGCGACCATTCCGACTTGAGTATCTTGAGATACAGAAGTCCATTTGATGCAAACTTAATTTTGTTGGATTCTTGACTCAAAGACCTATCAACGTACCAAATGGCAGCAAAAAAAATGTCATATGAGGGAGATATGATTTTTATAAGATGACAAATGAATTCTACTAGCAAACATGTTTTGTGAAGAAACGAGTCCAAATTACATCCCAAAGCATCCAAACCGACATCCAAGTTTTTATTTCAGCAATTTAGCTCCTCTAAGTCAAATCTTGAAGATTTCATGCAAGACTTTTTCTCTTTTTGTAGGAAAATAGTTATTGAAGTACTTAAATGTAAATTATCTACTTAAGGGAGGACTATTTTGTAAAATAGAGATTAGGGTTTCTTAGGGTATAAAAAGAAAGAGAGAAGGAAAAGAGGAGAGAGGAGGGGACGACCAGTAAAGAGAAGAAAAATGCACATTCCTCCAATAGAACCCGAAATCATGTTTTCTTCCTTCTTTTTGATTAATTATTCAACAAACATGCAAGGCTAAATTCTTTTTCTTGGTTGCAAGGACACAAAAACCTTCGGATTTCAAGAGTTGTGAGATTTATTTTACTTTTTCTTTTCAGTTTATATGATGAATATATTTGTTCTCCTATGCTTATTTTTCCTATAATTATTTATTTTAATTGCTAAAGCAGACTCTAAGTTGTTATTGTGAACAATCTATTGCTAAGTTTGCTATTAAAACCGGAGTTGTGGTATTTAAACTTATGAAGCAACTGAGATTAATAATTGTGGCGGATCTATGTTATTAACTTTAGGGAGAACATTCGATTGATGAAATCAAACATGAATTGCAGATATTTATGTTATCTAGATTAATCAATTCATCTAGTTCTTAAGGCTGCAATTGAATTAAGTTACTAGTGCAGACATTTTGGTTGTTTGGTGGTTAGGATTAGTTATACAACGGATCTGTTAACTAATACATAAGAAAAGATAGATATTCAGAGTATAAATTGACGTTTTGTTTCTATGATTAGTTCTGATTTTCGTAAGTGGATGTTTATTTAAAACTAAGGTTTGTTTTTTTGATAATTTTCTGATTTTATTTTATTTCGCTTGATAGTTTTCTGTTTACTTTTGCTTTAGCCTAGATAACCTCCAAATCCCCCCCAAATTGCATATCATCTAGCATAAAAATTTGACTTGAACCTTCCTCGTTGGATCGACCCCTTGCTTGCTCTATACTATCTTGTGTGTTGTGTTTTAAGCTATGGTAATTGGCCATGCTAAAAATGCTTACAGTAGAGATGTGGCAGAAGACTCTGAAAAGACATAAAGGTCGTCTTTACTCCGGCCGGAAAGAAGGACTTCCTTGGTGATGAGATCCTTGACATAGAAAACAGAAGAGTGAAACTAAAAAAAAACATAATTTTCACGACAAAATTGTTGAATAGATAATAAATTTTTTTAATGTGAGGAACATGTAATATGTTGGACAAGGTGAAGACTCATTTTGGTGTATACAGGAGATTATGTGCGATATTAGATATAACAAGTCCCTTACCATTACCAACATGCAATTGATCATTACCAAGATAAGGTTTCACGTGTGTCATACCAGTAATGTCCGGAGTAATGTGGTGATTTGCACCTTTGTCAGGAAACCAAGTGGCAGAATCCTCGGCTAATGTAGTACTAAAAGAGAGGTTGGCCGAGGAGTGATTTCCATGGTGAACAAGCTAGGAAAACTACTCTGCGGAATAATATGGCAGAGCTGGCATTTTATTTACTGTCGTGGCCACTGATTTGTTGCTACACTACAGTGTGAATGTTGCTACCACTATCCACTGTGATTGTGGGGTTGCTACCAAGGAGAACCACCACCAGCACCACGAAAGAACTGACCGTTAGGCTGAGGAAAGTTGTTGCGAGGATGCTGCCAACCACTCCTTCATCCTTTTCCTCGACGAGTCGTGAAACCACTGCTATTAGACCCAGAAAAACCACACTGGGCAACATAGACTAAGGGAGGTTGCGCAGGGGTGGGCAGTAAGGGTGCAGTAGGCAGACTGGAGGGGAGCGAGCTGCGATGTATGAATTCATGAGTAGATAGGTGACTATGGAGCTCAGAGTACGAAAGAGGGTTAGCTTTGGTTGACAAACTTGTAACCAAATCACAAAATTCACCACGAAGTCCCCGAAACACATATAAGTTGAAATTGGTGAGAGAAATAAGTCTGCTAACCACAACCAATTCATCAAACAAACCTTTTGCGCGTTGCAAGTAGAGAGTGATAGTATCATCACCTTGTCAAAGATCCTGAAGAGAGCTATGCAATTGCATGATCCGAGAGTTGGATGGGGAGGTGAGAGCAAGTTTAAGGGTGCTCCAAACATTGGCAGAAGTCGGACAATCAACCAAGAGATGAAGAACTTCAACTGAAAGAGAGGACAACAGAGCACTAAGGATGAGCTGGTCTTGTTGTTTCCAAGTTAGAAATGCTTGGCAGGGGCTAGAATTCAAGGTAGTAGAGACAACAGAGGTCGTACTGGACAGATCGTACGAAGAGGGCATGGAGTCGAGCTGTCAACAAATGAGAAGACTCCTTGACCAATCAAATACGACTTCATCTGCATATGCCAAAACAAATAATTGTTGTTGTTGAGTTTGAGATTGATAACCTGCTGGGTGTTGGAGAGGGGAAGCAACAACACTAACTGATTGATCCATAGTAGGATGATAGAAGCTGAGACCGAGAAAGATAAGATGGCAGTAGCTATAACCTGTTGTAAAAAAAAAAAACTATGAAGCACTATCATAAAACAAACTAGGAGGAAGAAGATGAACACGTCTTTATTGATCCTGTAGAATAACTAACAAGCACAAAATATTGAGATCATGTATGCGGTAGAGATAAGAGGAGAAAAACAATGTTCTGCAGTAGAGAGGAGAGCAACAGTGCCAGCAGAGGAGAGGAACAATGGTTTGCGGTAGAGAGGAGAAGAACCTGACAAATAAAAAATCAGAACAAACTTAAATCACAGAAGAGGCTGAGCTGACCAGGCCAAGGAGAAGAAAGCCAAAATCTATTTTAGGTAGAGAGGTTCTGATACCAAGTTAAAGCAGAGATTTGTAATAATTTGGTGAGTGCCTTAATCAGGGCAGCTCCTCTACTATTTATATAACTAGGGCATTGTACATATATTATGGTGTAACCTATTACACATGATAGAATTATACAAGAGGAAAAATAATGTTTCCTATTTTACAATACATCCCATAATAAATGCCAAGTAACTGGACCAGCTCAGCTGGCTTGCCCCATACTTGTGCATTCTTCCTGTTTTGATATTTATCCAGTATTGGCCCAACAATATTGGAGGCTGTATAATTACTAGCATCACACATGATCTCAAAGGGCATACCCAACTTGGAGGCTGTATAATTGGCGCTGAAGTGAGCGATGCCTTTAATTTGTCAAATGTTATTTGACAATCTTCCTTGAAATCAAAAGGTACATCCTTTTACAACAACCTTGACAATGGTTGTGCAAATTTTGAGAAGTCCATGATGAACCTCTTGTAAAAACTTGCATGGCCAAGAAAACTATGAATGTCCTTAACATTAGTAAGATATGGTAAGCTTGTAGTTAAATCAACTTGGGCCTTATCAACCTCGATACCTCTAGCTGAAACAACATGACCCAAAACAATTCCTTGTTGGACCATGAAATGATATTTTTCATAATTTAGAATCAAGTTGGTGTTAATGCATCGTTTCAAAACCTTGGTCAGATGATCTAAACACTGATTGAAAGAATTGCCATAAACAGTAAAGTCATCCATAAAAATTTCAATGCAATTTTCAATCAAGTAAGAAAAAATGCTCATCATGCATCTCTGAAACGTACCAGGGGCATTACACATTCCAAAAGGCATACATTTGTAAGAAAAGGTCCTAAATGGACAAGTGAATGTTATTTTTTTCTTGATCTTCGTAAGCTACAATAATTTGATAATAACCAGAAAACCCATCTAAGAAACAGGAAAATGACTTACCTGCTAGTCTTTCTAGCATTTCATCGATGAAAGGAATTGGGAAATGATCCTTTCTTATGGTAGCATTCAATTTCTTGAAATCGATGCACATTCTTCACCCATTTTGAACTCTCATGGGCACAAGTTCATTTTGTTCATTAGGAACAAGAGTCAAACCTGTCTTCTTGGGAACTACATGCACTAGACTAACCTATTGACTGTCGGATATGGAATAGATGATTCCTTGGTCAAATAGCTTTAAAATCTCTTTCATTACCACTTCCTTCATGGTTGGGTTCAGCTTACGTTGTGGCTTTCTCACAGGTTTGGCATCATCTTTCAGTAAGATTCTATGCATGCAGATTGCAGGGTTTATGCCTTTTATATCAGCTAAAGTCAATCTGATAGCTGTTTTATTTTCTCTTAAAACCCTCAACAATTTTTCTTCTCTTGTTACCGTGAGATCATTTGCAATGATCACCAGTAATGTCTCACATTCTCCTAAGTACACATACTTCAAATGCTGGGCAAAGACTTCAATTCCAACTTTGGTGTTTGTTCAACAGAGGGTAAAACCCTTTCATGAGAATTAGGTAGTTGTAAAGGAGAGTTTACTAACCTGTTTGGCATTTGAAATAGTGAATACAAAGACATAATTGTTTCCTTTATGTCTTCATTATTCTACAACCTTGCATCCCTATCTGCCTTGCTTTGCTGTAATACAAAGTTCAACTCATCTTGCAAAATTTTTTGTTCAAATTCATCTTGCATAATGGGGTCAATTACATCAACATGAAAAACAGATTCAGATTCATCGGGATATTTCATAGCATAAAAAATGTTAAATGTTACTATTTCCCCATCAAACTCACAAGATAAAATTCCTTTATGCACATCGATCTTAGTTCTTGTTGTTTTCATAAATGGTCTACCTAACAATATATGAGTTGAGTTTGATGAAATTCATCATCCATGTCTATAATGTAAAAATCCATAACAAAAATCAACTCATTTATTCTAATTAAAACATCCTCAACGACGCCTTCTGGGTATGAATTAGACCTATCTGCCATTTGAATTATTACCCTTGTTTCTTTTAAAGGTCCTAGATTCAAAACCTTATAAATTAAAAGTGGCATAACATTGATCGAAGCTCCTAAATCAAGCATAACTCTTTCTACCTTATGATTTCCAATTACGCATGGTATAATGAACATACCTGGATCCTTGCATTTCTGAGGCAATTTCCTTTGTATGGCCGCAGACACATTCTCTCCAACTCTTGTTTTCTCATCAATGTTCAACTTCTTTTTATTGGTGCACAATTCCTTGAGAAATTTTGCATATCGCAGAATTTGCTTGATTGCATCCAACAGTGGAATGTTAACTTCAACCTTCCAAAAGGTTTCAAAAATATCATGTTCTGACTCTTCCTTTCTTGCCTTCACTAATTTGCCAAGAAATGGAGATGGAACTAGATACTTAGTGATAGGAAAGATGGGCTTACAACTTAACTCTATTCTTGGTGCATCCAAGATTGCTGGTTCTGTTTCCAGCTTGTTGTTCTTTATTGCTGCTGATTCTGGTGTTACAGCAGGCTGGGTAGTCTGCACAGCAGCTGCTGAATTTGGGGTTGCAGCTGGCGGTATATTTCCTGTTGAATCTGGTATTGTAGTTGGCAGCACAACAGCTGCTGAATTTGGGGTTGAAACTGGCAGCCTATTTGCTGTTGATTTTGGCATTGCAGCTGGCAGCACAACAACTGCTGAATTTGAGGTTGAAACTGGCAGCCTATTTGCTGTTGATTCTGGCGTTGCAGCTGGCAGCATGGTCTGCACTTCTCTTCCACTTCTAAGAGTCATGGCACTTGTATTTTCTCTTGGATTAATTTCAGCTTGAGATGGCAACTTCCCTCTATTTGTCTCAATGTTCCTCACAAACGTTGCAAGTTGTGAAATTTGAGTCTTCAAATTCTTGATGCTAGCTCTTGTTTCTTGTTGGAACATCTGCGTATTAGTGGCTAAAGATTTCACAATTTCTTCTAAAGACATACTTGTATTTGATGCTTAGTGAGGAGGAAAAGCTGAACTTCCATAGGAATATGACCAAAAGGGTATCTGATTTGGAGGCTGACCATACTTCAAGTTTGGGTGGTCTTTCCAACCAGGGTTGTAATGGTTTGACTATGGTTCATACTTCCTTGGTTGATTACTAAACCCTCCTATTACATTCACTTGAGGGGCTGCATCTTTTTGAAGTTGTGGGCACATATCGGTAGAATGTTCTGGGACTACACAAATGACACACACTCTGGATTGCCTAACTTGTATCAACGCTACTTGTCTCACAACAGAAGTTAGTTCTGAAAGTTGTGTCTCAATATTAGAATGCATCACCTCATTTACCTATCTAGTCTGTTCTGATTCCAAATTGCTGTGAGTTTGCTGCCATTTTAGAGATCAAATCTCTTGCATCCACATGAGTCTTTTCTACAAGTGCACCACCACTTGCAGCATCTATCATGCTTCGGTCCATAGGCAATAATCCTTCATAAACACTACTAGAAAATCGATGAAAACCAACAGAATTATCGACGGAATTATTTTGTCGGTAATTTTTACCGATGAATATAATTCCGTCTCTAATTTTGTCGGTCTATACCGACAAACCTTTGTTGTCGGTAATAATTACCGACTTTATAGATTCTGTAGGCAATTCGGTCGGTATATACCGATGGAATTATTCGATCGGTATATACCGACTGAATTGCCGATGGAATATATAGAATTTTGAAAAAAAGAAATAGTTTGATGACGTGGAATTTTTCAGACAATTTTACCGATGTAATGACTGAGGGATTACAGTGACGTGGCCCATTCACCGTCATAATTACTGACAGGTATACCGACAGGACGTGTCCGTCGATGATTCCATCAGTAACAGCCAATATATTAAAACTCTGCTGACTCTCTCCTCCTCTATTTCTCCTTCTTCTTCCCCATCCCAACTCTCCCCTCCCAAACTGCAAACAACCACCCACCCCCTTAAAAATATCCCCCTCTTCTCAACACAAGCCCTCATCTTTCTTATACTTTTGTACGTGGTCACAACATCCGTTCTCTGATTTATTGCGGATTTTATCATTTTTTTGTAAGTAAATCTATCCTTTTTAATTTTAATATTTAAATGTCAATTTTATTTTATTTTTTTAGTATATGTATTTTGTTAACGTATGTACTTGTTTTATTGTTATTTGTCAAAGAAACTTGTAGTATGAATGTATAATTTTGTAGTTGTTATAGTTTGTTTTAGATTTTGTCAAATTGTATTTGTTTGTAAATTGTTGAAACTTTGTTT
>Ga0307515_10008108_pt1 | contig 20582 bp, 24 predicted proteins | sample 17_EM_MG_FD_194513 | JGI IMG/M metagenome (GOLD analysis project Ga0307515, IMG submission 194513) | Populus trichocarpa ectomycorrhiza microbial communities from riparian zone in the Pacific Northwest, United States - 17_EM | ecosystem: Host-associated > Plants > Roots > Unclassified | place...
CGACGCGGAGTATATATTTGGGAGACCCCGGGGTAGATAGATAGACAGCATCTCATTTTCATCTCATCTTGTCATACAACGAAAATACACACTCTATGTTTCCCAACTTTTGGTCTCACTCGCTCTTTGCGAGATTTCGTGGATCCGCGCAATTGCGTGGATCCTTATGCATTGCAATCCCGATGCAAGCGTGTACACAATGAACCCATTCCGACGTATGGTCACAGTTGGCCACAACGCCAGAGTGTTTGTTTAAAATAGGAGACCGACAGAGCGAGAAGAAACGGCGAAACGGCGATCGGAGGGCGATATGCAACTCGACGCGTGGTATTGACGCCGGGCGCGGAGTAATCCGCCACCGGGGTGTCTCTGACGGCTCTGACGGAGCGCGTCCACTCTGACGCAGCCAGTCCGCCCAGACGGAAATGTTTCTTGCTGATGTGACAAATGCTGGTGGTGCGGTGGCGGTGGCAGGGCGGTAGCCCAGACGCGGGAGCATCTCTTCCGCCGCTGCAGCCGATAGGGAGGCCAGCAGAAAACGATCCCGAAAGAGGTGGGGACAACAGCAGGATGGAGAGCGGCCAGATGCCGACACGTGCAGGTCTCTGAGCTGCTCTCGGTGGAAAAGTGCGATAAAGTGGTGATGGACTTCCTGGGGGCCACTGATGTTGGGAAGTTCGCACCCAAAATGGACGGGGGAGGAAGAGCCGGCGGGCAATGGGCGGAGGAGTTTGAGCCGGCGGGCTCTCTTTGATTTCATTCCTTTTCCTTTGTATTCTATGCTGACCAACTTGTCAGACACTTGCTTTCTTTCTTTCTTTCTTTCTTTCTTGTATCAAAAGGGGACGACGGGAAGCAGGAGTGCAGCTCCGCCATCTAGCTGGCCAGCCCGGATGCGGAGGGGATTAAGGGACTGTCATACTCCAAGTAGAGTGAATACAGTATGATTAAAACAAAACAAACAGCATGCAATTGGATACCATTGACTGTATTCGGGAGCAGTTTGATAGATGGCAAGGATAGATGGCCAATGCCAAACCAGGATATCTTTATCATCGACCAAGTGCCAACTGAAGGAATACGCCTCGGAGATTTGGGGAGCGGAGCTCGGAGCGGAGCGCAGCGGATCGTCTAGTACCACAGAGGCTTTTGATACTGAGGCCGAGATTGCAGACGCTCTGAGGACAAATAGACTGTTGATGAGCAGTACTTCATAGACAAGGACTGATGCAAGGCTTGCCATGGCTCCATTGAATTTGAAATCGAAGTTGATTCCTTTCCGCATTAGCTGGATGAACCTCAGGAGGATATTCGTACCACAGGCTGGCACACAAAGAATATATTGCAGCACGATCTTCACGGGGTTTGCATTTGGCCAGTTGACCCAAAACGTAATGGTTCCAGAGACTTCGGCATCGCCAAAGCTGTTGTTTGCTGTCTTGACCTGATGCTCCCCCAATGATATGGGATGAAAGGTCTCAAAGAGGTGACGATTGCCGGTGACGTGATTTGTTGCACCGGTGTCAAGCATCCAACAATGAACGGATCGATTCGCCAATGCCACAATGACTGTGATCCTAGAGTCTGCCGTGGAATCCGAGACAGGGTCCGAATGTATGACCGAGAAAAGGAACGACTGTGACTTGGGAGTGGAGTTTGATGCGGTCGAAGCCACGTTAGCAACACTTTGAGATTTCTCCTACGATGCCCACTTATGCTTCCTCCCGCACTTCACCTTGACATCGCCCTTTACTAAACATCCATGGATTATGATATGGCTCCACATATTGTCGCCGTTCCTATTGTCGCCGTTCCTATTGTCGCCGTTCCTATTGTCGCCGTTCCTATTGTCGCCCTTCCTATTGTCGCCGTTCCTATTGTCGCCGTTCCTTTTGTCGCCGTTCCTATTGCTGCCCTAATCACCTGTCAAGTGTCGTCCTCGACCTTTTTTTGGTATGAACAATGTCGCATCTGGAGCAAGGCAGCAGGTCCTGTGGAGGGGGGCTTCGAAGAACATGAGGCATGTGACAGTACTTGCCACTGTGTCCGCCTTCTCAGTGAGCTCGAATGTGGATACAAAGGTTTGCCATTCATTGATATTCGGGAGGTTGGAAATTACATAGAATTTCCTCCAAGAGTATTCAATCATGATGTCGCATACTGCATGGTCATTGATTATCTTGTCCTCGGCTGAGATCCATTCTGTGACTGAGCTATATGACTCGAGTTGACATGATGTGAGCTTCGCCATCTCCTATTGACCGTTGAGCTTGATTACCATCTCGAAGTCCGCTATGATCTTATCCTAAAGTTGTTTTGGCGCATTGAGTTCTCGGTACCATATCTGGATTGGTGATTCCATCAGAGAGGTGAGTTGTCTGCATGCCTTATAATTATTCATCTGCCAGCGTTGCCAATCGCGAAGGAAGTGGAAGAACTGATTGATGTAGGACGTGGGAGTCGATTCTGGGAGGAAGTCATAATCGGCATCTCGAGGATCACGAGCGGTGGGAGTCATCGAGGAGGCGTCATGGTTGCTACAATCGGAGGCCTGTGAACACCCATTTCTCCAGATACGTATATCCCAAGGCCTTGCGCACAAAGAAGGCCTTTCGCTTCTACGGTGCATGGTCGATAGTTGCGCTCAGTGAGATTTTCAGCCGTGGTCGACATGGTGGAGGTTGAAACAACGGGTTTGCGAGATAGTAATGAGGGTAGTGAGAAACGAACGTGGACAAAGGTTAAGAAACAATAGAGAGGCGGAGGTTGAAAAATGAGAGAGGCACTACTACTAGGCGTCGATTCAGTCCAATGCAACACAAGGCAGGTGGAGAAACTATCAACAAAGACTAAGAGATGTTGGCTCGATGCACTGGAACTGGGCAGAGGAGAGGCAGTAACAAATAATAATAGTAGGCGTCGATTTCAACTCAGTGCCGGGCTCATAACCTGTCGAGAGGACAATGATGGAGAAAAAGAGAAGAAGACGATTTGTTTGTCGATCCAAAGGGAAGGAAGAACTATGGACTTATATATGAAAGAGAGAGAAGGAAAACTCAATGCCGACTGCCAAAGATTGTGCCCAATGCCAAGTACCAGTGCCGAGCCCTCCTCATCGCCGTGGAGTCAGGCGAGGCCGATGGGGTCAGGCGAGGCTGATTGGGGCAAGTGAGGCCAATTGGGGCTATATGCCACTGGCCTGATGCCAGAGCCCGCCAGCACCAAACCTTAGAGAAGCCACAGGGCCAAATGCTTAGTCAACAAAGTAAATTAAGATTGCTGCGTGAATCGTCATACGGCTGAGATTTGTATATGGAAATTCTTGGGCACAGTACAACCACCCATTGTTTAACAAAGTTACCCCACACTTCGTTTGTTTTAATCATACTGTATTCACCCGACTTAGAGTCTGACAATCCCTTAATGCCCTCCGCCTCGGGGTAGGCTGGTGAGATAGCGGAGCTCCACTTCCGCTACCCATCGTCCACTTCTGACATACCAAAGACAGAAAGATATAAAGAGAGCTCAAGAATGGTTAAAATGGATTACGAAGAAAAGGCGATGAAATCAAGGAGAGCCTGCCGGCTCCTATTCCACTGCCCGTTGCCCGCTGGCTCAAATTCCTCTGCCTGCTACCTGCCAGCTGTCACTTCTACGTCTATTCTGGGCAGGAACTTCCGAACATCGGTTGCCTCCAGCAAGTCTATCACCGCTTTATCGCACTTCTCCATGGACAGCAGCTCAGAGACTTGCACTTGTTGGCATCGGCCTGCTCTCCACCCAGTCGCTGTTTCCACCACTTTCCGAAGAATCTTCTGCTGGTCTTGCCATCAGCTGTGGTGGCGGAAGTCATGTTCCCGTGTCAGGCCGACCCTTCTGCCTCAGCCACTGCACCCGCAGCTTTTGTCGTCATCTCCGTGTCCGAACCGTTTTAGGTACATGCCCACTGGTGCTTGTCCAGTCTTCAGTTGGTAGAACCTGGCAGACAGTGGCTTCACACTGTATATTGAGATAGGTCTCTTGCTTTCCGCATTGCCTTTCATACTATAGCAGTGTTGCTTACTGAATTTGTCGGCCTCCCACTTCGCCTTTGCCGCCGTCTTTGCGTCTGAGATTTATCAGGTGCTGTTTGTGACCGATGGTTATACTCACACTCATACTGTGCGTCCTCTGCCACTCCCTCTGGATAGATTGGCTTGGTGATATGATACCTCATTTCCAGGGATGTCCGCGTGTCCTGGGACCCAGTCGATTTCTGTCTCCAACCAGGCTTTGCTGAGCTTCCGTGTGAACATGTCAACCCACCTGGTTAGGTGCTGCACCGGTCCAGGTTCTAGGTCCTCTGTCAGTCGAATGGCTGCTTGCCAGTTGCTGAACACCTCTTCCTTCATTACTAAGTGTGTCTGTAATGCGTTCCTTGTCTTGACCGACTGCTGCAGTGCGAGTGCAGTGGCCCACAGTTCTGCATCATAGAACGCGATTCGTCTGGTGCCGTGGTGGCTGCGGAAAGCTCTCCAGCTGTCTGTGTACTTACCTAGTGGCGCAGCTCCCACTCTGCTGTCATTGGATCGTGATCTGTCTGTCAACCACATTCAGACTCCAGTGGTGACTTTCGCATCGCTTTCTCTCACTCAGCATTTTGCTTTTCATTTTGACGGAGTGTCGTCGCTCAGTATGACCGTCGTAACTGCTGGTTCTTCGTCCGGGCGAGGCCAGATCATCCTCCGTGCCTCTTGTTCTCACTCGTGCTCTTTGTTCATGACTCTATGTATTCCTGTACCAGATGTGGGGTGGTTGTACGTCTCCTTTGCATTGAGCCCTCGAATGCATTTGCAAGCCTCGCCACATATCATTGCTGCCTGGAATTGAATGCTACTTGCGCAGGTGTCAGTCCTGAGTCTCACATAAGCGGACCTCATTGCGTCGTGGGCAGTGTGTCCTGGGATGATTTGGCCTGCCAATTCTGGAGGAGTTGAACGTCCTCTAGTCTGCCGATGGCTTTCGGGTCCCACCATGGTTTGCTGCGGAGTACTGCTACCACCTTGAACGCAAGTTATTGTGAAGGCTCATATCCTGTCTGCGACAATTATGTGCATCCTCGTCAGTACAAGGAGTCGGGCTTCTGCTGCCCAGGTCATCTTTATGCAACTGTTGTGATGCACTTTGAATGTTGGGAGGGCGTCGAACCAGACTGCCAGCCACAGTGTCGCTTCTTAGTTGAACTGGATGAAACCATCTCCCATGTTGATTTCAGCTGTGACTTTTAGCCGGAGGAGCTTGTTATAGCCTCTCCTGCATGTGAATAGTGCTGCTTCCGTCTTCGTAGTATCGAACTGAAGGTCTCACTCGCTTGCCCACTCGATCCTCTCCACTCCACAGGTTTTGAGTTTCCTGGCCACCTGGTTTACATCCGTCCCGGTTGCTGCCCATCCAAGGTCACCTATAAAGGAAAGGCCTTCAACCTCTTGGACTCTCTTCCACCACTATTTCAGCCCAGCGGTGTGTAATGCGAGAATGATGGGTAACAAGGGTGAGCCATGGGCACGTCGACTTCCACAGGGTGGCTCAGGAGGACATTGCCCTCAATTACAATTTCCACCAACCTGTCTGAGAAGTAGGATCTGATCCATCATATGAGCTCTCCATCTATCCGCTTGGCTTTCCTTGCATCGATCAGCCTCTCTCTGGCCATGCTTGGGAACTGTGCCTTGATATCCACGTGGAGGAAACCAGTAATGTCATCTTCTCCCCATGCCATGTGCACTCTGTCCACCATGATGACTGCTGGGTCAATGGCTGATCTTCCCATTCCGCTGCCAATCCGGCCCTTGCTTGGTAGTGCTATTCTGTCGGCATTGCGGGAAAGTTGCTCTGCTACTATCTTGATGACTTTTTCTCTGCAGCTGAGCAAAGAAATCGTTAGGTACAATTTGGTAGGGTAAAGTCATCCTTTCCCTATTTCCGAATCAGTACTCTGCTCGCGCGTTTTGGGACAGCTGGGGGCTGTCCCATTTTGAGTGCCGGTTTCCTCAATCCTAGAATTTTCATTGTATTCCTCGTCCAGAGCAGGTGTATCGCTTCAAAAGAAGACATATCTGGGCCTGGTCATTTGTCAATCAATTGCGAGAATATGGCTCGTTGGACTGCTTGCTTGGTTATGCAGTCCAGGGCTAGGCCTGCTGGGGGTTACTTGTAGTACTGGTCGCCAGCGGTTGTTGGGAAGGAATCTTCTCTCAGCATTATCTACTTTCTGGCAATGGTGTTTGCGTGCTTTCCCTCTCTGTCGGTCAAGCTTCCATGGTGGCTCCCACTCGAGGGTGTGCAAACGCTGCCGGTCGACAGACCTCGCCCCCCCTGAAGTTCAGCAGGTACTCATTCCACATGCGGCTTTGAGACTGCCGAATTGACCAATGCAGTTCTGCTTTTGCGTGTGCTGCCACTTCTGACCACCTTCCCCTCCTCCTCTCTCTCCCTAATGCGCTTCTCCTCCCCTTGATATCACCATTCCACCACCTGTTCCACAGGGCGCAGATTGTGATTTTCATTGCTATTATATCCAGGACCTTGCTTAGCATTTCCTGATAACACTCAGCCTGTCGCTCTACCTCATCCCCCATGCTCTCCTTGTCTAGATGAGCTGTATGTCTGTCCAGTTTCTTCCACAGGTTCTCTGCTGTATCCTCGTTCTCTTCTGACCGGGCCGCCAAGTTGAATCTTATGACCTGCATGTGATCCACCTTATCTTGCGTATTAACACTGATTTTCAACTCGATTACCTTGTGTTCGGAGCCTGTGGCATACCTCCTGTCAAGCATGGCCTATCACGTGATCAGTTGGCTGGCTATGGTCAGATCTCTTGTCAGCTCACGTTCTTCACCATTCCTTGCCCAGTGGTGAGTGGGCTGTTCGTCATTCCCAATCTCGAGCCAGTGCTTGTCTGAAATATCTTCTCAGAAAGTCGCATTGCGTTACTCCTTGCATCATGGATCGCATCTGTGGCTGTGTGCATTCAAGTCTCCCACAAGTATTGTGCCACCTCTGTGTCAGAAAATTCCACAGCAGTTAGTCATCCTCGCTGAGCTCACTCAGGTCCGCACATCTCTTCGATCGTAAACATTGAAAAACCTCATTAACTGGTCTCCGTCTCATTTGACATCAGTCACAGTGACGTCGTCGTTAGCACCCCTGCTCAGGTCTGTCCATTCGTCAGTTGTCAGGCTACACCCCATTGGCACTATTTTCCAATCTCTGTTTCTGTTGCTACTCTCGTATGCTGAATGGCAGATTACAATTGTTCCTCTGTCTTGTGTCTGTGCCGGCGATATTACCAAATCTGCATTTCATTCCACTCCTGTCTCCAGCACCACCATGGTTCGAATGTAGTACCTGACGCAATTCTGCTAGACTGCTCTAATCAATGGCAGTGGCGGCTCCTCTCTTGATCTCCCCTGCAGTCTTGGCCATGATTACATATCTCTCCCCTTCCGCTGGAGTGGAAATTCCTGTTCAGCAGAAGGCTCACGGTAGCTTCCAGATGAAGCTGCAAAAATTGAGGTTTCGTTTCAAGGAGCATAGGGAGGGAGTGGCTGCAGCGAGACAGTTGACTGGTGACGTTGACACCCCGTGTCTTGGCAAACATAAACTGCGAATAAGTCAACAACTACAGCAGTGATCGGGTGTTAGGGGTTCTCCTCTAGCAGTCATGATGGGTCTTGGTTTAAGTCAAGGACGGCGCATACCACGCCTAGACTACAAGTGGGCGGCCCAGTGATATGCCTTTTAGCGGGGGTTCATATCAGTCACGAGAAGGACCTGAGGTAGTCAGTCGAGAAGTGACTCGAGACACCGAGGGGCTTCTTTCATTTTCCAGAAACTATGCGGGACATGCTTGCGAGCAAGCACGGCAGTTGTTAATCTATGCGAGTAAGTGGGCTCTTCACTGCCTGACCGTAATGGCAGGATACCCAGTGCGGCACACCCCGGTGTATTGAGAATCCGTCTCCACCTAAGCATGATGTAACTGAGGGATTTATGGCATTGGTACAAACCAGAAGCGATTACCTTGCATTGGGTTGCAAGGGGTATCTCGCAACTTTATGTGTCATAGAGACCCTATGTTGACAGCACGGGACTGGTATCCGGATAAGCCTGTTTTAACTACCGAATAAAATCATCAAGGGTGAGATGTCAAAGTTGAAGTTATGGTCTGATTCTGAGATTAGGGGTAACCATGCATGAACACGTAGCCAGCGGGGTTGCGGGTTCATATCCAATACGCGCATTCAAATAAGCCGCAAGGGTGTCTAAAGGGCAAACAAATAAGTCCCGCAGACACGTGGTTATGACATAGCGAGGATCATGGTTTCAGTTGGAACTCCGAACTGTTGAGGAGGATGTCCAAGAGGCTATAAAAGGATCGCATTGTTCCGACAATGAAAAGACAAAGCTCGAACAGCTAGAGACAAATCGATACCTACCAGCGGAGAAATATCCTTATTTATTATTGCGTTTTTATGATACCTATATCTATTATATCTATACCTAGAATCTATTAGCTTTGTGTAGCGGCAGCCCCGCACCTTGGAAGTATTTCGATACATAGATAACTGTTACCTTTACGGACGATAAGGACGTTATCGTATACTCCCTGGAGAAAAATATCTCCCACGCCAGAAGAACTCAGCAACCATTCGTGGCTCAGTGCGTTTGGTGGCTAGCATCCATTATCGGTCTCGAACAAGGATTGGTTTCCTATATCGATAATCTACAGTCCCGGATTGAAGTGAGAGTTGTTCACGAGGAATCCGAAACAGTAGATAGGGAGACTGTATCTCTGGGTTCCAGGGATATTCAAGAAGAGGATCGACAAGATAAGATCCTGAAGGAGTGCGAAGATTTCTTAGGGGATTCTGGACGACAAAGAAAGATCGCCGCCTTAAAAGCTACAGGAAGAACTTCGACCGGGCTAATAAATCCTACCTCGGATTCTAAGAAGGTTCTTAAGAGAAAGAACCGAAGTCGACAAAGGGTAGCAAGGGACGATAAGGAATCGAAGGTAGTTGGGATTGATAAAGACGAACTCCGAAGACGAAAGTCAGCAGGAGAGTGTTTGCGTTGTGCTTGGCCTATTGATAAGAAAGGAGGTCATCGGGTCGCAGATTGCAGAAGACCTATTAGGCTAGAGAGGGGAACGCATCATCTCCGGGCCAAAGGATTTTCCGAGATAAAGCAGGTTCCTCAGCCACCTCCAGTCGAGGACGAAAGTAGCGAGTCAAATAGTTTTGAGGAATCATCGGATTCGGATTATTCGTTATAAGGATTTAGGATCATACGGCAGTGAGCCTTGGTGGCCATATTAGTATCAACAGATGCTCGAATAGGTTACTCAAGGAATACACCCCCGTAACATCGGGAAGCAGACAGCGGCGATTGATTTCCAACAGCGAACTGACCCTGGGGTGGGACTCCCAGCATACCTGGACCGTCAGTGGAGACTGGGTGCTTCAGCATAAGAGAACGCATACTGATATCCACGCAATGTGAGTGGATTCACGAGAAGGCTTGGCGAACGAGAAAAACACAACAAATTTGAATCAACACAGCAATCGCGAGAGAGAGCAATATACCGACATGGGTGTTTGACATCTAGCATCGAACTGACCCCAAAACGATACTTCCAGCCCCCCTGAATGAGGGAAGGAGGCCGGTCGCGAGTGACGAGACACGACGGCAAGCGAATCACTCACGATGGCGACCCAAGAGGTTAACGGTGCCACTGCAGGAATGATCTACAAAGCACTAGTTGAGAGAGACATGGACATAGCGGAAGCAGGAGAGGCCAGCGGCGACGCTGGCCGAATGTCAGGAAAGACAACACGCGTAACCTTGGTGGCTGAAAGCGAGCAGTGGGAGCGTAACAAGAACGGAAAAACACTGAAAAACAAGACCTCTGAGACAGTGAGCACACTGGGAGACTGCAGAAGTCGAATGGTGGGAACAGTGCGGCAGCAGGCGTGCGAGGTGACTCAGTTGCACCAAAGTATCGACAGGATAGCTAGAATGCTAGACGTGCACGTGGTATGTGAAGAGGCGCAATGGCGTGGCATGAAAGAATGGCTGGAGGATAGTGAGACGAAGTGGGATGAACGCCACAGGGACAATGTACTATGGGGAATGGCCATCCCCGACATGGCCACGGAGGTGGTGACCAAAGCGAGAGTTCGCGATGTGGCCCCAGCCCAGAGAGCGAGAATGGAAGGAAGAGACGAGACCGCAAGGCAGGCCGGGGGTGGTCTTGAGGCCTCACGGCATGCAGGTGTAACGCAGGACAGAGAGCCAGAGAAACGCCTGCCGCAGCAGTAACCAAAACACAAACCCAAACTGCCACTCACAATGCAGCCTGAACTGCGACACAAACCTAAACCTAAGCCTAAACCAACACCTATTCCAGCCAGAAGGTGGGAGACAGTCCAACTACAAACGCAGGGTCGGAAGGCACTCGTGGGCCCAGGCCCCGCCCCCACGACTGGATCGAGCATGGCAGAGAGACGACCAATTTTAAGGAGATACGAGAGTGTGCCACCCCCCAATACGATGGACCAGAACTTGTGTCAGCAATCAACAGAGCGCTTTTCCACAAGCGGGTCACGGCCCACATTAGAATCATGATTGCAAGAAGGAATGCCAACAGCACAATCCTGACAATCACGCACTAGAATGCAACAGCAGAGATGGCTCTGGGATACCCTGGGATCATCATCACAGCAGCGATGACTGTCGACAAAGGAGTCATTGATTTCGAAGAAAATAAGTTTTGGGAAAAGCTAAAGATCTGTGCAGTACCTCACGTATGATACATGGGAAAAGACACGGAAGGCCTGCAGAAGATGCGAGACAAATTTGAAGCTCAGACCCAAGGAGTAACAATCCCCACCCAAGTACGGTGGCTGGTGAACCCCCGCACAATCGGGGAGAGGAGGCAGAAGGGAGAAATCGCCACATCATCGGTTGTTTTTGTTGTAAAGGGGAGCAAGGTGGGAAAGGACTTGGTGAAGATGGGAAACAAGGCGGCAGGAGTGTGGTACCATGTCAAAACATACACAAACGTGGGCCCCCACGGCAGATGTGAGCTCTGCTGTGGACGGGGTCACATCGAGAACAAGTGTAGTACAAAGCCCACATGTGGCTACTGCTCAGGTCATCCCTGGACAAGCAACCACAAGTGCAATGTGGTGGGGTGCACGGCGAAGCCAGGGTCACTCTGCGGTCATACACTTGAAAAGTACACCAACTGCAAAGGAAATCACATTGTGTTCAGGATCAGATGTGCGAAGAAGACTGAAGATGCCATGGCGGCACGGCAGAGTTTGGCAGTAGAGCTAGCAAGGCGGTCATCTGCAAACGCGAATGCAGCTAGTGACGTGGCATCGGGGACGAACAGAGTGGTGCTTGGACATAGGCCTAGGGGAATTGTAACATATGGGGGGCGAAGCGAAGCGGAGTTGGAGTTGGTGGACGTGGAGGAAGAGGGGACAATGGCGGAGATAGAAGACATCACGATGACTGACATTGCGACTACGGCCGGGACTTTAACTGCAAGTGAGACTGCAACGGGAGCCCTGGCTACCAATGATTAGAGCGATCCAGCACAACTCCGCCAGCCTGTACAAGTGGACAATTGTGGCGCTGGAGACGTGGGTCGAACCCACGGCAGACGTAGTCTGCTTGCAGCAGCCACAGAGAGAAATGGGAGGTGTAGAAATCAGCTACCATGTATACAAAATAAGAAAAAGAGAAAGAGTTTGCACGGTGATACGAATGGGAGGTGGACTGGTGGTTGATGAGCGGAAGGATGGAAGTTGGGGAGCTAACAACAATGTCATGGACACCGACATCAGGAGGAGAGGGGAGAAGATAACGATGATTGTCAATAGTTACGATCAAAGAGACACGGAGTCAGGAGAGAAACAGGTACGAAACTCGAACCGGCAGAGAGTTATTCGGCATGGCAGAACTGTCCTGGCGGGAGATTTCGACTCACTCACGTCGGTGGGACCCAAGGTGCCGAGTGCAGCGAAACGCCACCGTGTGGGAAGAAGTGATTGACGAGATTGGACTGGAAGTTGGGACTGATGGCCAGCCCACATACTACTCGACAAGAGAGGACGACAAAGGCAAGTCGGTCATTGACTCGACGTTAGCGCATCGACCGATAACGAACTGGTTCATACTGGCTGATGACCACTCCACCGGATCTGACCACGAGATTATAGAGTGGGAGGTAGATGCGAACTGGCTGGTGGAGGCGGATCATGAGAGGGTAGTTGGGTGGAACTTGGCTGCGATGATGGATGAGGACGCGAAGGCAGCAGAGAAGCTATGGGCGGAACTACCAAAGGAGAGTTCTCACCTGGATGTAGAATGCACAGAAGATGGGGTGGAACAGGAGGCTGCATGGTGTCAGGAAGCAATTAGCAGCATTCTCAACGCCGCAACAAAGGAGATCAGGCTCTGTGCCAAATCGAAGAGGTTGGGGATTGCTGACATCAAAGAGAGAAGAAACGTGGTCGGGAGAGAAAAAGGAAGAAGTCTGAATTCGGAGGAGGTCGCCTGGGCAAAGGCAGAGCTCTAGAAGTCGATTTGGCGGTCCATGAGCCAAATGTGGAGTGAATACGTGCAGATCCTCAGGGGAGCCGAGTTGTGGAGAGCAGGACAATACGCCATCCCTCGAGTGGGCATGACAGTTGATGAATTAACGGACTGAGAAGTCAAGCAAGCAAACACATCCACCGAAAAAGAGGTGATGCTGAGGCGAGAATCTTTCCCCACCAAAGATGACGACCAATACTACGAGCTACCCCGTGGGTGAAGCGCACACCCAGGCGCCACCGAGCAAGCGGTCGAGCGAGCCCAGTATTCTCAATCAGCCAAAACTGCCCTGGGCCCAGACAAGCTGCCTTCTGGCGCCATACGGCTGCTCTAGAAGTGGGATAATAAGAGAATTGTGAGGCTGATGAAGGCGGCCATTTGCATGGGAAGACACCCAGCGGGATGGAAGTGGGCTAGCAGGGTGGTGATTCGCAAGCCTGGCAAAGGCGACTATACGAAACCGAAGGCGTATCGCTTCATATCCCTGCTGAGCAGCATGGGAACAGTGGTCGAAAAAGTGGTTGCAGTGCGATTGTCAGAAGAGGCGGAAAGATGAGCGCTATTGAGCGACAGACAATTTTTGAGCAGGAAGGGGCGGTCAGCCATAGATGCAGAGCCCATCATGGTTGACACAGCTCATGCAGCCTATACACACGGCCACATAACAGGCATGCTTCTCATTGACATTACGGCAGCCTTCCCAAGAGTGTCAAAAGGAATGCTAGTCAACTTAATGAAGGTCAGACAAATGGATGGAGACCTTAGACCATGGACCGAAAGCTTTCTCCCAGAAAGAATGGTGGAGATGATAATCGATGGCAACACCATTGAGAGACATCTGGTGGAAGCAGGGGTTCCACAGGGCTCACCCGTGTCACTGATTCTCTTTGCGATCTACACCTCATCACTGATCAACTGGGTCGAAGAGTATGTCTCAGCTAGAGGGTTGTCTTTTGTTGAAGATTTCGACTGGGTGGGGACTGAAATCGATGTCAATCAGTTGGACACGGCACTCGAGTGATGCGCAGCGAAGAGCATCGAGTGGGCAAACAGACAAGGGCAACAGTTTGATACGGCAAAAACTGAAGCGGTGCGGTTTACGCGCAGACGAGGCCACATGAAACACCTCCGGCCAAAGCTGACCGTGAAGATACAGGTGAGGAATGGGTTCATACGGTTCAACAAAAACGCGACGTGCTGGCTGGGCGTCTTGATGGATGCACACCTGACGTTCAAGGAGCACCGCAATCGATGCATGAAGAAAGCCCGACTAGCAGAAGCGAGACTACAAAACCTTACAAATATATACGGGGTAGTACTAAAGAGCATAAGCCCCGTCGAAGTAGCCTGCGTCAACGCGGTCGCACTGTATGGGAGCAAGCTCAAGTGGGATCCCAATAAAGTACGGAGGCAAGACGACCTCCAACCTGTCCTCAATCGGCAGGCCAGGTACATCCTGTGCGCGCCGCCCACAAGCCCACGGGGAGTATTGATGAGGGAGTCAGGGCTCACACCCGCGCGTGTGATCTTAGAATCAAGACAACAACAGTTTGCAGCGAGGCTGGGAAATGCATGCAGCAACGAACTGAAGGAGCTGCACGAAGACACCTCGTCCGGCACACCGATCTGCCGAGTGGTCGACGCAGAACACCAGCACGGCCAGACTGCAGAAGGCATGTGCTGGCCAGACCTGGGTAATGAGCTGGTGGTTAAGCCGATTATACTGGAGGACAAAAGCATAGCCAAGGGCACCTTACAACGCTGGGCAAGAGAGAAGGAAGCTGAAGTCGGGGTGGGAGTCTGGATGTGGTGGACAGACGGGTCACCCTCTGACACTGGCCGAGTGGGAGCAGCAGTAGTGTGCAAGCACGGTAATGAATGGAGGACTGGCCGCAGTTATCTGGGCATTGGACGTATGGAGGTCTTCGATGACGAGCAGTGGGCGATTGGACTCGCGCTCGGCGAGACAGTCAAAAGAAGAGACAGTCTGGAAGAACACAGTGTGAATACGATGGCAGTCTGTAGTGACTCACAAGCTTCAATTCGATGAACGGCACACCTGCAGCCGGTCCTGGGACAGCGATTAGTGAGGCGGATTAACCAGAGAGCGCAGGCACTCCTCGCCCATGGCATCTCAACTGAGATTCACTGGGTCCTTGGACACTTCGGCATGCCCATAAACGAAGAAGCTGACCGCCAGGCGAACTTGGCCCGAGACGCCAGCGGAAGCAGGGCGATAGACCGGCTATGCACCTCGGCCTCGAATAGAGCTGGATGAATCTCCGAGGGAAGGTCAGCAGCCAAGGCAAAGTGGGAGGCCGACAAGTGCAGCATGCACTTCAACTACAGACTCAAGGGCAAGACAGGGACCAAGAGACCAGTTCCGATGTCGAGCGTGAAGTCGCTGGCTACCAGGTTCTACAGACTAAAGTACGGGCATGGACCCACTATCGTCTACCTAAAATGGTTTGGCCACCGAGGGGACAATAAATACTGGTGGTGTGCAGGGACAGTGGCCCAGATGCGGGAGCACCTCTTCCGCCACTACAGCTGGTGGGGAGAGTAGCAGAAAGCACTGTGGAAGGAGGTGGGAAAGATGACAGGATGGAAAGCGGGCAGATGCCGACATGCGCAGGTCTCTGAGCTGTTTTCCATGGAAGAGTGCGACCAAGCTGTGATGGACTTCCTGGCGGCTACTGCAGTCGGGAAGTTCCCTCCCAATTGAATGACGGTATGGAGCAGGTGCAGAGGCTGTCTCTGGTGTGGGGAGCGTGGCAGTGGGCTTATATCTTTCTGTTCTTTTCTTTTCTGTTCCGGTCTATCTTTTAGTTTTTCATTTGTCAGCAGAGATGAAGGGTAGCGGGGGGGGAGCTCCGCCATCTAGCCGGCTTGCCCGGAGGCGGAGGGGGTATTAGGTCCTGTCATACTCTAGAAAGAGTGCATACAGTATGAATAAACAACAACAACGACAGTTGATAGGCTGGAAACTATGAAACAACAGTGAGAAGAAGAAAAAGGATGAGATGATGATTGGTACTGGCATCGAATCGTTGGTGTCGGATGCTGTGCAGCGAAGGTTAATCAACCTTGCCGATGGCAAGATGCAGAGCCGTGATAATCGTAACCCAGTCATGTACCCACCAAATTGCGTGGCTTTGTAGTGGGGTGATCCATTTACCCACCACAACTCCTCCCCAGCCACCTTGTACAAAGCATGCGGTTCTCCCCTTCCCACATCCACCAGCCCATCCTTACCATCATCTCCATATCCTCAAGATCCCACCCATTATCCATAACATGCAGAAATAGCTCCGAAAGCAAATGGCAACTGACAAACGAAACAAGCAACAAGAAAGGTATGGGAAACGACCAAGAAAGAAGAATACAAACAAAAACATGGCCCAACATCCCACTCTAACCAACCTTCCACCGAAGTCTCCTCCACTCATATTCAGTCCCGCTTGCAGTTGGTACTGATTGTCCTATTTACAATTGGTACTGGTTATCCCATCTGCAGTCGGTGTTGATTCTCCTAAGTCAAATCCTCTGCTCCAATACCGTCGTCCTAGTTGAATGAGACGGTGCTAACTATTTGATGTCCATCCGCAAAATGTAAATCAGTCCGGAAGCCACATGCAATCCTCCCCGACACTCCGGGCGCCCTCACCAGTACTTCTAAGTACTTCTAGATGCTCCCAGACCCCCCTGGAGCTGAGCAAAGTGCTCTCAGACTCTCCAAGAGTAGTCTCAGGTGCTCCTGAAAGCACCTGCAGTTCTGGAGGCGCATTCAGGATGCTACAAGATTTGACTTATAGAATAGTCAAATTGTGGCGCTCCTGAGACCTCTGCACAGATCTGCGGGAGACTTCGAGAGCAGGTGAGACCGCTGCGCAGCTCTCTCCTGAAGACTTCGACAGTAGCCGAGACCGCTGCACAGCTCTGCGGGAAACTTGGTGCCGTCTTCTCACAGCAGTCGTTCTAACATAACCACAAGGCATTTCGTCTTATCATCGTCTTTGTTACAGTCACAAGATTCGCTACATCATAATATGGCATGCATCATTTAAGTCGATATATATACAAAAGGTGAATCTGACCGCAGAAGGTAGTCGAGCATAATCGGAGGAGCACCTGGACACGCCAATTGAGAGAACTTAGAGATGCAGAAGGCAGAGAGCCCACCATCAACATTCCGCCGCACCTCTCGCGACATCCGAACGGACTTCGTGAGAAAGAGCGGTTCTTGGCTCGAGCAGCGTAGGGATCGGGTGAGAAGATATGATACTACCCGGCGCTGACGATCCACGCAATTGCGTGGATCCACAAAAACTCAGACAGAGCGAGTGAGACCTAAAGTTGGGAAAGAGAGAGTGTGTATTTTTGTTGTATGATAAGATGAGATGGAAATGAGATGATGTCTATCTACTCTGGGGTCTGCCGAATATATACTCGCTGTCGCTCAGTCCACCTCCTTTACCCCTGTATCTCCGTACACCCACCATCGATCCGTAAAGATGTACTGGCAGGCCCTGATCAAGCGAGTTTGGAGATGCGTTTTGACACCGAGATCGGGTGAACTCAGAGATGCACTTCGATGCTGGGATCGAGGGAGTTTGGAGATGCACTTGGAGACCGAGATCGAGTAAACTCAGAAATGTAGTCGAGGGTGTGATCGAGCGAGTTTGGAGAAGCACTTGGAGATCGAGATCAAGTGAACTCAGAGATAGACTTGGATGCAGAGATCGAGCGAGTCTGGCAATGCACTTGGAGACTGAGAACGAGTGAACTCAGAGATGTACTTGCAGGCCGTGATCGAGCAAGTTTGGAGATATGCACTTGGAGGCCGCAATCGGGTGAACTTAGAGATGCACTCCGAGGCTGTGATTGAGCGAGATTGCAGCTGAACTTGCAGGCTATGATCGAGCGAGATTGGAGGAATACTTGAAGGCGTTCAATGTGGAGGCGGTAGTTCGGGAGCGAGGCGCGACGGGAGGGACGCACGACGGGAGGTGAGACTCTATTCATTGGTTAACTCGTAATTGCGGGATTGTAGAGAATAGAGTACGGCATGGTCTGCCGAGAGATGGGACAGTGGCTGGGAGCGGGAGACAGTCAATCTTGGGATGATGCAGTACGCGGTGTATGCATTACTCAGGGTATGCTGTACTCGGTGTATGCTGTACTCTGTGTCAACTCATGATCATGGCATGGAGAGATAGAGAGGGATCACTTAACTTCGTGTTCTTAGGTGATGGTAGTGTTGAGGACAAGAAAGAGAGAGATGAGATGAGATGGGGCTAATCATCATGAGAAACAGGGACTTAAGAGAATTTTGTGTGCGAGTCAATTGACAATCCCCAATTCAGCAGGTACGAGTCCCGATCCGGTGTGTAATCAAACCGATACAAGGTCTTCCCAACCCAATCAGGCAAGTCGTACCCCTGATTTCTCATATCCGCTCATTTCCTCCACATAATTTTCAACTTCATCCCCCATCTCTCTCTTTCTCGTCCACTACTCTACCATCATCACAGAACACAAAGTTAAGTCATCCCTCTCTATCTCTCCATACCATGATCATGAGTTGACACCGAGTACAGCATACACCGAGTACAGCATACACTGCGTACAGCATACACCGCATACGGCATGCACGCAAGATTGTTTGTCTTCCCTTCAATCTCATGATTCCGAGTTGACCCCAGGATGTAGCTTCAGCTTCCGGCGTGCCTCCCTACACGATCGATCGCCACCAGCCAGCGCTCCATATGAGCTTCAAAGGTAAAGTCACCTCGACACATTCCCACGGTTGTGAGTTAACTCACCGATGAATAGAGTCTCAGCTTCCGGCGTGCCTCCCTATAGGATTGACCGCCACCAGCCAGGTCTCCATAAGAGCTTCCAAGGTAAGGTCACCTCCTCACATTCCCACGGTTGTGAGTTAACTAACCAATGAATCGAGTCTCACCACCCCGCGCTCCTCCCATCGACCGCCCCCAAGTACTGTTTCAATCTCGCTCGATCATAGCCTGAAAGTGCTTCTCCTAACTCACTCGATGATGGCCTCCAAGTGCATCTCTCAGTGCACTCGTTCTCGGTCTCCAGGTGCATCTCCAAACTCACTCGATTTCGGCCTGCAAGTCCGCACGGTCATGGCCTCCAAGTGCATCTCGAAACTCGCTCCATCACTATCTCGGAGTGGCTCTCTTAGTTCACTCGATCACGGCCTCCAAGGGCATATCTCCAAACTCGCTCGATCACTGCCTCCAAATGCATCTCTGAGTTCACTCGTTCTCAGTCTCCAAGTGCATTGCCAGACTCGCTTGATCTCTGCATCCAAGTCCATCACTGAGTTCACTTGATCTCGGTCTCCAAGTGCTTCTCCAAACTCGCTCGATCACAGCCTCGAATAGATCTCTGAGTTCACTCGATCTCGGTCTCCAAGTGCATCTCCAAACTCGCTCGATCCCAACATCGAAGTGCATCTCTCAGTTCACCCGATCTCGGTATCAAGAAGCATCTCCAAACTCCCTTAATCAGGGCCTGCCAGTACATCTTTAAGGATCGACGGCAGGTGTACGGAGAAACAGGGGTAAAGGAGGTGGACTGAGCGACAGCGAGTATATATTCGGCAGACCCCAGAGTAGATAGACATCATCTCATTTCCATCTCATCTTATCATACAACGAAAATACACACTCTCTCTTTCCCGACTGTAGGTCTCACTCGCTCTGTCAGAGTTTTCGTGGATCCACGCAATTAAGACGATGTTGTTTTTCCCAGACTGCTCTGCTGTGATTCGAGGTGCTCCCAGAAATGTCGCTGGCGCTCCCAGGATGGTCACCGGCGCTCCCAGGTGCTCCCAGGCTTGTCGTCAGTGCTCCCAGGCTTGTCTCCAGCGCTCCCAGTTACTCTGAAGGCCGGCAGGAATGCCCTCGGAGGGTCTGATACTCTCCTGAAATTGACTCATCTAAGTGTTCACTCCACATCCTCTCAGTCACTCCTGGAGGCTTCCAGTGACTAAAATACACTTTGCTGATGTCCTCTGTGCCCATACAGTCGCCCCGGTTCAATGTCATGGTGCTCACACCTCCAGTCGTATCCTCTATACCTGTCAAGTCCGCTTGACCTCCGTATCCCCCAGGTGCTTCTTGCAGTTCTATCTAGTGTCAGCAACCGCTCCGGACCGGTGCTTCGGGTCCGGGTTGTCAATACACCCGAATGGTCAATTCGGGTACGGTTCGCTGGTCATCTCACAACACGTCTGAATTGGGCGGGTTGTCAGCGGGTTGTCCAGCGGGTCCATCTGTAGATTCATATAATGCTCTTGTTTTTGCTGTATAATAATAGTAACTTATCAAAATCGCATTTTCAACATCCCATAATGACTTTTTGCATGTTTTGCAGATTACAATATTAATTATTTTGGAATCAGTATTCTTCCATGTCTGTTTTGTGTTTTTGCGTTACAAGGCTGTCAATATTTCTGTTATGAGCTCAAATATCTATGCGATACCCAGATTACCCTATATGCAATATGTAAAGGCATACGCCCGTGTATTGCCTCGTAGGAAGGTATATCAGTAGATACGGTTGCAAACGTGGATGTCAATATTGTAGAGTAGTATAAAGGTAAGTAAGGTAAGATTATCGCTAGAGATCTCAGGCTCGTGGCGAGCCGACTATATAAAGCGGGTATTACCCAGCCCTGGACACGTCACGTGCAGCCGTGCCATTACATTATCCCCCTCTTTAGGTGCAGACCCCCTGGGCTGCATAATCCCGTACAAGAGTACAAAAGAATGACAACAATCAAATAACCGTTCAACGTACGCAAACGTACGAACCCATAAGTCCCACAACCGATCAGTACCATATGGTAACCATTCGGCGGATCCGGCGCACGGGGAAACTCCACCTCCACTTGACTTGTC
>Ga0307515_10008109_pt1 | contig 20578 bp, 22 predicted proteins | sample 17_EM_MG_FD_194513 | JGI IMG/M metagenome (GOLD analysis project Ga0307515, IMG submission 194513) | Populus trichocarpa ectomycorrhiza microbial communities from riparian zone in the Pacific Northwest, United States - 17_EM | ecosystem: Host-associated > Plants > Roots > Unclassified | place...
ATATAATTTTTACCTTATAATATGTTGTGGAGAGATCAATCAATTTTGTTGGGGTTTATAAGTTTTCCTTACAAAAAAAGCTTATGCTTCCATACAAATCTCGCCAAAGTCCCTCAGACCAAGAAATTGATCGATTTCTTGGTCTGAGCTTCTGAGGTAAGAGTTTGAACGGAACTCTACTGATTACCTAATAAAATATCTTGGCACTTTAATGAAATTTCGAGTCAATTGTTTTTTGACCCTCACCTTTGAGATGCTAGCAATGTGATTGCGATTCCTTCTGGACCCGATGATGACTTAGCCTTCACCCAGCGTGCTCTAATCACCCACTACTCATCCTCACAACTATCGATCAAGTTTAGTGCTTCTCGAAATCACTATCGCCGTATACACTCAACCTTATCTCCAGTCTTCTTTTGTATGTACGTCTCTGTTACCCTGTCTAAACGCGCACAAAATGATGAGAAGTTTCAACCCTCGAGAATCTTATAGGAAGAGCCGGAAAAGGTATGGCCAGTATCGACAAATGCTGTGCTGTCGATGCTTATAATTTGGGACTCTGAAAACTGCGTTAAAAGCCTGCGAGCTGTTTTCTTCTATTTGCTATATAGCTATCTATCAAACTCTGGCTGACTTGAAAGTTCAAACAGGAAATAGCATGTCCTTCAGAAGTTGTTGCCACAATCAGATCTTACTTTATCCTTGCAAATCAGTACGGTTCTTTACAATAGATAGTGAAAACATGGCAGAGTAATGGACTCATGGATCCTGCGGAACTATGAACACTACCGAGATAGGTGTTGGAATGTTAGAATAACCTGCGTTAAGTGGCTAGGATATGACTGCTGTAAATCCGACTTAGTAACAAATCTGATACGTAGATTAACATATGTAATTTTATGCACCAGAAGTCCTAATGACTGCTTCAGCTACACTGAACAATACTCATAGGCTCATGGACCATTTCCATTCGCTAGAAACCACAAAATTCTCAAAATTATTCTACCTATAACAGCTGCTAATTTAGACCCTATGACCATCCTAATCTGTCTAGGATGACTTCTAAATCTCATTTGGCTCAACCCCATTCACCTTTCCGTTGGCCCCCTCACCTTGTCCAGTGAGAACCCCGTACCTCTCTTCATCTATCTCCGCCAACCTCGAATGCGCCTCCCCTCCCTCCAGCCCATAAAGCCCTGAAAGCCCATAACCACGGGCCGCCATTCGCCCGTACCGATCCTATCCCCATACCCCTTAAGCCCCAGGTGTGGCCCCACACGCACCCCCAGGACCCCCACCCTTACGGCCCAGCCAAGACCAGATAGCGGAGGGGCCAAACCTCCACGATACGGCGCACAGCAACAAACTCGCATTACGTTTGTACCGGACATTCCATCACTCTTTTTGGCGATACAAGGTCTAAATCTTGCGGCGTGAGACAAGACAACGTCCATTTGTCCGCAGTATATTGATACCCCATAGCTTTTTTAACATCGGGGATGTCTTTCACAGCTGTGAGCTGAGCGAGCGGGTTGATGGCAGGTCCCATGGAGGCCGTTAGTAGGTTCAACACACTGCTTGGTGCAGATGATGTTCTGTGGAGTTTAGTTGATGGAGGCTAGACCAAGTATGCAGCGGTACCCCTGCCAGAAGGCCGAAGACATAGGCGTGATGTTGGCGGTACTGTCTGGGTTGGTGGAGGAGATAATGACGGCGGGTGTGCCTCAATAGAGGACAGCGGGGTCGAAAACTTGGTGCGTCATGATAAGGGGAATGAGAGTGTTCTAGAGGTTGAGAAAAGAGTTGCTAGAATTATTGTGCAGGATTTTGCAGATTGACAACACCTATGCTGTATTTGACCACTTAATATACTTTGAAAAAGGGCCACTGCGTCTCAGTTGAGTGTTTCGGAGTCGGATAGGTAGCTCTTCGCTCGTACGATGTGTCGTCACCGTGTGAGGGCCTTTCCGGAGTGATGTTCATCCGTTCAGGAGTATGTAGTCTCATTATCGCTGTTTTGGATGTTCTGGTGGGCATATTTCGGGCGTAAGAAATGTCTTCGCGGTTTGTCTGGCTAGCACGGACATCTAATGAAGTCTTATGGTGGGAGCCTATGCATAAGGAAGTGGAAAAGGCGGTATTTTGGATAGATAGCGTAAGCCTGCTTCGAGAATGTGCTGTGTATTTCCCTTTGGGTATTAATAATCGAGCTGGGTAATTGCTCACTGCGCCTCGCAAGAGTCTACCGTAAAAGTGACAGTGCAGTGAAATTGGGCGAAATCCAAGGGTCCGGATAGGAAGAGAACGCGATGTAGAGCGGAGTTCCGCGCACTGCTCCACATTGGGGTTTATTTAAACAGTACAGCCTCATCTTAGCTTCATGATCACTCTTTAATGCTCTGTTGCTTGCCATCATTATTTCGTCGTCCTCGTGCACCGGTTGTGCTTGCATGAGAGGAGGTCAAAAGCCACGAAGCTTGAGGTAATTAGGTTTCATAATGCAGAAAGCTGGCTCCGTGCCAATTGCTTTTTATCCTGGATGCTTTAAAGTCCGACGAAAGGGTCATCGCTAAGTAGAGGTGTTGAGCTGAAATCGAGCGAGAAATCTGACAGACTGGGAATCGGTTCAAATTGGATAGTAAAAGGCCATGCTTGGTCGCTGGGCTGAGTACTGCAACCAGCTTCTAAAGCGAACCGGGTAACTTCATTACAATGAGATTCTAGATGAAGTTTGCCACTGTCATCCGCTACAATGGTATCATCCCAGGAAGGAATACCGACGCTCTCACCAAAGTATCGGATTAGAGGTGGTGGTATGGCATCTGTGGGAGTGTCAACGGAATTTTCGTAGTTTGTCAATGAAGGTTCAAACTCCGGGACTGGTAAATGGAGCAGAAAGTCGTCGTTAACGTCCACATTATCCCCGGCACCAAGCACAAATGTTGCGTCCTCTATGATTCCAACCATATTTGTCGATTCCTTCCCATTGAGCCTTGCATATTCTTTAGGAGTCACTCCCGTCTTGTCTTTGAAAATCTTGTGGAAGTACCTCGGGGTTAAGCCTACATGAGTTGCTAAATCTTGCAACCTTATCGCTCCAGTATTTCCGTTCTTCTTAGCTTCAGCAATCAGCATGCATGCTTTCTCAACAGCTCGTTCTTGTGGATCATCGCGATTGCCTGACTCTGGCTTGCAGCGTTTGCATGCTCGGAATCCCGCCTGTTCTGCTTCAGCCGCTGTGTCGTAGAAGCCGACATTTGCACGCCGAGCAAGTCGTGCACTGCAACTCGGTTTGCAGTAGATTCCTGTGGATTTGACACTATAGACGAAGTGTCCATCTGCCGTTGCATCTCGGGTCGTCAAAGCCCGCCAACGGCTTTGGGTAGTAACGAACGTCATCACCGGACTACGTAGATCTTCGAGGGCTGCAGGACAAAGTAATCAACAGAATGCTATTAAAACAGCTCTTTGGTTGAACAGTTCTGGGATTTAAAAATGAGAATTCGCAGATTTTTCAACGTGGAAGGGTTTGGATATTTGAGGAGATAGGAACGCAGGTGACTAAATGTGACAAACAGGTCAGACGTACTCTCGTTGGTCACATTGAAAGCAATATACAACGAAGTCAAATACCGTATAACACCATGACGGATTTGGCATTAAGCTATTAGGAAATACTTCTCTCGAGTGCAATGTCACTCTTAGACTAAATGGAAAGGCCTGTCTATGAGATCTGAAAGAAGTCACGTGAGTAGGCGCAAAATTCGCGATGATGCTCCATACCGCGACACACAGCATATGCTCCAGAGCTTCGATACTCCCACCTTCTCACTATACTTAGCTCTATTATTCTAAAATATAGAAACACTTGTAAAATCAACGTCAGATGGAACTGGAACGTATAATCTCACCATGGAAAGCCTATCGGACTCTAGTGCGATGAAGATACCTATTCACGTCCTTCCTCCAACTACCATCAGGCAGATCGGCTCCTCCCAGGTTCTCACAGATCCAAGCTCTGTGGTAAAAGAGCTGATTGATAATGCCATCGATGCTCGAGCAACTTCAATCTTTGTTGAAATTTCGTCCAACTCTCTTGACGTCATTCAAGTGCGGGACAATGGCCATGGCATTGCACCAGAGGATCGTGCGGTGGTATGCCATCGACACTGTACTAGTAAGATTCGTCGTTTTGAAGATTTGAAGGAGGTCGGAGGAAAGTCGTTAGGCTTCAGAGGTGAGGCATTGGCCAGTGTGGCTGAAATGAGTGGTGACCTTGGAATTTTTACAAGGGTTGAGGGAGAACCTGCTGCAGTTCTCTTGAAAGTGGGAAAGACTGGTGATATCAAAGGGTGGGGTCTCCGTTTGAAGCCCAACACCATTGGAACCATCTATAGCGATTAAGCTAACCACATCATAGGCAGGAACATGTCTCTCATCCAGTCGGCACCACGGTTCGCGTGACAGATTTCTTCAAGTCTCTCCCTGTCCGACAACAGGCAGCATTGAAACATACCCCAAAATACTTGGCAAAGGTCAAGCATTTAATGCAAGCCTATGCGTTCGCTCGACCGACAACCCGATTTTCTTTGCGAATATTGAAAGCAAAAAATGACAAGGGTAATTGGACGTATGCACCTAAACCTGGAGCAAATACAGCGGATGCAGCATTTAACATTGTGGGACGAAACTGTGCTTCACAATGTGAATGGTCTGTTTTGAAGTCCAACGGCTTTAATGTCCAGGCCTTCCTCCCAAAACTGGACGCCGACAGTTCGAAAATTGCTAATTTGGGTCAATTCGTATCTATTGATTCTAGGCCTGTATCTACAACAAGAGGAACACTGAAAGAGATGATTGCGATGTTCACACGGAGACTCAGGAAATTAAATTCTGGTTTGGAGAGGACGAAAGATCCATTCATTTGCATGAATATCGTTTGCCCTTCAGACAGCTATGACCCTAACATTGAACCCGCGAAGGATGATGTGCTATTCACAAATAGCGAACTGGTTTTGAAGGCCGTGGAAGAGCTCCTCAGCACGTTCTACCCCGACGGCTCTGCCATCTATCATACTGAAGGGCATGAGACACCAGTATCAGAAACCAACCCGAAGAGTTTTGGCATCCAGAACATAGTCAGGCACAAATCACCCATCACAATATTTGAAGATGATAGCGACATTGCCTTCGTGCCTGAGGAAGGAAGAGCTTGGCGGTCCAACATGTACGGTATTGACGAGGAAGACATGGAATTGTTTGATGAGAACCAGTTAAGGCCGAGCTCCCACGAAAGCGAAGATACTCCACAGGGCCTGAAAAGTTCTGCAATTTCCAATCCTTGGACTATTGCAAGGATGAATGCTTTAGTTAAGACAACTTCGAGTGTGAAAAACAGCCAGCCTCTAACTCCCTTGGGAAGCCGACGAGTTTCTGAACTGAATTCAAGTTCACCCATCGCACCCAAAGCACAGCAACGACAGTTGACTCTGGCACCATTAACCCCACAGTCGTCTTCTCCAGCCAAATCAATAAGATCATTAGTGGATGAGGAATTAGAACGGAGTATTGAACATCTTCCACGACCACTTCGCCATGAGAGAGCAAACAGATCATCAACACAGGGTATTCTTCGTGTCGAAAATACTACACCCTCAGGAGGTCGTCAATTAACAAATGAGCCGAACGTTGGTTTCGTTCCAGCAAGTCGGATTCATTATGGTACACCCCTTGATTCCATACCAGAATCTCTTACGCGACCACGCTGCAATCCTCGTAGGCGAAGGGGGAACGCTGATAAACCCTACGTGTCTCCCATTAAGAATCCACAGAAATCGTGGCCCAACAACCCACCTCCGCCTAAAAGGTCATCACAGTCTCTCCAACGTCAACGTCAAGCATCTTTGAATAGAATCGCCACTCCTTTTCAAAGCTCAAATGCTGGAGTGGAAAGAGATGTAGTATTAGATGCGACGGACGCATTGGTTGAACTAGTACCAGGTGACCGGAATCGGGATATTCGAGATTTCGTGGCGACGAGGCAGTCACAGCCAGAGACGCAACTAGATATTGTGTCTGATTCCCGAAGTGTCCCTACTTCGCTTAATCCCTCTATTGCTTACAGCCATGCTCCCAATGAAGACCCTATGGGTGCTACCGGGCCCAGAGATGAACTACAGCAAAGTATCAAAGTTCAGCCTAAAGGGCAACGAGGGATGACAATGGACAACCTCTATCACAACATCTCATCTAAAAACTATCCATTCGTGGAGGACCATGAAATTCATGACACAGACCCCCGTCGGAGCCGCCGAACTACCCACCACCTACATAGGATTAAATCCTCCCAGCTCCCTCTGGAACGTGTACCGGCCAAATTCCACCTCCAGAACATCTCCATGCTTGTTTTCACTTCGGCTGCCGGTATCATGCAAAGTCTCCAGAAGCTTGACACTATTACCAACTATATCGACTGGAGTCTGCCATCGAACGTGGCCCACGAGGCTTTCTCTACACCGCCAACGCCAGGTGTTGTTCGGTCGTGGAGTTCGCGCTTACAGATACTGCTGCACAAAACATATCCTGAGAAAGATATAGTGGGAGATCTGAGTGCGAATATACAGGAATCTTTTATGGTTCGTGAGTAAGCAGACAAAGATGAATCTTTCGCTATAATCTAAAGCCCAATATTTATTATTTCTTTGCTGAGTTTTGTCTCTGACACCCTATTTTCATCTATGGGTTCGAAACATCTCCCGTATGCTTTATGTATGACTGCGAATGAGTAAACGATCCCGAGAGCCTAAATACTGCTCCTGAGAAAAGCCTTCGCTTTGAGGAGGTGCAGATACCCCGAATCTGAGCGTATGATGATCATGCGCATAGAGAAACGTACGTTCTGCTTGCATGCTGGGTGGAAATATCCTTGAAAAATGGCGGTCAAACGATGAAAAGCTGAATAGCATACTAGCTAGCTAATTATACTTATTATATATCAAGCACTTATATTTAGTAGCCTGAATACACAGTTGGTTGGTGCAGTTTTAAAGCCGAATTGCTTGTAATTATGACACGATAAGGAAGATGAGATGTAGTTTAATTGTTTGATATATCATTTCCGATTATGTTTCAGTATTCTTCGAAGCTAAATGTTACCAGGGCAGGCAACTGTTGAAATGCCCAACCTCATCTCACTTCATTCCAGCTGTGTTGCGCCAAATGTTCTGCAACGCCAAAGCCCCTCTCCTACCTTTTATTCTTCTCTTGGTATACTACTTACTGCAAAGACTCAATAACAATCGCACTTGCGCCACCTCCACCGTTGCAAATACCCGCGCAGCCAACCTTCCCCTTCTTTTCCCTCAACACACCCAACAATGTCGTCGTAATCCTAGCTCCAGATGCACCAAGAGGGTGACCCAAAGCCACTGCACCACCATGAAGATTCACTTTATCCTCTGTCAAGCCAAGCAACTTCATGTTCGCTAGTGCGACAACTGAGAACGCCTCGTTGATCTCGAAAGCGTCGACGGCGCTCTGGTCTACCTTAGCATGCTGGAGGGCTTTGGGGATGGCAAGAGCAGGTGTAGTGGTGAACTTAGAGGGGTTCTGCTCCGCGTCACCCCAACCAAGGATCTTTGCGATGGGTTTTAGGTTGTGGGCTTTGAGCGCGGACTCGGAGACGAGGACGAGGGCCGCTGCGCCATCCGACAGGGGGGAGGCGTTTGCGGCGGTGACAGTGCCGTTGGTGGGCTTGAAGCTCGGGCGGAGGGTGCGGGTTTTTGATTCGTTGAACTGTGGGAAGTACGTTAGCGTTGAAGAACAGGTGGAGAGGCGGGTTAACTTACGTTTTTAGGCTCGTCGTCCTTGTCAATGGTAATCATAGGCTTTCCTCGTCCACCACTGATTTGAATGGGGGCAATTTCCTCAGCGAACCATCCGGCTTCCTGAGCCGCTTGTGCTTTCTTGTACGAGCGGATGCAGTAGTCGTCCTGGTGCTCGCGCGTGAAGCCGTGGTCGTCGGCACATTCCTCGCCCTGCAGACCCATGTGCTCCTTCTTGTATGCGTCGGTCAATCCATCCTTCAGCACGCCATCAACAAGCGTCTGGTCGCCAAACTTGGCGCCAGTTCGCATGTTTGGAAGGTAGTGAGGCACATTGGACATGCTCTCTGTGCCGCCTGCGACAACAATGTCCGCATTGCCAGTGATAATTGTCTGCGCGCCGATAATAAGGGCTTTGATGCTAGAGGCGCAGACCTTGTTCACGGTGGTGGCGACAGTGGATTCTGGAAGGCCAGCGCCGATTGCGCATTGGCGGGCAGGGTTCTGACCGAGACTAGAAAGCTCATGTCAGCATGAAGATGTCCGTGGTCTAGGAGGAAATTTATGGGAGGCTGCGGACGGAGCTTACTTTGCGGAGAGGACATTGCCTATGAAAACTTCTTGAACATCTGCAGGTTTAATGCCGGCACGCTCGACAGCGGCTGGGAAATTGTCAACACATCTGGAACAAATTTGAGGTGAAATGGAGTATTTACCTTTGACCGCATGCGAACCAAGCTGTATAGCACTCAGGCCTGCAAGAGAACTATCCTAGCGGTGAGTGTCTAATTTTTTTTGTTATAATGGGCTTTAAGATATATAGATACCCTTGGAACATGCCCACAGGCGTGCGAACGGCCGAAACAATGTAGACTGGAGGGACAAAAGACATGATTGAAATTTTTTGGGAGAAGAATTGGAGAATGAGACGTTGTGTCTTACACAATGGAGCGTGGAAATTTATTTGTATACGAAAGGAACGGACTCCGTTGAGCTCACTGAGAAGATCTGCCCTGCACTCTGACCCGAGGGGCAGCAAGGGCCAGGACTAATCAGAACCCTCGTCTCCAGATTTTCCTGCGTGCTCTCGCTCACCGCCGGACCACATTAAACCGCTCCGACAATGCTCGACACGGAGTTCGTGGAATAATCTTATCACGTGATAAAGATCAAACATCCCCGTCCTCACATGTTGATTGGACCAAGCTTGATTAAGTTATCTAATCGACGCCAAGTATCTCGATTTTTTGGGAGCTCCAAGGTTGCGCCGGCAATACACCACTGCTGTCTCTATCCCTCTTTTCTCACCACCATGGATAACCTCTACGATGAGTAAGTGCCATTTTCACCCCTCGTATTTGTTGCAGTAGCTAACTAATTCTTTTACAGGTTCGGAAACTTCATTGGTGAAGCCGAATCCGACGAAGATGCATCTTCTACTGGTCAGGCTGCAGACGCCTACGTCTACGATGATGAGGCGCAAGAGGAGGAGGCCGTCGACGATCAACAGCTTATGGAAATTGACGATGAAGGTCCTTCCAACGCCGTAGTTCTGCACGAAGATAAACAATACTACCCAACCGCGTCTCAGGTCTATGGCGCTGGTGTCGAGATTCTGGTCCAAGAGGAGGACACGCAGTCGCTTGCGCAGCCTATTATCGCGCCGGTGGTGCAGAAGAAGTTCACCGTCCAGGAAGCTGACCTACCACGCGTACGGTTCGATAGAGAATTTATGACAGATTTGATGAATTTCCCCGAACAGATTCGAAATGTTGCAATCGCGGGACATTTGCACCATGGGAAAACGGCCTTTATGGATATGTTGGTTCTGGAAACGCATGATATTCAAGATCAGTTGGACAAAAAGAGGGGCAAGAAGCGGGATGAACAGTTACGGTATACCGATGTTCATATATTGGAGCGCGAACGCGGGCTCTCAATAAAGTCTGCACCAATGAGCTTGGTTTTGCAGAGCACGAAAGGCAAATCGCATCTGTTCAACATTCTAGACACTCCGGGACACGTTAATTTTGTCGACGAAGTAGCATCCTCATTACGGCTTGCGGATGGTGTGGTATTAGTGGTAGATGTGGTAGAGGGCGTTCAGGTAAACACGGAACAGATCATCAAGCATGCTGTATTAGAAGGCCTAGCTTTGACCCTGGTTATCAACAAAATGGATCGGCTTATTCTGGAACTGAAGCTACCTCCGGCAGACGCATATTTCAAACTCAAGCACGTTATCGAGGAGGTAAACACGGTCATTGAAAACACCATGCCCGGACAGGGGGAGAAAAGGCGGATAAGTCCCGAGAAAGGGAATGTTGCCTTCGCATGCAGCAGCATGCGCTGGTGTTTTACCCTTCAATCTTTCGCAAAAATGTACGCAGACAGCTATCCCGGAGTCAATGCCGCGGATTTCGGCCTGCGTTTATGGGGAGATATATTTTTCAATCCGCGAAGTCGCAAGTTCACAAGGAAAGGCGTGGAGGAAGGCTCCAAACGTTCATTTGTGAACTTCGTTCTCGAGCCGATTTACAAGCTTTATTCACATACCCTCAGCGAAAGTCCCGAAGGCCTTAAGGAAATGCTGGCAACATTAGGAATCCATCTCAAGCCTTCGCAATACAAGACTGATGCGAAGGAACTTCTAAGGCTCGTTTGCGAACAGTTTTTCGGTCCAGCTAATGGCTTTGTTGATATGGTCGTTCAGCATATACCATCTCCGTTGGAAGGGGCCAAGAGAATGCTTGAGCGTTACTATACTGGACCATTGGACAGCAAAACAGCAACCGCCATGGAGGCTTGCGACCAAGATGGTCCTCTTGTAGTCCATGTCACAAAGCTATTCAACTCATCAGATGCCAAGAACTTCCATTCACTTGGGCGCGTGCTGAGTGGTACAGCCCGCCCGGTGCAATCAGTCCGCGTCCTCGGTGAAGGCTACACTCTCGAAGATGAAGAAGATATGGTTGTCGCTACTGTCACGGATACCTGGATAGCAGAGTCTCGTTACAGTGTCCCCACCAGCGGCGTACCTGCAGGCAATTGGGTGCTTCTTGGTGGCGTTGACAATTCTATCGTTAAGACAGCAACCCTAGTCGCACAAAAACTACCGGAAGACGAAGACGCTTATATTTTCAGGCCGGTCAAACACTTCTTCGAATCTGTCTTTAAAGTAGCAGTTGAGCCTATCAACCCTTCCGAGCTACCGAAAATGCTTGACGGGTTGCGTAAAATCAACAAATCGTACCCTCTTGTAACGACCAAAGTTGAAGAATCCGGTGAGCATGTCATCCTTGGCACTGGCGAACTCTACATGGACTGCGTGCTGCATGACTTACGTCGTCTGTACGCCGAAATGGAACTCAAAGTCTCCGACCCTGTCACGCGATTTTGCGAGACTGTTGTTGAGACCTCCGCAATCAAGTGTTACGCACTCACTCCAAACAAAAAGAACAAAATCACTATGGTTGCCGAACCTCTTGACCCAGGCATTGCCGAAGACATTGAAAGCGGCAAAGTCTCTATCAAAGACCCCGTGCGGAGAGTTGGGAAGTTTTTCGAAGAGAATTATGGCTACGACTTACTTGCTTCACGGAACATTTGGGCATTTGGGCCTGATGACATGGGTCCAAATATTTTGCAGAACGACACTCTTCCCTCCGATGTGAACCAAACGCTCCTGAGAAGCGTGCGCGACACCATCCGCCAAGGCTTCAGCTGGGCAACCCGTGAAGGACCCCTCTGCGAAGAGCCAATCCGTAACACCAAGTTCCGCGTGATGGACGTCTCTCTCGCACCAGAGGCCATCTTTCGTGGCGGAGGGCAGATCATTCCAACCAGCCGCCGCGCATGTTATTCAAGTTTCCTTATGGCAAGCCCCCGACTTATGGAACCGGTTTACTCGTGCTCGATGATCGGGCCCGCGGATGCGGTCAGCAGTTTATATACGGTACTGGCGAGGAGAAGAGGCCATGTGTTGCAGGATGGGCCAATTGCAGGGACGCCATTGTACAGTGTTAAAGGACTAATACCTGTTATTGACTCTTTTGGCTTTGAGACCGATCTAAGGGTAAGTTTCGTGCACTATCCCGCTCGTTCTTTTCACTCCTGATCGCATTGTCTTTGCTGCATTTGGGATGGCTTTGTGCTAACTCATATTCGTGTAACAGATCCACACACAAGGCCAAGCAACCGTCTCCCTTGTCTTCGACCGTTGGTCTATCGTGCCTGGCGACCCGCTTGACAGGGATATCAAGCTACGTCCGCTTGAGCCGGCCTCTGCACAGGCTACGGCGAGAGATTTTGTGCTCAAGACGCGTCGGAGAAAAGGTCTAGCCGAGGATGTTACCATCAGCAAATTTTTGGAGCCTGATCTATTCAGGAGTCTGAAGGAAAGCGGAATTTTAGATGGATAAGCGGAAAGTCGGGCATGTGGGGCTGTAAGATTTCCTTTGGGCTTACGGTTTGCCAAGCGAGAAGTCTACGCATCCGTGTCCCTGCACGGAAAGGTGAATGGCGTCCAGGCAATTTTGGTCGAATTTGGCATGGGAGCACTGTGATTTGTTCATGGTAGATAAGTTAGAGGCCCGACTTTGGGCCTGTGAAGGAGAGCTCTTCAATTTCCTGCCGAATCTCGGCTGGAAGTCGCCTCGAGTTCCCAAGCTTCTTTTTGTCGTGATTAGCAAACCGTGACCGGGCCTTTGCATAGCAAGTATTTCGGTTCTTGCCGGCATATGGCTCTGGGGTGCGCATGATGGCTTTTGCAGTTTCCGCAGCAGATCTCGCGATGATCAACACTACCCCGTGCGCCGTTGGTAAAATGATAAATGCAAAGGGCCATCTGTTCGCTCTTACCGCGCAATATGGATTTGGGATGAGTAATTGAATCTACGAAGGAGTTGCGTACTTGTGTGGAGCATTTAAAGCCATTCACAAAGACGCAGTTCAAAGGTCGGGTTGAATGCACGCCTAAACAATGCACGATAATTCCTAGGTGCGCAGGCCCGGATTTTGCAGGCAGCCACAACCACTGCTTAGACGGATCCTGGCTTACCGCGCCGGGTGGCGTTCGGCGTGAATGCTCCTTGAGGCAGGGTGGTTCAGAATAAAGCTCCGTAGCGAGCGCGATTGGATGGCAGGCATATTGATCTATTTCGCATCTTTACCTGGAGACAAAACAGAGTTCAGCATTTCATCTTGTTTGATCTCCACCGTAATTTTCTTTCGGTGATCCTTTTTTCTGTCTCCACGGAAAGTTGTGAAAAGGTTCATTTCGTTTTCAACTGGATAACAATGACGGCGCGGCCGATAACAGCCTCGGCCGCAGCGAAGTGCAACAGAGGTCGCTGATCATTACGGGTAGACAGCTGGTGCAAGGATGCAACTTCAGCCTCTGCTGAAGGGCTGAGTTTGGTGTTTGTCTACTTCAGGTAACCAAGCCCGACCACAGTTGTACTCTGGTGGTGGCTAGTAGAACCCCGAACAAGGATGGGGCAAGAGGAGAGATGTTTGACATTGTGGCTTCACCTCCGAGCCGTTTTGGCTTACACTGCATCGAAAGGTTTAAAACCTAGACTCTATGGTAGCCGTTGAAGTATCGTACCTATGTACCTATTCAGAAAGGTGAGGCGTTGGAATGTAGGAGGTAAAGACAAGAATCTAGAAGCGCAGGATGCGGTGCGATAGTATTCTCCTTGGAGTACCTGATGAGGCTCAGGTGGTCAGCAGCAGGAAGCACATCAGGGGACAGGGAAAGCTGAGGGAAAGACTTTTTTTTTTGTGGTGGCCGTGCTGATTGGGCGGAATGTCGTTTCATGCCCACAAAAGCAATAATGCTGTTTGCTGTTCAGTATGCTCCCTGGCTATTTTGAGCGTGTTAAGGCGGTCCGGGTCGGCAAAATACACTAAAAAGGGGTATGGATACAGAAAGATACAGAAAGCTTATGCATGGTGCACGGAGCTAGCTGTCAGCGTGGTGCTGCAAAACTCCCCTAGACACTCTAAACACGCTAAAAAGAGGCTCACTTGGACTGTCTCAAGCGAATCACAGGCCCAAACGCCATTGACATGCTCCAACGAACCGCCCCGCTTGTTTCGAATCATCGACACTGCATCGACTCTCTGCTTTTTGTTCCCTCTGTTGGCCACAGCCAACCACTATGCAGGATCGACTGTTTTCCTGTTTCAAGCGCCACCATCCGACTCATCTCACCCGTCTCCCCATGTGCATGAAACACTAAGTTTGCGTCCACCACTCAGGGAGCCTGAATCAGGATCTCCCAAAGCTTTCAGCACCTTCCAGTAGCCTATGAGGTGTACCCTCAAAGAGCCTAGCTGCCGCCATTGAGGGAACCTTGTGTATCGATAGCAGCGTCGGATCCTCCGGGGGCCACTCGCCGCTGCACTGCTTGGCAGTTGAAACAATGCTGGCTGCACTGTCTATCAGCCGTGGTCCAGCTTCAGGTGCGTGCCCTCCGGGTGACCCCGTTGCCAGACTTGTATATAGACTGCCCACCCTCGCTTCTACATAATCTTCGCTGGCCCTGCCGTCTGATTTCACATCGATCTGCTGTTGTAGATTCGATTTTTTTTCAATATTTTATTGCTGTTTTTTGCGTCTAGCACGCCTTAGTCACTCCTTTAAGCCAGGATGCTTTTCTCGACATTCCTTACCTGCGCTGCCCTCGTCCGCCTCAGCATAGCTGGCTATGTACTGAAGGACGATTATAGCCCGACCAATTTCTTCGACTCATTTGACTTCTTCTCTGGCCAAGACCCTACCAATGGTGATTAGTCTTCCATTAAAAATATCCTGCGGTCGATTTATGGTTCACCTGGTCTAACTTCCCAAGGTTTTGTGTCATATGTCGACCAGAGCACTGCACAGAGCAGCAACTTGATCAATTCAACTTCCAGCTCCGTTTATATGGGCGTAGACCACACCAATGTGACGCCAAACGGCAGACCCAGTGTCAGACTCACCAGCAAGAAATCCTACGACAGCGGATTGGTTATCTTGGACCTTGCCCACATGCCCGCTGGATGCGGAACTTGGCCTGCGTTCTGGACGGTGGGACCGAACTGGCCACACAAGTAAGGCAAACCTGAATGCGATATGAGTTGCCTTTTTTAAGGTGCTAATTTCGAGCAACAGCGGCGAAATTGATATCATCGAAGGTGTTAACGAGCAGTCCACAAACGCTATGACTCTTCACACAGGCCCTGGCTGCTCTATTACCAATACCGGGGGCTTTTCTGGTTCCATTACAACCTCTAATTGCGATATTAACGCCGCCGACCAGTCCACGAACGCGGGTTGTCAGATCATGGAGAGCACTACCAACAGCTACGGTGCTGGGCTCAACAGCAACAATGGTGGTGTCTACGCTACTCTGTGGAATTCCAATGCTATTACCATCTACTTCTTCCCCCGTGGTGCCATTCCATCTGATATCGCCAGTGGTTCGCCAAACCCCTCGGGTTGGGGTACCCCGGCTGCTGTGTTCAAGGGGGGTTGTGACATCTCGTCCAAGTTCAAGAGCCAGCAAATTGTTTTCGATACTACTTTCTGTAAGCCCTCAATGCCATCGGCTTTCGTCCCGACACATATCTAATAGATCCTAGGCGGTGACTGGGCTGGCGCTGTTTGGAGCAGCGGTTCTTGCGCTTCAAAGGCTTCAACCTGCGATGCCTTTGTCGAGAATAACCCATCGGCATTTGCTAATGCGTACTGGAGCATCAATTCCCTGAAGGTCTACCAGGAATCGTCGGCTACGCCGTCCCAAAGCGCTCCCGCGTCCAGCCGATATAGCTCACCTGCAGCCGCGTCCTCTGCCATCAAATCATCCGTTCAAGCCTCAACCCAATATCCTATCCAAACCACCTTTGCCATCTCAACTAAGCCAGCAGCGGCTTCTTCTGTAGTAGCTTCGGAACCCGTAAGCACAAGCACTTTCACTTCTATGATTACTCTCACTGCCTTGCATACAAACACAACCCCTTTCCCCGTCAGCAACGCAACCCCACCCGGTTTTCCAACCGGCTCTGGGTCTGTCACAGTACCTTTCCCCTTCCCATCTAGCCACTCCACAAACGCAACACTCCCCAGCAGTTCGGGCAGTGTTCCTATTTCTAACGGTCTTTCTCAGCCGACTGTCTACACCACCCTTACCCTCACTCAGACGGTGCCAAACCCTGGAAACTCGGCTCCTGCAGAGGTCACACTTAGCGCACTGCCCATTAGCTTCTTCCCTAGCCACGGGAACGATCAGAACAACGACATACCGGCGAAGCGAGACGAGCGGAGGCGGGCAAGACATTTGTTGGAACATCGCAAGAGGCACGGAATTGCCTTTTAGATCACCCGGACATGTATAAGAAGTCAGGAGAAAAATAAGGGGCTGGATGATGAAGCCGAAACAGTGGTGTGAAGTAGTACACACGTTTCTTGTAAATAACGTTTATCGACGCCTTTTGGGGTTTGGTCGGATTGGGAGGGTCTCTGCCTGGAGGCATCATGCATACCTTTGTGTCAGGGCTTGGGCGGTACATATACACATGGATTACTAAGTTTGAAACTCGGAATCCGCATGGTCTATGATTTGTGATCATTTGCACTATAATATGACTGGGACTGTATTTGCCTTAGCTTCATACGCTGAGAGCCGCTTCCTCCGAAAGATGCCATTCGGACGTCCTCAATCACCCGCCGAGAGCGCTTTTCATCCAGACCCTCCAAGAATACACCATGCACCATTGATAAAAGCGCGCGGGTCAGGGGCTATTTGTTTATTACTTGCCACATCGTGTAGGTTTTGGACGAGCACCTAATGTGTTTTGGAAATAAGTATACTAACGACCTGGTATACTTTTCTTAAAGAGCAAAGCAGTTCACGAGGGCACAACTCGAACAGCAAAAAACTGAATGCGTACCTTAATGTTGCACGAGATATGCTTACCTTAAGCCCTTTCAATTATATGACAGGAAATTGAAGCCCACAGCAGAATGTAAACCACGTAACTACAGCGCTTTGCCACCCAGCGCCAGACGTTGACCCTCAGTTCGTCACTTTTCTCTACCCCTATAAAACACCATTCCGAAAAGAAAAGGCCACCAGAACCTAATATACAGCATTAGACTGCACTAAGGCGAAACTCAGATGGGTCCTATCCCGCCTTCTACGCCTTCCACACCAGCTTCCGCCAGCTCTCACCGTCACTTACCCCAGCCACACTTCTCCTATCCTCCACAAGCCCCCCTCTCCACATCACGCCCGTCTCTCCACATCCTGCTGCACAACTGCGACTACCTTTATCTGCCCACTCTCTAGCTCCTCAAACTCCCCCGGCATTGTGTCGTCCCCTTTCCCCCCTTCGATCCTGCTCTGGTTCCGAATGGGCGCCATGAGAAGGTTGTCCCCAAGCCCCCAGGCCCTCCCAGCCCTCCCAAAATGCCAAAATCGAACTCTTCCGACCTCGACGCAGCCTGGCCAGCCCCGTCCGAGCCCCGACAGCCCGTCACGGAAGTGAAACGCCCGGGCCCAGGGGGAGGGGTGGTCGTGGAAGTTGGAGGTGCTCTTCGAGCCGGTGGAGACGAAGAAGCGGGGGTAGGAAGCGGGCCACGACGGGCCTGCAGGACGGGGAAGCAGGCGCAGATGAGGCTGACGTTGATTTCGACGGTGCTCCAGGTGGCGGTGTCGACGTTCGTGTACGTGAGGTCGCTGCTGCGCGCGATTTCAACCGGGTTTCTTGAGGCGCAGGATGCTGGTCACGTAGACGAAGACGAAGATGACGGCGTGCTTCTTGGCGGCGTGGCAGCTTGGGCAAGTTTAGGATCGGCGTTGGGAGTATGATGAGGGCGATGTTGGTGGTGATATGAATCCTGGCGTTGACGAGCCAGAGGATTATTCGCTTCAGGCATTTGCCGGGGGAGGATGGATGCCAGAACTTGGGGATCGGAGAGCAGAGGATGGTTGTGAAGACAGTTTCGATGGGGTAGGCGATGGCGATGACTCCAACGATGGAGAGAGTTTTGCGTATGTGGGATGTGTTGAAGATGTGACAGTACCGGACGAGAATGCTGATTTTAATGAACGCTAATCATTATGCTAGCATACAATCTTACGAAAGCTGTCAGTCTGTTGCGTATGTTGAGTGTGGAGAACTCAAAAGTCCACACTTTGAGGGAATATGTTTGGTCTATTCCTTCTAGATCCCATACACGCTAGCCTAACCCTTCTTGCTCTTGGACCTTAATCGGAATTTTAGAAAGCAGCACCAGTCTTCGGAACCAATGCTCTTCACAGTAGTTTGCCTGTTTATTAAGCGGAACACAACAATGAGATTGCCTAGGATCGTAAAGGCGATGGAAATGGCAACTGACTGCTTGCCTCTTGCATCGCCATGAGGACGAGAAACTCTCATAGGAAACACCAAAGGCGGGTCAAGCAAATTCCATCGCCTTGACCCTAATCAAGCGGCAGTCCGAAGAAGGAAAACTAGAGGTTTGGTAGAACATGAGGATTGGTGAGCAGACATAACTTGCAAAATCACCGACCTACTGAAAATATAGACATTTAAATGCGGCGAGCATAGGAGAATAAAAGATCGGAAGGGTCAATTACGAGTGCCATATCCGCCTCAACCACACTGCCGATGTCTCGTGTCAAAGAGAAGAAAAAAGTGCCTGCAGCGCCGCACGAAAAGCGTATTTTAGGGTATGGTGTTCATGACAAAGTTGTGCGCTGCTCTCATTATAAGCGCAGAGTTCCGTACCCCGACAAATAGATTTGCACGGATTCTGAGAAAGTAAGATGTGTGGATCGACTCTGAGGACTTCCCCGTCAGAGCAAGAAGGAAGCAGCAAATAAGTTTAAGAGCGCCTTTGGTGTTCAGGAAGAGGGTTGCGGGGAAGACCATTCTATATACGGAGGCTCTGCGTATAGCTCTATATACTGCCCTACGTGCAGAGGTTTTATATACGCTCTGCGTATATAAACTTGAATCTGGCATGTTTTTTTTGCCAAGTGCGCCAAGGATTCCATGTGTTTACCTATGCATACGCCAAATACGTAGACTGAGCTCGGGCCCATAAAACCTTCTTCGTTACCAACATCGATGACCACCGTGGCGAGTCCGTATCGTACGACACCCTACATCCGATCATAGGATAAACAAAAACTGCACTTTTGGTGTCTAACCTTGGCGTAGGATCGAGATCAGAGAATCCAAGGCGATTACCAGAGTAGAGCAGCGGACTGGCTTCGCACTGCACTGCGAGCTCTTGGAGTGTCGGCTACAGAGTACGAGTACATGGCCGAAGATCTCACTTCTTCCAAACACTAGAGATGACGAGTTTCAAGTACAAGCAAATCGGTCTCGGAGGGCCCGCCTTTCGCCTTCTTCGACTGCTCAAAGGTGACGATGACCCTATTCCGTGCCAGCTCTTTGAGTCAAAGCTCGCTTTACCAGAATATGACGGAGATTATGCAGCTTTATCTTACACATGGGGTAGCACATCTAGACCATGTGAAATAATGGTCAATGGAAGTAAAATGTCAGTCACTAAAAATGTATATCTTGCACTTCGGGATCTCCGTTACCAAGGAAAAGACCGGATCCTCTGGATTGACGCTCTTTGCATTGATCAAAATAATGATGAAGAACGAGGGCAGCAAGTCCAGCAGATGGGATCTATTTACAGCAAGGCTGAACGAGTACTCATCTGGTTAGGTGAAGCTACTTATGATACGGACTATGTTATACAACATATGAAGCAACTAGAGAAAGAGAGCATCAAACACGTCTCCAATGACCAGAAAATTTCAGATAAGCAGTGGGCTAATATCTGGTCAGCGGTGGTACACTGTTTAAGTGCTGACCAAAGAGATCTTCTGGTTGAAGGCTTACAGTCGCTCCTTCGTCGAAATTGGTTTAAGAGAGTCTGGATTATACAAGAAACTGCTAACGCGCGAGTCGCCGAAATCGTTTGCGGCGGTAAATCTGTTTCAGCAAGCATCTTCGCTCTTATGCCATCCTTACTAGAGATTACCCCAGACCCACACTGCCAACCTATCTTAGATATTATGCCAGGCGCTCTCCGAAATAGCTCTTGGTGGGCCAAAAAGCGGGATCTTTACACAATGCTGGTCAAATTCTGCAAAAGCGAAGCGACTGACCCCCGAGATAACATTTATGCCTTACTAGACATATCTTCAGATGCATACGACAATGATCTTCTAAAAGCAAAGTATGAAAAGAATATTCAAGATGTTATTTTCGACACCACTTTATTCTTACTCAGCTTAAATGAGTTAGACTCTCCTATCCGTCGTTTCTTCAATTGGACGTTGCTAGAGTTCTTAGGACACTTGAATGTACTTGCCAATGAAGTACTTAAGTGCGCAATGAATACTGGGCACGAGGCGGTTGTAAAGCTGCTGGTAGTGCGCGACGACGTCAATGTTAACATAGAAGCAAGCTACCAGACACCACTAGCATGGGCTGCCGAGAATGGGCACGAGGCAGTCGTGAAGCTGCTGCTAGAGACGGGCAAGGTGGATGTGGACTCGAAGGATACTAGGTATAGTCGAGCGCCGCTGTCGTGGGCTGCCGGGAATGGGCACGAGGCAGTCGTGAAGCTGCTGCTAGAGACAGGCAAGGTGGATGTGGACTCGAAGGATACTTACCATGGTCAAACGCCGCTGTCGTGGGCTGCCGAGAATGGGCACGAGGTAGTCGTGAAGCTGCTG
>Ga0307515_10008110_pt1 | contig 20576 bp, 16 predicted proteins | sample 17_EM_MG_FD_194513 | JGI IMG/M metagenome (GOLD analysis project Ga0307515, IMG submission 194513) | Populus trichocarpa ectomycorrhiza microbial communities from riparian zone in the Pacific Northwest, United States - 17_EM | ecosystem: Host-associated > Plants > Roots > Unclassified | place...
CCTTACCACATCTTTTTCATCTTCTCCCCTCTCTCACTCATAACTGCGAACCATTGTTCTTTTCTCCCTCTTCACCATCAATACCTCCACAAACATCGACCATGATAGTTTCTCCCTCCACCACATCTTTATCTCTCTACCCGATCACAAAACATCCTTGTCATTGACTATAACCTTAGAAATCATAGTCACCACATTAGCTAAAATTGCACTTATCTCTCTTATCATTATAAAACACTCCATGGTAGCAACCCTTTAGCATTCAATAACCATGATCATAACCAATAAAGAGAAAACTGACAAATAAAATTTATCTTTTCATGTCAACCTCCCTTTTCAGATCACGACAAGCTTCATCATCAACGTAGAAAGGAAAAGAAGGAGCATGAGAACTTGATCTAGTAGGTTTAAGGTTTTCAACCTTGTCATTTTGTACAGTTTATATGTTACTTCGTTTACATGCTTGTCTAGCTCCTGCACATGACTCCCATGTGCCACGACTACCCTTTTTTTTAGTATCTTTTGTTCGATTCCAATCGCTCTTGAAGGTCAAATTCGAATCCTAATACATTGATTCACTTGTTTTTATCAATTTGCAATATGTGGTTGATTTCCTATTCGTAGATGTTGTATTTGCCTACAATGATTTGCTTGTGTTGAGTAATTTATAATACGAGGTTGATTTTCTATGTGTGGATTAATTTGTTTTTTTTATTGTGAGATTTGTGCTTTAATTTTCTTAAAATGAAAAGTTATGTTTTATTTTTATTGAAGAATTGACCTTGAGTATGGTAAAATGGTTTTGTCTTCATATGACCATCTGATAGTGAATAAACCTGCCAAACAAATTGCAAGAATTTAAGGCCAATAAGCAAGAAGAATGACATATCTTTAATCATAGTTTTAGGAGTCCCTCCTGCATTGGTGAACGGATCTTCGATGTTCTCTTTAAATGTTGGAGCTATAGCTAATCTCATCTTCTCCAATTTCTTCATGATGTCAACTCTTTTTTTGTCAATCAATAATGTTTCGGTCAAAAGCTGGTGCAATTGAGTTGGGTCTTGTTGGAACTTCACTTGGATTGGAAAGCTTGGCATCATGCTCAAAATTTGCACATCCATTAATTAGTCTTACTTTCAAACCCGAGTTATGTTTTTTTCTTCATAACCTTTTCAATTATGGACTGAAAAAATAGATTTTAAAATCAATTTAGGGGATTTTTTTATAAGGTTTTGGAAAAGATAAGAATAATTGATTTATAACTTGCAATTTAGGCAAAATCACATCACAAGTAAAGAGAAAATGAATCGATTGAATATGCAAGACTAGGCTTTAGTTTTTATGATATTTTGTGTTCTTAGATAGGAGAGAAGAAAGAGATTAGATTTTTATGTTATATTATATAGGAGGGTAGGTTTGGGTTGTTTATGTTCACAAGTGCCTTTTAAAAATATTTTGCTTGTTGGTTTTTTTTTTGCCCCTTTAGTCTGACAATTTTATGTTTTGATATAAAACTTTATTTAATTCACATTCCAGTTCCCGGGTTTGAAAAATAAGAGTTATTGGAAAATTATGGAGAGAGAAAGTAGTGGATTGGTGAGATTTCGTTGATAAAAGGTTAAATTTGGTGTCAATGTGTTTTTCTTGGCATAAGAAGTGTCATTGAGGTATTTTTGAGCTTTCATGTTGTTAGAAAAAATAGATCGAGGTTAAGAGAAATTTTTTTTATGCTTTTGAGTCAATTTAGAGGTTTTTAAGTTGATAAATAAATTTATCGTGATTTAAAGAGTATTTTTGGAAGCAAAAAATTTGAAATTTAATTTTTTAAGTCCTAAAAATCCTAGCTTGTTTTTCCACCACCTCTTTAATGGGTGAAATTTGAACTCACAAATAACACATCAACTACTTTCTTTTTTAACTCATTAAAAAAGTCTAAAGGCATGAACATGGCCTACTTTTAGGTTTCTTTTTAATTTCTTTTTAATTGAAATTTAATTTTTGTAAAATTAAATAATTTAAAATATTTTAGATATTATTTTATTAAATGCCTTTAAATTTTTACCTTATTTCTGAAAAAATATATCAGTCTTTTTATAATATTAGGAAATGTTTTTTTACAACTTATAATGATTTTTTATAATTTTATTCGGTTTCTTTTCCATGTGCATGTATTTTTGCCATCATATAATTAAATAAAACGATAATTTTTTAAAAATAAAGTTATTAAAATCAATAAGGTGTGTGAGCTTGAATCATGATTTTAGTGAGTTAACTCAAGTCAATCCAAGATGTTTTTATCTCAATATTTTAAAAAAAATGATGTCATCTTGAATTAATTTTAAACAAAATCAATTTTTTATTAGTTACCGAGATTACCTTTGAACCTTTTAGATTGAGCAGGTCATATCAAATTAATCTTCACATTGTTTAATTTGAAATCAAAGTTAGATAAAAATTTAAATTAAGAGGTTTTAAAAATTACTTAACCCTATTAAAAAAATTTTCCAGCTGTGATGTCTTTTAGTAAGGAAACGTTTCAAATGTAAATGATATTTTTAAAAAAATTAATTTTTTTTGTTTAAATTTAATTTTTTTATATTTCAATTTTTTTTGAAATTATAATATTAAAAATAACTTAAAAATTAAAAAATATTTAATTTATTTTTAAACAAAATTATTTTTAAAAAAACCACCACTAATATAATCTTAAATATTATAAAAAATGCAAAAACAATATAAAACACATTGTATCCAGAAAGAAATTAAGAAGACGACTCGCACGCGCACACTGAGAGAGTCAGATATTTACCTGCAAAAACAGAATGATGAACAAAAAAACCCATTTTTGATAAGCTAAGAAAGAATTCAAATCTCGCTCTCGTTGGGTTTTAAATCTCATTTTCGGAGCCAAATCCATTTCTAAAACTTTTTCTTTCTTTTGTTGGCTAATGTAGGTTGCCTTTTGTTAATGTTGAGGTTTTGTTTTGTCTAGTTTGGTATCATAATTCTCTTATGAATCAGTTTCCCATGGAATTCCATTGATTTGATTTATTAGAACAGATAGGTAAGAATTGAATTCCCTTTCGTTATTTGAAAGGATAAATGGGTATTAGTGCATTTGGGATTTGATTGAAATTTAAAAACTGGGTTTTGTTTTCCGGAGTAGTTGCTGGTGGGTTTTGCGACTTAGACCCTGATTTTGAGGAAACAGGGGGTTTCTTTCTTTTGGTTTGGCATTGCATAAGGAGAGGGGAAGTAGAGTTGTAGGTATTAAAAATCAGGAGAGAAGTGGGTTTTGGCTTTTGAGAGAGAATGATTTGTATAGGAGAAAAGGTGACATGAGAAGTAGAGTTATTGTTGGTCCAGAGGTACAATGAATGGAGGGTCATTCGGTCAAAGGGGGAGTTATGGATCATTGCCTTGCTACGGAAAATTATCAAATATTGCACGAAAACAATCTTCGAAAATGCCGCCAGTGAGTTCAAGGGACAAGGAGCGGGTTCTCCTGGTTGTTTGCCGGTGCTTGGGGCGTAGAAGAGTTGCAATGTTGCTCTTGGTTGCACTTGCTCTCCTAGTTTTCATCTGGGGTTCCCTTACAGTTAGCAAAGGTATGGTTCAAACATGTGTCCTTTCCTATGATGTAAAATGTTTGAGTGTTTTATGTATTCTTTTGTTCTACCTGTCCTTTTATTTTGGTACTGTTGCACTGAGTTACAGGAGGATGAAAGTTTTCTAATTACAAGGAAATAATCACTTAACAAAGGAATAGTTTAGGCACCTATTTATTAGTTCATGCTGACTATTCTATATTTAACAGAAAAGATAAAATGTAGTAGTGTTTTAACTCTATGAGCATCTTTTAATTTTTAAGTCATGTATTATTCATGTCTTGAGAGCAGCTGTATCATGCAGTGAGGAGGGGGGGTGGGGAACAAGAAATAAAGAGGTGGAGGTGGTTCTTCATGAATTTTGGTTCCCATATAGGTGTGGGCCATGATTGAATAATGGCCTTGTTTCTATTAGTTCTCATTCTGTGCTAAATCCTTGACAGGAAAGCTGACAGCCAGAGAGTCTTCTTCTTTCTCTCTCTCTATTTTCAATCTTGAATGGAAAGCATACGAAGACAAAGTTGTCTTCTTGAATTTAAAACAGGAGATAATCAATCGATTACAAATATTGATCAGAATGAAAGATTCTGTTATCAAGTTATTTTTCTGCATTTAATTGATGATGTCAAAGTCCTGAAATACTTGGGATTTTTACTGCTATTTGTTTTGCTTTAGACTGGTTGAGGCAATAACTAATGTGCATTTTGTGTTATGGATGCCCCAGAAACCACAAGTCCAACTGTTAGACCAATGGATAGTATACATTTTGACAACAGTGATATAATAAGCCATCCTTCTGTTGCCTGTCGTTCTAGAGCTAATAGCATATTGGACCATCCATGCCACAAGTTTGCTCTCCCTCCTCCCCCTCCTTCTGGTGGACGACGGTTTGGACCACGCCGTAAGTTTTGGGTTATTTTGGTTGAAGTGTTCCTTATTTTCTTGTTTTTCTGATCATTCTATTAATATATTGGATTGGACCATAAGTTTGAGTTGCTACATCTGTGCGTCATTTGGAAGTAAAAAATGACTTCTGGCCTGAATGTTACTAAAAGTCATGTATATAATTTTTCTTGCACCAAGAATGTGCTCTCACATTTCTGTAACAGAGAAAACTGGCATGTTTTTGCAATTAATGTTATTATCTTTCTCATCAGTGTTTGCTACAGAAGACCTCTTGCATGTTCAATTGTAAATTGATACAAAATAACCCTCAATACCTTTGTATAAAGTATGCCAAAATCTACTCTCTTAGTTGAAGCAAAAAAGTGCTCACATGCAATTTATTTCTGTTGGTGTGGTATTTACTTTGTTGTCACTCATTTGTTATGCAGCTTGTCCAGTATGTTACATTTCTGCAGAGCAAGCTAGAGCTAGCATTCCATGCTCCTCATCTGCATCACCAGTGCTCCGCAACTTAACATACGTTGTTGATGAAAACCCAATTAAAATTGAATCACATGGAGGTTCAGAATTTGGTGGATATCCTTCTCTAAAGCAGAGGAATGAATCTTTTGATATACAAGAGTCGATGACAGTGCACTGTGGGTAGGAGTCCTTCTCACCTATCATCTTTCTGTAAAATTATAAGCATTGAAGACTGTTTTGCATGGATCTCATGATCTCTGTCCTCCGTTATTATACAATGTCCTGTAACAAATACGAATAACTTATTTCTTATAAACACATATTTTTCTGTTGGCCGTATTTTTTATCAGATTTGTTAAAGGAAATAGACCTGGCCGCCAGACTGGATTTGATATTGATGAAGCTGACCTGAAGAAATTGGAAGAGTTTCACGAGGTCATTGTTGCATCAGCCATATTTGGTACTGTTTAGCACTGGACATTCTGCAAAGATTTCTTGTTTTATCCATGTTTTCTACTTTCCTCATCATTGCACTTTCCCAGGGAACTATGACATAATACAACAGCCCAAGAACGTTAGTGAAGCAGCTAGGAAAAATGTTCCTTTTTATATGTTTATTGACGAAGAGACAGAAACATATTTGAAGAATTCCAGCGCCCTAGATAGCAATATGAGGATCGGACTGTGGAGGATTATTGTCGTCCATAACATCCCCTACACTGATGCAAGACGCAATGGAAAGGTCAGTTTGCATTTGTTTGGTTGCTTTGCCTGCTTCTTTCAGATTTCTCTCTTTAATTTCCTTGGGCATCCAAACCTGGGCTGGATTGCATCACTTTCTTCTTAATTTTTTTTCTTCCCCTTGTTCTCCTGCTTCTCTGTTAGCTCATTGAAAACAAAGCTATCAGTTTGTTAACAAATTTCTGTTTATCTCTTGGTGAGTCTTCAAGTAATTTCAATTTTGGTGCTAATCCTAGCATGGCAGAATTTCCTGAATAAATTTCTGTTGATATATTAATCTAAAAGATTTTCCTTTTTTTTTCCTTTTCATTTTTGTTTTGGGCTATGATATTCAATAGTACCTCATCCTTCAAGTCATTTTCTTTTCAATTACTGAAAACCTAAAATGTTGCTGCAAGAAGTGATGGATGCTGTCGTTGTGCTATGTAAATGGACAGGTTCCAAAGCTTTTATTGCACAGGCTCTTGCCTAATGTTAGGTATTCCATATGGATAGATGGAAAGCTCCAGCTTGTTGTGGATCCATATCAAGTTCTTGAGAGGTATATTGTTTGTGCTTAAATTAAGTGGTCATTGAATGGAGTCATTCAGATATGTAAAATGGCTTGTGAATTCAGTGCATCTTTTTTTTATAATTTTTCTGGTATCTTCAAATTGAGATGTATGGAAATTTTGTTGTACCTGTGTGTGTATACTCATTTTCTTCTGTTATCTGTCACTGTACCAATTTCTGGTCCCAACATGGCATCACTTCAAAAGTTATGAACCATCATAAGTTTCATTGGTTCATCAATAGGCAACTTACGGGATTCTGGAAAAATGCATGGAAAATATAATTATAGCCGTATGCTCTTTTTATCAGCTGTCTTGCAATGTTAACATTATTACACTGTTATTGATCCTACATTTTCATTTAAAGCATTCAAAAAAGGAACTGCTTTTCTTGCTTGGAACATGGGAATGTCATCTTTCTGTTGGTTTACAGTAACTCATGCTTTGGCAATGTGTTCTGGATATGTTGACTCATGTTAAGACAGTTTTTTTAGTGTTAGCATTTACCATATAGATCTTCATGCATATTGCATTTCTGGCCTCTAGAAGAAGGGGAAATAGGTAGATAATTTTAGTATAATTGCATAATCTATGTGTTTGAATCATACCTGAGCTGTCCTTTGGTTCAGATTCTTGTGGCAGCAAAATGCCAGTTTTGCAATCTCAAGACATTATCATCGCTTTGATGTGTTTAAAGAGGCTGAAGCTAACAAAGCTGCAGGAAAGTGTGACAATTCATCCATTGATTACCAGATTGAATTTTATAAAAAAGAGGGTTTATCGCCATATTCCAAGGCTAAGCTTCCAATAACCAGTGGTAGGTGTATAATCCTATGTGTGTGCGCACGCGCTTCATGTTCTTGAAGATTTGTATTTCTTATGTTTTCTGCTCAATGACTGACCTTTTGCAGATGTTCCTGAAGGTTGTGTTATCATAAGGGAACATATTCCCATCACAAATCTGTTTACCTGCCTGTGGTTCAATGAAGTTGATCGGTTTACTGCCAGAGATCAGTTAAGCTTCTCCACTGTGAGGGATAAAATAATGGCTAAAGTTGATTGGAGCATCAATATGTTTTTGGATTGTGAGAGGCGTAATTTTGTGATTCAGGTACATGTTTATGTGTTGTCTTTCTATTATCAGGGGAGATGAAACCAGTGCATCTAAAACTAAGCAATTTGTTATTGTTCTGCTCTAAATGAACCTTATAAGTGAACTTTTCTAATGAAGTTGGCCAAAAAAGCTGAATGACTTTAATTTTATTGTTATATTAACTTATGTATTTTTTTTCCTTCCATGTTTAACATTGAGCAGCACCTCCTTCCTCTGTTGAAAGAGGAAAGTATGACAATTTATTATTGGTCTGCTCTATGTTGCCTGTTTGTCTTATTTATTATTGGTCTGATTTTAGCCGCAAATGTTCCTTGTTTCCCAAACACAGAGTTCTGGCAACTAAATGGATCCTCTGACAACAGTGTATTGAACAAAGCTGTCCAGCTACTATATACAGTGCACGAGACTGATCTCTATGGGTGTCTTTGATCCCTTCTCTATTTTTTGATCCTCCAAGTGTTTCTTTGGGTGTTTAATGTGGTTACTCCATGCATTTTATCATGTTCTCCATACAAGTGACATTTGAGGCTAAATTCCGTCCTGGGAGTGCAGCTAGTATGCTTTGACCAAATGATGCTAAAAGCAGGAACGATCAAATAAAAACAATCTTTAATGGGGATAATTAACTTGGATTTAAAAAATAAAACTCCTATGCTTTGGGATGCTAAATCCTACTACTATTAGTTTCTCTGTAACAACATGCCACTGTTTTATGGTACTTTTATGCCACTTGATTTTTCTTTTGACTTGCAGGCTTACCACAAAGATTTATTGGACCACATGCCACCTCCAGTTGCTCATGTTATTCGACATCCACCACCATTACATCGTGATAGTTCAGCTGGGAGAAACCCAAGTAAAAATTCAAGGCGTGGAAGAGATAGGAGATCTGGTTCAAGGCAACACCGCAAGGCTGCTGCGGGTAACAGGGAGAAGCAAACCTTTTTGTAGGAGAGGTAAAAGTAGGTGTTTTTTATTTTTTTTCATTATACTGCACGGGGAAGATGGATTTGGTTAGAAGTATTTAGAATGACCCAAAAACAAAAGCAACCGAAATTTTGTTTGAAATTATTGATATCTCATATTCTTTCATTGTTGTAAATACTTCATACCAAATAAGTCCACACCAGCTGCAATCATTGAATGCTTCTTGATTTTCATTTACTTGGTGCACGAACATGCATTGGCCATCACTTGTGTATCTTGAAAATGTCAGCTTTCAGGCTTTATGCGTTGTCCAGTTATAGAAATGGAAGATATACTTTCTACATTGGCCATCACTTGTGTATCTTGAAAATGGCAGCTTTCAGGCTTTTTGCGGTGTCCAGTTATAGAAATGGAAGATATACTTTCTATCCTCTATACAATAAATACCGTGCCATCCTGAGTGGGGAGCGACTATTCCTTGTTCTTAGGAGTGTTGTTCATCTTCTCTTTTGAGCTATTAAGATGCACTGCTTATTCTGCTTTTCTAAGCTTGAATCTGATCTCTTTCCTTCATGTGTTCTTCCAAGGTTTTGGGAATGAGTTGTTTAATTCTAGGGCATTTGTAAGATGAGAAAATCTTAGTGTTTTCAGGCCTACGGAATGTTTCCAAACCTGTGACTGTACAAGTAAATAGGAAGATTTCTGAACTGGCCTCGTCCATGCTCTTACCTCAATACCCAGATTGAAAATTTTGGTACCCTATATGTTGAATCTCATGTTTCTCCACTCTTATCAAATCCTCAACTGAATTCAAAAGCAGGAATTGAAAGTGGAAGGATAGATTATCCTTCAACCCTACAGACAGCACATAACATGAAAGGGTCTCACAGGAGAGGAGAGGAGAGGAGAGGCCTATCAGCAAGATACAAGTTCCAGTGTTCCCTTTTTCCATGAAAGAAAATTAATAAATGGTGAGAATCGACCATACACTTAAAATAACATACAATGAAGTATACCTGCAAAATATAACAGCTGTATTGAATACAATAATGGCTTCTTCTCTGTGATGATAATATAATAATGTGGTTTTGTCATTCGATTTGCATACAGAACAGAGCAATACAGCTTGAGATATGTTAAAAGTATTCTATGGATCCATTTTTTCAAGTGCATGCCGAAAGCACTTTTGACAATTAAAAGCAACCTCAAGTTTTAGCAAGTTCGAGTTAAACTATAAAGGTTCGCACTTTTTAGGCATTGATTCTCATTTTCTGTTAATTATTTCTTACTCTTACAGTTCATTTTATAAACAATTTTCTTAATTCGATGATAAAAGAAATATCTTCCTAGTATCAGTTAAAATTTGATAACACCTGCAGCTCAACTAATAAGATGCATCGAAGATGATGTTGAAGTTAACAAATTGTCATGACACTTCCTGTTAGCTTTTTTCTCTTGTTTAAAATTATTATTTTGAAATTATTTTAATAAGCTAATATTAAAAATAAAATTTAAAAAATAAAAAAAAATAGGACATGATAAAAGTTATATTTATTACACCCTCTGTAGATTTCTTGTGAGGAAGAAAGGTCGTGTGAACTTGATCCTCCTACATGACGATACATGGATTCTAACTTCCAAAAAGCAAAAATAAAAAATTCCAAAAAGAGCTTATCTTCTACATTTAAGATAATTAGAAACACAAAGGGTAGAGGGTCGGCCAGTGAACATGTGACCCACAAATGTGGGATTGCTAAGCACAAGAAGCAAAGAAAGGCATAAAAAAACAAAGGCATTTTGTGCATGGGAGGAAGGTATGGTATGGGATTATTGAGAGCAAGAAATCTCTATGGATTGCCACTTGAAAGGATATAAAACACCAAATTATTGCTTTCTCTACCACCTCTCTGTCCAAATCTACATACCTTAATTAAATAAGTCTGAGCCCACAGAATTATTATATCCATTAATTTAGCTCAATTATTATATCACCCATAAATGTCACATCCAGATCAGCACCAATAATTTTACCTTTTAAACCCCTCCCCGTTCCAGTTTCATTTCCCTTCAATTTGTTAGGGTTTTGGGATGCAAAAGGGTTTCCTGGATCTGTCTCTCAACATCTTGAATTTGAGGTTAGGATCCTATAGTCTTTTATTGGTGGATTAAAGGGGTCTTATATTGAAATTTGAGGTGGGGTTTATGTGGGTTTTTCTTGTTTAATACACTTTGATTCAAGATTTGTTTTCTTGGTACAATTGGTGGGGGAGATCAAGTTATGGTCTTGATTAATGGGTTTATCTTGGTTTTTGAGTCTTGGGTTGCTATCGAATTCTGGGCTTTAAATCTTGATCAATGATTCGATCGTCTTTCTTCAAGATCACACATTTAAAAAAGTAGGTTTGAGGGCTCTTTCAATAGGGTCGATGTTACTCTTTTCTTGTATTGTACTTTGGTAGCTATGGTTTAAAGGCCTTTTCTTGTTGGGTTGAGCCATTGTTTCTCATAGAGTTAAAGAAAGGAGAGGGGAGAGTAGTTCTTTTTGGTGCTTGATTAAATGGGATCCTCTGGCTTCTTTCTGATATGTATGCTTCATTCTGTGATGGCTCTAACTTGTGGAGCTTTGATGATGTTTTACACAAATGAGGCCACTGTGTTTGGTCATGGCATTGAAATAGCTACAAAGCTTAAAGGTTCAACACCACATGACCAACTCCTGGTCCAAACCTCTGATTCCTTTTCTGGGTTGCTATTGTTTGCCATTGGGTTCCTTTTGTTCATGGTGGCATTTGTTAAGGACAGAGAGTTCCAGAGTTTCTTTGCTAAAGGTTGTGTCTTGCTGCATGTTTCAATGGCTTTCTGGAGGATTTACTTTGAGAGGAAGCTTGAAGATCTGGCTCGTGATTTGCCTAGACTAGTTGTTGGTGACATTGCATTGGCTCTTTCTTGGGTTTTCTTTCTTGTTTATTCTTGGAGAGAGAAGTATGATTAGCAAGCTACAAGAGTCAGATAGCCAGTCCATCATCGAATAAATTTGAGCTGTTATTGTGGTAGCGTTACGGGTTCTGCCAAGTGGGATCTTTTTTCCTGGCTCTGTTCTGTAAATTACAGGGTGAATCTGGAACTTTAAAGAAATGGACGCAAAGCATGGATCGGATTCTTGGTTAGTGCGCGTTTTAAATTCTTGATTGGATCTTGAACAAGCTTGGATTCCAAGAAAAGCTGGAGATGAGATCTGGGGGCTGCCATTTTGTTTTTAATTGAGAATCTTCAACTTGAGAAGTTTCTTGCACTTACTGTGGTGCCTCTGTGGGCTTCTTGTATTGAATTTCAATGGCATTTGTAAATCAACCTTCTTCAAATAGATATTTGATAATAATTAGAAATGTGAATCCCATAAAAGTTTACTCGTTTGCTGCCATCTCTTACTTTCCTGGCAATCTTTTCTTGCTATTTTTCCAGTCTATTTGATTTACTGATATTGCAATTTGCACGCATCCGCAGCTTTGAGTTTGGGACAAAACTATGCCAAGACATTTCCAGGATTTTGTTAAGCAATCCGAGGCAGGAATGATTTGTCTAATTAATCAAACGGCAAGAACTGTAAATGGAGTCACACCAACTTTTATTTTTTTATTTTTTGGTTGTATATATTATATGAATTCTCATCATATTATATCATATTATTCGAGCTATTTCCTCTTTGCATTTCAAGAATAATTTGGAAAAAAAAATAATTTTATTTATTTATTTTAAATTAATAATTTTTTAATATTTTAATATTATTTTGATATATTGATATTATTTATCATCATATTTTACAAGTTATTTTGTATTTGTATTTTAAAAATATTTTTTTAAAAAAATATTATATTATTACTATTTTTATTTATTTTAAATTAATTATTTTTTGGTGTTTTCATATTTTTTTAATGTATTAATATTAAAAATAAAAAAAATATTATTTTAATATATTTTTAAATAAAAATTATTTTAAAAAATAATTATTATTATAAAATCAAACAGAATTTTAATCTCTTAATTTATTGAAGATTGACCTTAATTTTTGTTGCAAACATGAAAAAAAAAAGTTATAAAGAAGGGGATTATACGACTTCTTATCTTTTTCGATGCTGAAATTTTATCATTCTAAAAATAATAATAATTATTCCTATAATAATATTTTTTATTTTGAAAAATAACTCTTAAATTTATATGGAAGGAAAACTAAAATTTATTGAAAATTATTTTTAGTTGGTTTGAGAGTGTGATTATTTTTTAAAATATTTTTAATTTAAAAATATATTAAAATAATATATTTTTTATATCATCAAATCAAATAATCTAAGAAAAATTAATTTTATTAAAAAAAAAGATTTAGCTTCTGTTTCAGCCGCAATCCGAGTGCTTATTCTACGTTAAAAAGAAAAGTATATGCTGTTATTGGACCATGAAGGCTCGGCCCACGGACGCCACAACATCTTGTCTAGGGACCCGTTTCTTTCTTCTTCTTCTCTCTCTCTGAAGTTTCTAGCATTCAACCACAACAGAAACCCTGCAGAGCCCCAACTCCTGAAACCTTTGACAAAATTCTAACGGTAACTTATTCTTTTCTTTTGCTCTTTCTATGTTTCCTTGTGTTCATCTGTTCATTTATTGTCTTTTAAGTTGTAGATGGTCTGTTATGGTTTAGTGTTTTGCTTTGTTTCTGGTTTTATTGTTTGAATAAACTTTTTTCTTTTTCTTTTTTCAGAATTGTTATTTGCTTTTTTTTTTCTTTAATTCTAATTGTTATGAGGAAAGGTCATCAAAAGCTCAAATGGTTTTATCTTGAAGATGATTTTTTAGTCAAGAATGCAATTTTGTAATGGCAAATGATTATAATTGGTATCATTAATTGATTTTGGTTTCTGGGTATATGTTTTGCATAAATTTCAATATTTAGGTTCCGTTTTAAAGAAGATACTGTAGTTTTCAAGATAGTTGAGAAACTGAGAACATGATAGACATGATCTTTCACTGCTATGAAAAGGATGATCATGCCGGAGTTCTTAGAGAAAAAGGTCGGATTTTTACTCGAGGAAAATGAATTATTTATTTTTTAAAAAAAAAAGTTTGGTTACTTGAAGTTATTGATTGGGAAGCTTTCATACTGTTGGTTCTGAACTTGGGTGAAGCGCAATTTTGAACTTTTTAAGTTTCTATTTTCTGTATGTTGATTTTGGGTATATAGTTAGTCAGTTGCATAGAGTACTGCTATATAACACAAAAATAAGTTAGCGAAAAGTTCACAAGCAGATAAAGTGGCCAGAGAAGTGATTTCGTTCAACTTTTGGGCTATTTATTTTTTGTGCCTGTTCGTGTCCTATTTGTTACAAAATATTCGTGTTATACAGCTTTCTTCAATTGGGTAATTGAGAAGCTTGGTTGAGTTAAGTTGCTTCCTGGATTTAAAAAGAAATGGGGTGTCTTTTTTGAGTGGTTGTTTTTTCCCTTGAACCCATATATAAGTGCATTTATATTAGGCTTTTGTGATTGCTTCTCATGACTGTGTCAGAATCAGATTCATCGGTTTGATTGAGTATAATGTTGACAGATTTTTGGCCAAATGTCTAATTTTTATGAGGGGAAATGGGAATATGAACAAAAACAAACCTTTCATGTTGTTGATTTACCACGCGGAGTACTTAATCAGGTCTTAAGTTTCTGTCTTAGTAAGCAAAACAGCACTTAATGGTATGGCAGTGTTTCAAATTGTTTGATGGAGTCGGATATCATACTGAATTGCTTGTGCTATGAGCTGCATTAGAAGGATGATTAGTGATCCCTTTGTAGGAAAACAAATTGGGATATGAGCAAATCTCATATGGTGGAGGACAGTCATGCAATGGAACATATGAACAAAAATTTTGAATTGTTTTAGTGGAGTTGATTGATTGGACAATTTGTAGAACAAGGACTCCAGGTGGCAAAGGCATTAATTGGCAAAAAGAGAGAAAGGAAAAGGTGCACTTTTTTCTGATGAAGAAAAAGATGTCTCTATTCACAACAGAAAAAATCTCTTTTTTTTTTCTGATGAACCAAGCAATTGCAAGCAGCTAGTAATGAACAACAAACAATACAGTAATGAAGAAATAGATGTCTCTCTATTCACAACAGAAAAACTCTCCTCTAGTGAATTGTATAATCATTGGAATTATAACAAGGAAAAAAAACCTATGTAATGAGTTTATAAATAAAGTAGAGGCTCTTGAATGATTTTCTTCATTCCTTTCTTTATTTCTTTATGCCTTACATGTGTTTTCTGCAGATTTGTGATGGGTGGACTGCCTTTGCAAAATGCTTCCCCTGCCCCAGTTGTCAGCCAGGTGTCAGTAATTACAAATTCTACTAAAGAATCAAAGCCCAAGAAGAAGATCTGCTGTGCTTGCCCTGAAACTAAGAAACTAAGGGACGAATGCATTGTGGAGCATGGTGAAGCTGCATGCGCAAAATGGATTGAGGCTCATCGACTGTGCCTCCGTGCTGAGGGCTTTAACATTTGAGTTTGGTAGATATGGTTTAGTTCATAAATCAATACCATTTTGGAATATAGAATACTTGTTTTGGAATTACACATACTGAATAGGAGGAATAAAGCTAGAAAACACAGGTTTTCTTGACCTTCTGTACTTGCAGTCATTTTTATCTTCTTGAATTATGATTTCTTTCCTTCCTCTGTGACAATTGAAAATGATCAGAATCCTTGGGTGGGGTTGATATTGTGTTGTCTCTTCTCTTTGTCAGTGTTATCTGATTATTTTTTGAACCTGTGATTTTACAGGCAGAGGAAAGTTGTTCCTCTGATGTATTGCATTCCTTACATGCCAATAACTCTCCCATTTGTGATTCCTTATTTAAATTCCATTACGGTGTTATGTATTGTTCTGAACTTCTGATGATAGATTATAGACTCTCATCTCGTACTTATGCAAGCTTATCCTCACATGTTGATTGTTATCCTTACAAGTAGCAGTTGCTAAGGATGAAGTGAAAAGTTATAATCTGAAGTGTATTGTCCAGAATTAGACATTCTCATCAACTTTGCTGCAACCTGAATTATCCTCTCTGTCACTTTTGAGCCATTATATCTCCCTTGAACTCAAGTGAGCTTGTCGAAGGGCTGAGAAGCAACTCTGAGAGGATAACTCTGGGTTAGAACGTCTAACTTGGACAATGCATCTTCAGACAATAACATCTCTTATCTTCTTATTTCATCTTTTGCAACTTCTAATCACTGCATGCCAGGCCAGTTCTATCTTCTTTGTCAATATAGAGAACAGATTCTCCGAGTTTTATAACTCGCGAGTTCTATCTTTTTTATTCATTGCTTCCTATGCTAATTGTCATTTAGTTCAGAGAACAGATTCTCCTTTTTTTTTTCCTTCCTTATCTGTGTCCATTGGCTATAAAATGGAAAAGGTAAATAAGAAGAGAAATCTAGACGTGTGAGTTCAAAGAGTTGGTTGACTGCAAGAATTTCAAACTGGAAGACATATTAGGTCATCTTTCATGGTATTTCAAAGCTTGTACACTACATTTCAGATTGTTTGCCAAAACTTCAGTGATGAAACAGGAAAATGGAAAAAACCCAGTCTTCTTCTCATGTTTCTTTTACGTTTTATGCATGTAGTCAAAGTGATAAGTTTATGCCCCTCCTTTATGGTATTTGCACTATTTTGGTCGTTCTACATGCTGCGTCAGTCTATTATTGTCGATTCTATTTGGTTTTTACTCAAAATAATAATAATAATAATAATAATAACTAAACCAAAAGTTTTTATTATTTTAAATTAATAACCGAAATTGGTTCAAACTAATTATTTTTGGTTCGGTTCAGTGGAAAAACCGAATTGATAAAGCTATTGAGTGTTAAATCCCCTGCTGCGAATCACTTCATTCTAATCCAGAAATAGCATATTATCCCGAACGTAAATAATAGGAGTAATCGCATAAAAAGAAAGGAAAAAAAAAACATATTTTCTCCCGATGGAAGCGTAAGTTTCTTCAATAGGCTTTGTCCATTGCAGAAGTGTTCCACCAGCGTCCAACAATAATGCATCATATGCTTTTTTAACAGACTTTATTGCTCCTGTAATGTAAAGAAACAAAGTGAACGAATCTGATCTATTGAAATAGTGTACGCATTTATATATATGTACTAATAAATAAATAAATAAAGCACTAAGTAGAAAGGAAAAGTGACCAGACCAGCAGAGTGGATGGCAATGGAAGAAGAGCTTGATAGCTTCAATTTGATAGGTTTCAGAGCTTTAAGCAAATAGTTCCCATGAGATTGGCCAAACGGGAAATGGAGATTTAGGAATGGAATTGAGCAAAATAAAGAAAGATATACCTTTAAAGATTGCTAGATACCTTTGTTTTTTCTCGAGACTTTGAACCTTAAAACTGGAGAAGACAAGAAACCAGAGAAGGGGAGATGCGAGAACTGAGATAGAGAGAAAACCTGGAGGAGGGCGGCGGCTGGGTTTGACTTGGCCTTTAGAGTTAGAAGAAAAGTTTATATTTATACTGTTTTTCTTTCAGTGGTGGTTTTCTTGCTCACCCCTAATTACCATGTCGTGGAACAAATTAGGATAAGAGTTGTATTGATCTCAAATAAGCTGATGCCGTCGTACCAGAGAGCTCATGAAGAAAAAAATTGAGGAGTTCCAGTGAAGATGATACGCAGAATAATCTTGAATTTAGAACAGTACTAGTTGGCAAAGAAGGAACAAAACTGAAATTCATGGTAAATGATTTAAAATTGTGAGAAAGAAATCGGGATTCAATGATTTTGTTTTGAATTTGATGTTCTTAATTCCTTTCTTCTTCCCCCGTGTCTCCAACCCAACGGTGTCTTGTTTCTGAGTATGAAAGCAGGATTCAATGATTTTGCTTTGAATTTGCTGTAATCAAAGCAAAAGAGGAACTGCTGGCTTGCCCTGAAACTAAGAAACTAAAACACGACAGCATTTTGGAGAATGGTGAAGCTGTTTGTGTGAAATAGGTTAAGACTCATTGTCCAGTGAGGACTTCAACATTTGGCAAATGAATATCACTTCGAGGATAGAACAGATACGAGGAATAAAGCTAAAAACCGCAACTTTGCTTGACTTTTTCATATCTTCAATCATTTTTTCTTGGAACTCCACTAACAATTGAAAATGGCCAAAATGCATGAATGAGGCCTTGATACTGTGTTTGTCTCATCTCTTTGTCGATGCTTTATTCTTGTCTGTACATGTGATTTAACAGGTAGACTAAAGTTCCTTTCTCCAATGTATTCCATTCCTTAAGATGTCATTGAAGTCTTCCATTCATTTATGATTCCTTCTTCATATTCCTTAATCAATGGTGTTAGATATTGTTCTCAGCTTTTCTTACGATGGTTATTGACAGTTTATCATGAGGAGATCTAATGGCTGAAAAGGGAGCAACCAAGGATGGATAATTATTCTACACGCTACTATAAATTGATCTAAAGGTCTTCAGACAGTAACCCTTTCCCTGATTTCTTCTGTTCATCTTTTACGACCACTAATCATTGCATGCCTTGCTAGTTGTATGATCAAACAATTGCTGGCCAGTTTACCTACTTTCTTGTGATCCTTTCGAGTATTCTCTTTCGCAATCACTTGAACATATTGCTGGCCATGCCGTTTCTCTTCGAGTTCAGAGATCTCAGATTAGATTCTTCCAATGTAACTTTCTTTTGCTTTTGGGTTTATCTTTTAAGACTTCTGATTGCTGCGTGACATATTTCTTGTGGAATCTTTAAGTGTTGTGTGCATTAGCAGAAAATAAAAGGAAAAAAATAATCTTGACACGATCCCAACGAAGAAGAGTTGATTGCAAGATTGTGGTCTGGGAAAAAAACTGATTTCTTAAGCAATAACGATCTCAAATTAACTTGCCTAATTATTGTAATGCTATCCGATTGTAATTCGCTGTGGTGAAGCTATGCTTTCATGCATCAAATTTTATGCCATTTGATCACAGAGCATACCGCTTGATAGGCTATGAACTCTAGATTAATAAAGTTCAGCAATATTCTTGCTCTGGTAGTCTAGGTCTACTTTAGCCATGGAGACAATATAGTTGTGAAGTAAATGATTAGAAAGATGAGAGAAGCAGAGTACTACACTAATTATAAGACTTCATTAAAACCACACCAGAGGCCACAGACATGGCCAATACATAACAATGAAGAAGACACAAAGATAAAGACACTCACGGACACTTTTGTTTGTTCACTCCACACCCACAAGTACAGAAGAACACAGATTATTTATCAGAAATTACATTATTAATCCACTCCCAATCCCACATCAAACATGATAGTTGATGTGCTTGCTTAATGACCGCATGTGCAGGTAGTGCAAGTGCAGCCAGTACCGCAGTTGCACTTGCCATCGTTCTCAGCTGCTGGCACCTCCATGACTACGGAGGAGACATAGCTGCAAAAAAAAATTAGACTCCATTGTATTAGCATCGTGTTCCCATTTCCTTCATTATCAATCTTAACTGACGAACCAAAAATGTTTAGGAATAAAGCAATATATATTATTCATTCTGCTTATTAATCATCAGTGCATGCTGAAGCTTCAATCATGTCTCTCAACGCTAATTAAGACTACGACAACAGGACTTTAAAGATAGAGATGCGAAAGTTACTTCTTCTCAGTCTCGACGATGCCAGCAGTGTAGCTGCTTCCCTTCTTGCTGCAAATTAATCACAAATTGCATGGCATGAGAGAGCAGATAGCATAATGTATGCACGAAAGCCATGCAGAAACATGAACTACCTACTATACAGCTTGCACAACATATATAAACCATAAACAAGCAAGAGCTGCTTAATCAGGTTTGCAAAAGAAGGGGAAAAAAAGAAGAAGAATTCTTACACACACTGGGTCTTGTCAGCGCAGTCGCAGGTGTCGCAGGTGCTAGACATGATGATTGATTGATTAAGCTTAAATGGATGAACTAAAAGACTTGGAGTATGAATGTGTTCTCTGTGTAGCTTAATGAGTTGTTATATCTTCAAGCCCTGCTCTATTTATAGAAGGAGAGAGCGCATCAGTAATGGCTGCGATGAAGAGGAAGGGCAATTGTGGGACCCTCTTAAGGCATGAGAGAAGCACACTCTTCTCGAGGAAACGTCCGAAGGAATCTTGATAATGGAGGTAGGGGTTGGCCATCTTTCCTCCTCTCATGTCAACCTCATTTCTCTTTTTCTATATATGTAAAATTATCATGAATCTTCTGTCATTTTTCAGGGAAGATGTTAGCCCCACGCTTAAAAATCTTCTTTAGCCTAGCATTGGTTCTAGGCGCTTTAACGGTCCATTTGACAATTTCTTCCATCTTTTTTTCTTTTGTTAACTGATTTCTCACCTATCGTTGTAATTTGCTTGTTTTTTATTTTCTTTCTGGTTTCCAAACTATATAGATATGGCCTTTGTTACACCGCGTGCAAACATGAAAATAAGATATTCAAGTGATGATAATTCAAAATAAATTAAGTTAAATTTACTAAAACATGACCTAAAATATAAGACCAAAATAATTAAAAAAAAAAGGTCTAAATAATGCACCACCGAGTAATGCTAGCTTAGAGTATAGTGACTTTGAGTTCATGCTTTATTGAATTAAAAAAAATAATGAATACAAAAACAACTTTATTTACTATTAGGGGTGATTATTTTCAGTTCGGTTCGGTTTTTATCAAAAACAATAACCAAACCGAAATTAAAAAAAAAACCGAAACCGGTTCAAACCGACCGGTTTTGGTTCGGTTCGGTTTTTTAGGACAAAAATCGGTTTTGGTTGGTTTTTCGGTTTGGCTCGTTTTTTTCCGGTTTGGCTCGGTTTTTTTGGTTTGGATTCTGTTCGGTTTTTTCAGTTTCAGACTTATAAAACCGAAACCGAACCGGCCGGTTTTTTCAAAATTTTAATCGGTTTAATCGGTTTTTTTTCACGGTTTGGTTTTTTCAGTTTAATTGATTTTCCAGTTTTTTTGCTCACCCTTTACCATGTTTCATTGTGCCATTAAAAAATGGGTTGGAATTTTTTATTTTATTTTCGGTTTCCATTAAAAAAAAAAATTACAAAAGCTTAACATGTAACATGTAAAATGAAATTCATTACTCGGATGGTTTTTTTAAATATAAATAATTCTACAAATAAAAATAAGAGTGAGATGTTTTAACGAAAGAAAAAAAA
>Ga0307515_10008111_pt1 | contig 20574 bp, 12 predicted proteins | sample 17_EM_MG_FD_194513 | JGI IMG/M metagenome (GOLD analysis project Ga0307515, IMG submission 194513) | Populus trichocarpa ectomycorrhiza microbial communities from riparian zone in the Pacific Northwest, United States - 17_EM | ecosystem: Host-associated > Plants > Roots > Unclassified | place...
TCATGAAGAGCTTATTAGGTGATAATAGCGTTCTTAACGATTTGAAGTTCAGAGGTTCATACGGTTTATTGGGTGATGACAGGAATCTTATCGGTGCGTTCTCTTATATCCCCGGTTACAACTACAATACCGGTACCGCAATTATTGGTGGTAACCCGGTGGTTACATCAAGAGATAAAGGTATAGTAACTACCAACGTGTCATGGTTAAAAAGTAAGATTTTTGACGTAGGTGCCGAATTTAGTTTACTAAACAGCCATTTAAATGGTACTGTAGATTACTTCTATCGTAAACGTACCGGCTTATTAGGACGTAAATACGACGTTGTATTGCCATCTGAAGTTGGTTTTGACCTTCCTCAGGAAAACTTGAACAGTGACGCCCAGTATGGTGAGGAGATTTCACTTAACTACAATAACAAGATAGGTGCTTTTAGCTACAATATTGGAGGTAATTTCTCTTATTCACGTTCAAAAGATCTGTCACAATATAAACCTTTGTTTAACAACTCACTTGATCAGTACAGGAACTCAGCTGCAAACAGGTACTCGCATATTGACTGGGGTTACCAGGTAATCGGTCAGTTTACTTCGCAGGAGCAGATTAATAATTACAAGATTAATAACGATAACCGGGGTAACATTACCTTATTACCGGGCGATTTAATGTACAAAGATCAAAACGGTGACGGTAGAATTGACCAATACGATGAGCGTCCAATCGGTTTTGGTTATGGCACTCAACCTAACATTAACTTTGGTTTCCAGTTAGGTGGTGCTTACAAAGGGTTTGACTTCCATGCCGATTTCTCGGGTGGTGCAGGCTACACCTGGTTCCAGAATTACGAAACACGTTGGGCTTTCCAGAACACCGGTAACTTAAACACCATATTTGAAGACAGGTGGCACCACGCGGTTTACAATGATGTGAATAGTCCCTGGATTCCGGGAAAATACCCTGCCAACAGATTTAATCCGGGCTTTGGTCATGCAGATTATGAATTAAATGGTCAGCGTAATTCAACATACTGGTTACATAACGTGAAATACCTTCGTGTCAGGACACTGGAGTTAGGCTACTCATTGCCTGCCAATTTGTTAACAAAGGTAAAGATCAGGAGAGCGAGATTTTATGTTAACGCGTACAATATGTTTTCATTCGACAATCTTAAACAATTTGGCGTTGACCCGGAAACTACCGACGATAACGGGCTTCAGTTCCCGCAAAGTAAGGTACTCAACTTCGGTGTTAATTTAACCTTTTAATTAATCCCTTAAGTTTAAAACTCAATGAAAAAAATAACTATAACAACAATGTTTGCAGCCGTGTTATTAACAGGGGCCTGCAAAAAAGACAGCGAATTCCTGGATGTTCCGCCAAAGCAGATCGTATCTTCTGACGTAGCGTTTTCAGATCCGGCGTTGGTATTATCTATACTTGGTGATTTATACAACCGTCAGGTTGATTTCTCTGGTCTTGATAACGGTTGGGCATCATTTGCCGATTTTAGTGAATCATTCCCCTCAGAAAACGGTAGCTATTTCTTTGTTCAGCGCACCGGCTGGGGCTTTGGCGAGTGGGGTTTATATGATTACACCTACGTTCGCGAGCTCAATTTGTTTCTTGAACGTCTGAATGCCTCTACAAAATTGACCGACGATCAAAAAAATGGCTTTATTGCTGAAGGCAGATTTTTACGCGCCAACTTTTACTTCGAAATGGTAAAACGTATGGGAGGAGTTCCGTTGATCACCAAATCTCTTGATTACGATTTTTCTGGCAACGTAACTTCATTGCAGATCCCTCGTGCTAAAGAATCTGATATTTACGATTTCATTATCAGCGAAGCAGAGGCTATAAAGGATCTTGCTGTGGATCATGGCGATAAATCAAGAGCTACAAAGGGTGCAATTTTAGCAATGGAAGCAAGAGCTGCTTTGTATGCAGCTTCGATAGCAAAATACGGTGTTACTACACCCGTTGTAACTTTGCCGGGTAATGAAGTAGGCATACCATCAAGTATGGCCACCGGTTACTACAACAAAGCCCTTACTGCTGCAAAAGCTATTATTAGCGGTAGCGCAGGTAACTATTCACTATACAAACAGTTACCAGATTTAAGCGACAACTTTGCAAATATTTTCCTTGATAAAACAAGTTCAGAATCAATATTTGTTGAAGACTTTAAAGCAAATGCCGGTAAGACCCACGGTTTTACAACTAATGATCAACCTTATTCTATTTCTGACGAGGGTGGTGACGCTGGCAGGTTAGATCCATCGTTAAACCTGGTAGAAGCGTTTGAGAAATTGGATAACACTTATGCTCCACTGCCAACTAAAGATGGTTCGGGTAATCCTATTTACTACGCAAACCAGCTGGATATTTTTGCAGGAAGAGACCCTCGTTTAGCAGGAACAGTATTATTACCGAATGGTTTATTTAAAGGTAAACGTACCGATGTAATGGCGGGGTATCAGTTAGCTAATGGAACAATTATCAGCAGCAGCGATGCTTCACTGCCACAAGAAGTGCCCGGATTGGGCCGTGTGCAGGTGGTAGGACAAGACGGACCTGTGAGTGGTTTAGAGCTTCGTACGCAAACAGGTTTTTATATCCGTAAATATCTTGATCCAACTGTTGGTTCTGGTCGCCGCGGTCGTGGTAGTGATGTTAACTTTATTCGTTACCGTTATGCCGAAGTATTGTTGAATGCTGCAGAAGCTGACGCAGAACTTGGAAATTACGGTGAAGCGTCAATCTATATCAACCAGGTGCGTGCACGTGTTGGTTTAACTACTCCGCTTGTTTTAACAGCAGCAAACTATTTTGACCGGATTGTGCATGAGCGCCGTGTTGAGTTAGCATTTGAAGGGCATATTTTGTTTGATATGAAGCGCTGGAGACTTGCACATATTGTATGGGATGGTAACCCGATGGATGTTGCTGACCTGGTTAGCGATATTGGCGACGCCAAAAAACATAACACACAACCATTTGGTTTATGGCCATATAAATATTTTAACCCAGGCAACGCAAACAGTGGGAAATGGATCTTTAAAGAGATAAAACCAAGCCCGGTTACCGGGTCAAACAGGTTCCAGATGGGTAATTATTATTCGCAAATTTCGGATGATATCATCTCCAGAAACCCTAAAATTGTTAAGCAACCAAATCAATAGGTATTTTTAATATAAAATCATGAAAATAAAATTTCATCACATCATAATAGCCCTCTTAATTACAGCTACGGGTTGTAAGAAAGATAACTACGACGCGCCGTCGGTAGAATTAAAGGGCCATTTAACTTACAAAGGCACCACTATCAACGTAGAGCACGGGCAGGTACCTTTTGATGTTTATCAGCCTGGGTTTGGTAAATCCGGATCTATCAGGGGCTATTTTGACCAGGAAGGTGCGTATTCGTTGCTATTATTTAATGGCAACTACAAGTTCACCATACCTGCAAATCAGGGTCCTTTTCTATGGAAAGAATTAAGCGCCGGTAAACGCGATACGTTAGCCGTTAATTTAACGGGCAGCCAAACTTTAGATATTGAAGTTACACCATTCTATATGCTGCGTCAGGCGAAATTCACTGCTGCCAGCAGTAAAGTAACTGCAGTGTTTAACATTGAGAAGGTTATTACAGATGCCAATGCCAAAAATATTGAGCGCGTGACGTTATATCTTGGTAAAACACAGTTTGTGTCAGAAAATGGCGATAACCGCATAGCTAAAACTGATGTTGCCGGCTCGGCAGTTACCAGCCTTAACAATGTTTCAATAAGTGTTAATATTCCAACCATCACACCTACCCAAAACTATGTTTTTGCGCGTGTGGGGTTAAAAATTGCAGGTGTGGAAGATATGATCTACACACCGGTAACAAAAGTGTCCTTCTAAGTTAATAATTGGTTTGGGGTCGTACTGTGCGGTGCGGCCCCTTTTTTCTGATGTGTTAACTTTTAGTATCAAGTAGCTAGTATCAAGACTGCTGCCGTTTAGTATCAAGTAGTAAGTATCAGGTATCAAGACTGCTGCAAATGCATTACATTTAATCACGATAAATTCTTGATACTTACTACTTGATACTTTTTACCTTAATAAAGCTAATGAAAAAACTAAATTTATGCCTTGCGGTTTTTACTGCAGCCTGTTTATCGGCTAATGCGCAGCAAAGCAGCTGGCACCTTATCAAAACAAAAATTACAACACCCTGGGCCGACAAGGTAAACCCAAATGCACCGCTGCCCGAATATCCCCGCCCACAATTGGTGCGTGGTAACTGGCAAAATTTAAACGGACTATGGAACTACGCCATATTACCCAAAGCATCAGCCGAGCCATCGGCTTATGCCGGTAAAATCATGGTGCCTTTCGCCGTAGAATCTGCACTGTCGGGCGTTGGCAAAACGGTTGGGAAGGATAGCATGTTATGGTATAAAACTACCATCACCCTCAATAAAACATTAAAAGGCAAAGATGTATTGCTACACTTCGGCGCTGTTGACTGGCGTACCGAAGTTTTTGTAAACGGGTTAAGCGCCGGTAAGCATGAAGGCGGTTTCGACCCCTTTACATTCAATATCACCCCTTATTTAAAAGGCGGTGCAAAACAAGAAATTAAGGTGAGCGTGTGGGACCCAACAAATGATGGCCCGCAACCACGCGGTAAACAGGTTAAAAGTCCCGAAGGGATCTGGTACACGCCTGTAACCGGTATATGGCAAACAGTTTGGCTGGAAGGCGTTGCCAAAACGCATATTGAGGCCACCAAACAAACCCCCGATATTGATAATCACACATTAACGGTTTCGGCCGAAGTAACCGATAGCCAGCCCGGCGACCAACTAAAAATAACCGCCTGGGATGGCAAGATCAAAGTTGACGAAAAAACAGTTGATGCAGGCGCTGCCGCGATATTGGATATAAAAGACGAAAAATTATGGTCGACAACAGATCCGTTTCTGTACGATTTGCAGGTGGCTGTTATCCGTAAAGGCAAGCCGGTTGATGAGGTAAAAAGCTATTTTGCCATGCGCAAAATTTCGCTTGGCGCCGATGCCAACGGGGTACAACGCATGTTGCTGAACAACAAGTTTGTATTTGAATATGGCCCGCTTGACCAGGGCTGGTGGCCTGATGGCTTGTATACCCCGCCAACTTACGAGGCCATGAGCTACGATATTGATCAGTTAAAAGCCATGGGTTTTAACATGATCCGTAAGCACATTAAGGTTGAACCTGCCCGCTATTATAACTATTGCGATAAGACGGGTATGTTGCTTTGGCAGGATATGCCAAGCGGCGATTTGGGTAACCACTGGGAAAACCGTCCTGGCGTATTGGATAAAGCTACAGATCAGCAACGTACGCCCGAATCTGAAGGCTATTACCGCAAGGAATGGAACGCCATTATCAATTCATTATACAACTACCCCTGTATTGTGGTATGGACACCGTTTAACGAAGCCTGGGGACAATTTAAAACGGTTGAAATTACTGAATGGACGATGAAAAAAGACCCATCGCGCCTGGTGAATAGCGCAAGCGGGGGTAATTTTTACGATACAGGAAATATAGTGGATTTACACAATTACCCGCACCCGGCAATGCCGCGCCCGGAGATTTTTGGTAAAACCAAAGCTGTGGTACTGGGCGAGTTTGGCGGCCTTGGCTGGCCTGTTGACGGGCATACCTGGCAAGCCAACAAAAACTGGGGCTACCAGAACTTTAAAAATGGCGACGACCTGCTAAAACGTTACATCACCTTTACCGATAGATTGCAGGAACTTATAAAACTTGGTCTTTCGGCAGCGGTGTACACGCAAACAACCGACGTAGAAGGAGAGGTTAACGGTTTCATGACTTATGATCGTAAAGTGATTAAAATGCCTGTAGAATTGTTACATAAAGAAAATGTGAAACTTTACGATCCGGCGTTGGTGAAATAAATGATAGGAACGATTTAGCGGCGACTGAACTGCGTAGTTATCACAAGCACAAACAACAGAAAAAGTGTGAATAATTCTCTTAGAACGGAGAGAACTTAATTCGCAGAAATAAAATTCAGAACCCTCTCCTTTGGAGAGGGCAGGGTGAGGCTAACATACTTAACATGAGTAATTTTAATAAGATAGGGAAAGGCATTTGTTTAACTGCATTAGCTGCATGCGGCAGTGTTTATACAGCATCGGCACAAACATTAAAGGCATCGGTATTAACAAAGGTTAATAACCAGCAGGTGAATGCCAACTACGTTAATAACCGGGCGCCGCTGCAGCACGAATATTTTACCAAACTGCCGGTAGGCAGCATTAAAGCAGGTGGCTGGCTAAAAAAAGCGTTGGAATTGCAGCGCGATGGCCTTACCGGTAACCTGGGCGAAATAAGCGTCTGGCTGTCAAAAACCAACAATGCCTGGCTAAATAAAGAGGGTAAAGGCGAATATGGCTGGGAAGAATTACCTTACTGGTTAAAAGGCTACGCCAACATCGGCTATATGCTGGGCGATCAAAAAATTATTAAGGAAGCCAAATTCTGGATTGATGCGGTATTGAATAACCAGCGCGACAACGGCGATTTTGGCCCGGCCCGCACCAGTAAAGGCAACCGCGACCTGTGGACAAACATGCCTATGCTTTGGTGCCTGCAATCTTATTACGAATACTCTAAAGATCCGCGGGTTATCCCCTTCATGACTAAATATTTCAAGTACGAGTTATCGGTACCGGATGACCAGTTCTTAGAAGACTATTGGGAAAACAGCCGTGGCGGCGATAATATGCTGAGTGTTTATTGGTTGTACAACCGCACCGGCGATAAATTCCTGCTGGATTTGGCTGCCAAATTGGATAAAAATACCGCTAACTGGCGCCAGGCCAATAACCTGCCCAACTGGCATAATGTAAACGTAGCCCAATGCTTTCGCGAACCGGCAACTTTTTACCTGCAGAGCCATGATTCAAAGGATCTGGCTGCTACTTATAACGATTTTAGCCTCATCCGTAAAATATATGGCCAGGTGCCCGGCGGCATGTTTGGTGCCGATGAAAATGCCCGTAAAGGTTATGACGACCCACGCCAGGCCGTAGAAACCTGTGGCATGGTTGAGCAAATGACATCAGATCAAATGCTGTTAGGATCAACCGGCGATACCTTTTGGGCATCCAACTGCGAGGATGTAGCATTCAACACATTTTCGGCAGCCTTTATGCCCGATTATCGTTCGTTGAGGTATTTAACTGCACCAAACATGGTGCTTAGCGATGGCAAAAATCACAGCCCTGGCATTGCCAATGAAGGTCCGTTTTTAATGATGAATCCTTTTAGCAGCCGCTGTTGCCAGCACAACCACGCAGCAGGCTGGGTATACTATGCCGAAAATAGCTGGATGGCTACGCCCGATAATGGTATTGCAGCACAATTGTATACACAAGGCCAGGTATCGGCAAAAGTTGGCAAAGGCGTAAATGTAAATATTGTGGAGACCAGTAAATATCCCTTTGAAGATGAGGTGAGCTTTACGGTAAATGCGGCAAAAACGGTTGCTTTCCCGCTTTACCTGCGGATACCAGAGTGGTGTAAAGCTGCCTCGGTAAAGGTAAACGGTATCCCGGTAAAATTAAGTTCGGCCAACGGCGACTATATTAAAATAGCCAAGGCCTGGAAAAACGGCGATAAAATAACCCTGCATTTACCTATGCAATTAAAAGTACGCCAGTGGGAGCAAAACAAAAGCAGCGTGAGTGTAAATTACGGGCCGCTTACTTACTCGCTTAAAATTGATGAGCAATACACTAAGGAAGATAGCCGTACCACAACCCAGGGCGATTCGCACTGGCAGCCTACGGCCGATCCTCAAAAATGGCCTTCTTACGAAATTCACGCCGCATCTGCTTGGAATTATGGTTTGGTAATTGACCAGGAACATCCGGAGAAATCAATTGAAGTTATTCATCGTGCATGGCCAAAGGATAATAATCCATTTACAAATGCCAACGCGCCTATTGAGTTAAAAACAAAAGGTAAACAAATTCCCGGCTGGGCAATTGATCAATATGGCCTTTGTGGTGTGCTGCCTCAAAGCCCGGTTAAAACAGGCCAGCCGAAAGTCAATTTAACATTAGTGCCCATGGGCGGCGCAAGGTTAAGAATTTCGTCGTTCCCGGTAGCAGAGTAAGTATAACAGCTAATGAAAGGCCTTAAATTTATAACAGCATTCACCGCGTTGGTCACGATGTGTTTAACCGTTGTGGCTCAGCCCAAGGAAGGGGCTATCACGCAGCAACCACCATCGCCACTGTATCGCGACCCCATTTATGATGGCGCTGCCGACCCGGTATTGGTTTTTAACCGCGCCGAAAAGGAGTGGACGATGCTGTATACCCAGCGCCGGGCTAATGTACAATCGCCGGGTGTGGCCTATTGTTATGGCACTGCCATAGGCGTTGCGGTGTCAAAAGATCATGGGCATAGCTGGGTATATAAGGGAGCACTAAATTTGGAACACGGACAGGGGCAGAATACTTTCTGGGCCCCGGATGTTGTTTATCAAAACGGCGTTTACCATATGTTTGTAGTTTATATCAAAGGTGTTTACAGCCAATGGGGCGGCGATTCGCACCTGGTACATTATACCAGTAAAAACCTGTGGGACTGGAAATATGAAGGCCCGCTTCATCTGCCAGATCATAATATCATCGACCCAACACTGATAAAACTGCCCGACGGAAAATGGCACATGTGGTATAAAGATCAAAAGCTGAACAGCATAACCATGACTGCCCAAAGCACCGACCTGGTGAATTGGAAGGTTGATGATAAACCTACCATAGGCGGGCGTGCCCACGAAGGCCCCAAGATATTCTGGTTTAAAAACTATTACTGGTTGATAACCGACGAATGGCAGGGCCAGCGCGTTTACCGTTCAAAAGATGCGCAAACCTGGGAACACCAGGGCCTTATATTAGATAAACCCGGCCACCGTAACGAGGATACGCCAACCGGCGCACATGCCGATGTAGTGGTGAGCGGCGATCATGCTTATATTATTTATTTTACCCACCCAGGCCGCAAAACACATGGCGATGATGGGGGGCTGGATAAAGACGGAGCATATTCTTATTCAACGAAGCGCACATCTATACATGCTGCCGAACTTGAATTTGATGGCAGCACTTTGGTGTGCGACAGGGACAAACCCTTTAACTTTTGGCTGGCCGATATAGTAAACTGATGCATGATGAAGACGGGGATAACCAAGATATGGCTTGCTGGTATGTTAATTCCGCTCATGGCCTGCGGACAAGATAAAATGCCTGTGAAAGCAAGTGATCAGGTGGATATCGCGTGGGAGCAGTCGACGCTAAAACAAGTATCTCCCAGCGGTGGCAACTATGCCCGTGCCATACAACTGAGCAACAGCCACCTGCTTTGCGTTTACGAAGGCGACGGAGGGATACAAAGTACAGTAAGTACCAACCTTGGCGAAACCTGGCTTGCCCCGGTAAAAGTGGCTTCATCGGTTCCTGGTGTTAATATGGCCGTCCCTGATATTTTGGAGCTGAAAGACCACTCGCTGCTGGTATCCTACAATCCCCGGCCACACAAAGTAAATGGCGTGGCAGATACAACTAAACACTTTGCCATCATCACCAAAAAAAGCTACGATGAAGGTAAAACCTGGACAGATGAGCGCTTGATATACCAGGCCGGCTACCGGTTTGAGGATGGTTGCTGGGAGCCATCGCAATTGCAGTTGCCTTCCGGCGAAATTCAGTTATTTTATTCTGACGAGGGTATCTTTACGCAATCGAATGAGCAAAATATTTCGCTCTTCAGATCGTACGATGGAGGCCTCAGCTGGACAAAGAAACCCGAAATTGTAGCATTTACACCCGGCCATCGCGACGGGATGCCCGTACCTGTTTTGTTAAAGGCAACAAGTGAGATCGTGTTTTCCATTGAAGATAACGGCGGCGGCCAGTTTAAACCCTCAATCATTCGCAATAGCATTGCCCAAAACTGGCAAAAAACTGTCGGGCCAGGCGATACCGAACGCACTTATGCCATTACACCCAGGTTGCCCGAAACGGTTTACGCCGGCGCGCCTTATTTGCGTCAGTTACACGGCGGGCAAACAATTTTATCGTACCAAAGCACCCAAAACCGGGATAACAACGGCAATTTGGCCTGTATGCAAGTGGCCGTTGGCGATGAGAATGCAAAAAACTTTAAAAATGTAAGTACGCCATTTAATGTACCTTTAAGCAAGCATGGCTTGTGGAACTCACTGTGTGTGCTTAGCGACGATACTATTATCGCCTTAACATCAACAGATGCTTATGGCAGCAACGCCATCTGGATGATAAAAGGACATTTGGCAAATAAAAAATTGAATTAAACTATTAAACACTTATACATGCAAACTAAACTAAAATTATTGGCCATCGCTTTAATAATGCCATTGAGCATGAAACTATCGGCCCAGCAAAAAGCAACAGCACCCGTTTGGAGCCCGCAAAAAGCCAGCGCCTGGTACGCCAAAAACCAATGGCTTGTAGGCAGCGATTTTATAACCAGCAGCGCCATTAATCAATTGGAAATGTGGCAGGCCGATACCTTCGACCCGAAGACTATTGATAAGGAACTGGGCTATGCGCAAGGCATTGGCATAAATGTAATGCGGGTATTTTTACACCACCTGGCCTGGCAGCAAGACCCGGCCGGCTTTAAAAAACGAGTGGACGAATACCTGGCCATATCCAGCAAACACGGCATTAAAACCATGTTTGTGTTTTTTGACGATTGCTGGAACAAAGTACCAAAAACAGGTAAACAGCCCGAGCCAAAACCTGGTATCCACAATTCGGGCTGGGCGCAGGACCCCGGCCAGCCGGCATCCGAAGAGATGGCCAATTCGCCTGTATTGGAAAAATACGTAAAGGACGTATTAACCACTTTTAAGGCAGATAAACGCATATTGCTTTGGGATTTATATAACGAGCCAGGCAACTCCGGTAAAGGGAACAAAAGTTTACCACTGCTTAAAAACGTATTTAAATGGGCCCGGCAGGTAAACCCAAGCCAGCCGGTAAGCGCAGGCGTTTGGTCATGGGGATTAGAGGATTTAAACAAGTTCCAGGTAGCTAATTCGGATGTAACTACTTATCACGATTATTCGCCGGTTGATGATCATCTGAAAACAGTACAATTCCTGAAAATGATTGGCCGCCCCTTAATTTGCACCGAATACATGGCCCGCCCGCGTAACAGTACATTTGCAACCGTATTGCCTATGCTGAAAAAAGAAAACGTAGGTGCCATAAACTGGGGCTTTGTAACCGGCAAAACCAATACCATTTACGCCTGGGATACCCCAATGCCCGATGGCGCCGAACCAAAACTATGGTTCCACGATATTTTTCACAAAGATGGCACGCCATATAAAACTGAAGAAACAGAACTGATTAAAAGCCTGACAGGAAGGGGAAAATAGATTTCAGATGTGCAGATTTCAAATGTGCAGATTTCAGATTTTAGATGTGCAGATTAGGAGGAACCGTGACATGTTTGAAAATCAAAAACTCACGAAGTTTTTAACTTCGTGAGTTTTTTGCGGATTTGTCATTTTTCCTGTAATGGCCACCGGGCTTGTTAAATAAATAGCGATGAGGGTTAAAAAGAACAGTTATTTAGTTGCTGCATGCCTTGGTTTAATGGGCTTGTTGCTTGTTGATATGGCATCAGCTCAGATCATTAAACAAAAAAAGTTTAAAACCAGCCCGGGAGTATTCGTAAGCACCACCGGTACCCGGTTTACCATAACCTGGCCCACGGGTCAAGGTAACAACGGCCGCCTGGTATTGAGCCTCAAAAATGATGAGCCACTATTCAGCAGTATCGGATTAAGTAAGGGCGGAGTATACCAAACCATTATCCAAAATGTCGATCCGCAATTCATCATCACTGAAGGCAAGCGCGACCTGGTGTCCCAAAACGGATGGAACATATTTTTTGATAAGGTGCCCTTAAAGCCGCATCAATCCTATAAAGTTGAATTTCATAAAAAGGATATCAACGTAAATAGTTCGGGTTCACGAACTGTAATTACGATGAGTGGGGTAGAGGCCACCAATTTTAAAGGCGACCTACAGATAACACTCTATAACGGCCAACCCCTGTTCAACATAGCCGCCGTTGTATCAACCCAAAAAGATTCGACGGCTATACTGTATGATGCCGGTTTGGTGGGGAAGCACCCGCCTGTAAAGAACATCAGCTACAGCGATGTTTACGAAAAACTGCAAACAGATGATATCAATCAGCCTGATACTGCTAAAAATATAGCCGTAAAGTATCGTACAATCATCGGCACAAATGATAAAGGAAGCATTGCAGTTTTCCCGGCACCGCACCAATACTTTTATCCATTGGATGAAGCTTTCAACCTCAAATTTGTGTGGTATGGCAACAATTACCGCCAAATGCTTGAGGGCTTTGGCATTGGTGTAAGGCAGGAATTAAATGGCGATAAACGTTATGTGCCCTGGTTTAACGCCCCGCCGGGAACAAAACAGCGGCTTAACTTTTTCTGCTTGTTAGGTATTAATGGCGCACCGGCGTTGTTAGCCAATGTGAAGCAATTTACGCACAATGACAGCTATAAACCCTTGCCGGGTTACAAAACCATGGCTAGCCATTTCCATAATGAGTTTATTATGAGTGTGGTGCTCAAAGGTAAGCCCGTACCTGATAGCCCCAGCTTTGTAAAAGTATTTAAACGGCTGGGCGTAAACATTGTGCACCTGGCCGAGTTTCATTATACTGCCCACCCTAAAGGCCCCGACGAACAACGTTTACAGGAGTTGAAAACGTTGTTTGAGCAATGCGCCCGCTTATCCTCATCAAACTTTTTGTTGTTGCCAGGCGAAGAGCCGAATGAGTTTTTTGGAGGTCACTGGCTGGAGTTTTTCCCAAAGCCGGTTTACTGGATTATGGACAGGAAGCAGGGTACGCCATTCGAAACTACCGATGCCGAACATGGCAAGGTTTACCACATTGGTGATAAAAACGATATGCTGAGGCTGCTGCAAGCCGAAAATGGGCTGGCCTGGACCGCCCATGCCCGTACCAAAGGATCAACAGGGTTTCCGGATGCCTATAAAAAGGAGGACTTTTTCCTGTCGGATAGGTTTTTAGGTGCTGCCTGGAAAGCCATGCCGGCCGATCTGTCGCAACCCTGGTTGGGGAAACGGGTGCTGGATTTGATGGACGATATGAATAACCGGGGCCTCCATAAAAAAGTACTCTCGGAAGCCGACTTGTTCAGTATCGAACCGGAAAACGAGATGTATGCCCACATGAATATCAATTACCTGAAACTGGATAAACAACCGGAATTTAAGCAAGGCTGGCAGCCGGTTTTGGATGTGTTGCAGCAGGGTAAGTTCTTCTCCACCACCGGCGAAGTTTTGATTGAAGATTTTAAAATAAATGGCCGGTCGTCTGGCGAAACCTTTACCTTGCCCGACAATGGACAATGCCACATCTCCTTTAAAACCAGCTGGACATTCCCGCTTAATTTTGCCGAAATTATTTCTGGTGACGGCAAGCAGGTTTATTGTAAACGCGTTAACCTTGATGCCACCGAAGCATTCGGAAACCAGTTATTTAGCTTAACAGAAAACCTTAAAGGCCGTAAATGGGCACGTTTAGAGATATGGGACGCTGCCGTTGACGGTGCTTTTACGCAAACAGTTTGGTTTGAATAAAGGGAAACAGCACCCGTAAAGGCATCTGTACAAAAATTAGCAATATATTAAAACCTGCAAAATGAGAGTTGCGGGTTATGATTGTTTGTAGGAGTGTTTTATAGCGAAAATTGCTAATGTGAAAAGCTTAATTGTGTTGATAGTCAGCAGAATGTGATTTTTAATATAGCCTGCAAACACTACTAATCAGACCCGTAGCTCTGTCGGGCACTCCATGGCGCGCTAAATACCCTTTATTACATCTTTGCCAATACGCACTCTTTGTTCATGTTTTAAAATATTAACTATTCACGGTGGTTTAATTGGGAACGATCGACCCAAAGTATTTAACACTATCCATTGGCTATCGGTTAGTCATAACTTAAGGTAATTAATCAATTACTATTTATCATTTGCCCAGGGTGATAAATAAAAGCATCTTTAGTTCGTCAACCGGTCTTTATGTGTTAAAGCAAGGCAGGTAGTAATTTAAAACTATGATGGATCAACACGCTGCGATAAATTGAAGTGCAAATGAGTTTATATGTACTTGCTTTAGTACTTACAGCCGCAGTACTGCATGCCGTATGGAACTTACTCTCCAAAAAAGCCGGGGGTAAGGCGCCATTTATCTGGCTAATGTATATTGCAAGCACTGTGTTGTACCTGCCGGTGATGTTTTATGAGTTGATGCAGGGCCATGTAGCTTGGTCGCAACCATTATTATGGCTTTCGCTGGGCAGCGCTGCTCTGCATACTGGTTACTACCTGGTTTTGCAAAAAGGCTACCGAAGCGCTGATCTGTCTGTGGTATACCCGCTTGCCCGGGGCACCGGTCCGCTGTTTTCATCTGTCGCGGCCATTTTATTTTTACACGAGCAGTTGAAGTTGAAAGCAAGCATAGGTTTGTTGCTGATTCTTATCGGCGTATTTATAATAACCGGTTTAAGTTTAAGAAAGGAAAACAATGCTAAAATAATGACTGGTGTTTTCTGGGGCACGCTTACTGGTTTGTTTATTGCCTTATACACGTTTAACGATGCCGTTGCCATAAAAACATACGCCATCTCGCCCATCGTAGTCACCTTTGTTTCCAATATGTTCAGCATGGTGTTGCTGATAACCCTGGTTGTAACACAAAAGGTCGAAATTAAACGGGAGGTACGCCGGCACAAATGGACAATTATAGCTATTGGCCTGTTAAGCCCGGCAGCTTACATATTAGTGCTCGAAGCGCTGAAATACGCGCCGCTTACCGTTGTTGCCCCAGCCAGGGAAACCAGCATTCTGCTGGGCGTATTCATGGGTTCACGGGTGTTGAATGAAGACGATAGCAGGAGACGATTAATTGCCAGTGTATTGATACTCGGAGGAATAATTGCCTTGAGTTTGAATTGAGCTTTTGTTCTATATTTGATATTAATACTTGCTTCGCTTGAAATTAATGTTTATTCATGATAAATAACATCAGTTTTACATTTTTAATGTTGATCTTAAAGTTTACTTAAATCGGCTTAACCTGTAAGCCTCAACAGATGAACAATCAAATCAAGATCATCAACGGGCGTATTATAACGCCGGGCAGTATCGTAAACAACGGCACACTGCTTATCAGCGGAAACAAAATAGGCGCTATTCGTCATGGGGATATTGACGCGCCTGGTTCTCAAATTATTAATGCTGGCGGCAATTATGTTTCGCCGGGGTTTATTGATATCCACGTGCATGGTGGTGGTGGCCACGATTTTATGGATGGCAACGAGGAAGCTTTCCTGGAGATAGCGCGTACGCATGCCCGCTACGGTACCACGGCCATGGTGCCCACAACGCTAACTGCCGAGAAGGCCGACCTGCTTAAAACGCTTGATCTGTACGCCAGTGCCGATGCTAAAAATACCATGGGCGCGCAATTTTTAGGTATGCACCTGGAAGGGCCATATTTTGCCATGAACCAGCGCGGCGCGCAGGACCCGCGCTATATCCGCAATCCCGACGAGGAGGAGTATAAAGAGATTATTGCTTACTCCAAAGCTATCAAACGCTGGAGCGCCGCGCCCGAACTGCCAGGCGCAATTAAGTTTGCCAAATACCTGCAGGCCAACGGTATTATGCCTGCTTTGGCTCATACGGATGCTATTTACGAGCAAGTTGCCGTAGCTTTTGAAAACGGTTACACGCTGGCAACACATTTATATTCTGGCATGTCGGGTGTAACCAGGCGCAATGCTTACCGTTATGCCGGGGTTATTGAAGCAGCTTTTTTGATTGATGCGATGGATGTAGAGGTTATTGCCGATGGTATTCATTTGCCTGCACCCTTATTAAAACTGGTTTACAAAATTAAAGGGCCGGACAGGATAGCGCTCATTACCGATGCCATGCGGGCGGCGGGTATGCCCGGGGGGGATAGCGTACTGGGCAATAAGGATACCGGTTTAAAAGTGATTGTGGAAGATGGCGTTGCCAAACTGCCCGACCGCAGTTCATTTGCCGGCAGTGTGGCCACCTGCGACAGGCTGGTACGTACGATGATGACAATGGCCGGTGTGCCGCTGCCCGAAGCCGTAAAAATGATGACCAACAACCCGGCGAAAATTATGGGGGTAGATGACCGTAAAGGCGCTTTGGTTGAAGGCCTTGATGCCGACATCGCCATTTTTGACGAGCAGATAAATATCCAGGCAACAATCGTGAACGGAAAGCTGGTGTATGGTGGGTAGGTTTGAGTTGTGAGTTTTGAGTTGTGAGTTGTGAGTTGTGAGTTGTGAGTTGTGAGTTGTGAGTTGTGAGTTGTGAGGGAGATTATGTTAAATGTAAAAGATCCGGCAATCTGATTAATCTGATGCAATCCAGGTTCAGATAAATTTGCGATAGGGATGGGCGTGGATACCGGCCCGTGTGTAAGGCCATGAAGGCGTATGAACAGACAGCCCGGGCCGCAGGCGTCGCCCAATTCGGAAGATAAGTTTATTCAATTCAAGTCGTATAGCTTAATTTTGATTCGACCCTCTCAATCTGAAAAAAATCAATAATTCACTAATTCAACAATTCCATAATTGAAGATTCCCTGATCACCAGCGTTGAGGGTAAAACTATCTCCTTATTGTTTTCAACCGCTTTGCCGGCCAAATGGTCAAATAATAATTGCGCGGCTTTTTTGCCCATATCAAAAGCCGGCTGCAAAATGGTTGTGAGCGGCGGGTTTAGGATGGGGGCAGTTATCTGGTTGGTAAAGCAAACCACTTTAACATCCCGCGGAATATTTAGCTTTAGTTCATTGCAGGCCAGGTAAGTTGATGTAGCCAGGTGTTCTACCGTTGCAATAATGCCGTCGGGCTTTTGAAGCGAGAGGTGTTCTTTTATTACTTCAACATTTTCGTTATTGTACTTATTTGAACAGGTAACAATGCCCGATTCCTTTGGCTGGATGCCCCGTTCGGCCAGCGCCTTTTTATAACCCTGTTCCCTGGCCGATAGGATGGATGGATAACCTTTGATGGTAACAAGCGAGATGTTTTTACAACCGGCATCCAGCAAATGATTGGTGGCAATGTAGGCGCTGTTCAGATCGTCGGTAGTGATTTTCACCGAATTCAGATCATCAAAAACCCGGTCGAAAAACACGATGGGCACGCCCGCCTGCTGCAGGGTTTTAATATGACTGGTATCTTCGGTATTACTGGCTACTGACATAATTACCCCATCAACCCGGCCGCTGGCCAGTTCGCCAAACATATAGGCTTCGCGCTCGTAGCTGTCATGGGTAAGGTAAATCAGCGTATGGTATTTTTTTATGGCTACAATGCTTTCTATCCCATTGATGGCCTGGCTAAAAAAGCTGTCGGCAATCTCAGGGATAATAATTGCGATGGTGTTGCTGGCTTTTTTACGGAGACTGCTGGCATAGGGGTTGGGCACGTAATTAAGTTTACGGGCGGCTTCAATTACTTTCAGCTTGGTTTCGGGGCCGATATCATGGCTATCCCTAAGGGCTTTTGATACAGTGGCGATAGATACATTGAGAACTTTGGCCAGTGTCTTCATGTCTATTTTATCGCTTTTGGGTTCGCTGGCCATGGATATTCAATTATATATAAATTTGTTAAAATTATTCTTAGGGTAGGTAGATTGCACTTAGCTACAACCATATGCTGCAAATGTTGTAGTTTAATGTCCACAGCATGAAGTTCCCTGCTGTATAGGTGGGCACTTAACCGAACCATAACTGCAAAAAACACAACAATCTCCAGGAAGGGGTTTTAAATAAGCTTCGCAATGTTTACAGGAATAAAAATACTGGCAGGAATCCACCGGCATCAATTCTTCTTGTTGAAAACCACAATTCGGGCAGGTTATTGTTGAATTTAAAATCGGTTCTGTCGCCATATCTTCACGGAAGTTTATCCCCGGGTATCAAATGTAAAACTCAGGGCCAGATAAAAAAATAAATTTCGAAGATGTTAAACGTTTAAGCAAATAAATAATATGATTTTGCTAAATGTATAGCAGTAATTAAGCATGTTTGGATTTTATAGCCATAAGGAACTGTTTGCCAATTGCATTTCCTTTAATAAAATTATAAACTTATGAGCAAGTTAAAAGAAACACCCTTTCGGGATGTATTAGTGGCTGTTGTGGTATTAAATAGCTTACTACAGCTGTATCATTGACATTTGATCATGTTAAACCATTGCCAGTCCATTTTATTTTATAGATTTGAGAATTGAACCGGGTATAACCTAATTCCCATTGCAAAAACAAACATGCTGAAGTACATCTCCATAGGCGATCTGATCGTATTTTTTACCTATTTCGTTTTGGTTTCCGTTTATGGTTACCTGGTTTATCGCCGTAAAAAAGCAGAAACCAATTCCAGTTCGCATAGCTTTTTCCTGGCCGAAGGGTCACTTACCTGGTGGGCGATAGGCGCATCTATCATTGCATCGAATATCTCGGCCGAGCAATTTATAGGCATGAGCGGCGATGGTTTTTTTGCGGGCATTGCCGTAGCCGTTTACGAATGGTTGGGCGCAGCCACGCTGATTATTGTAGCGGTGTTTTTTATGCCGGTATATATCAAAAATAAAATTTACACTATGCCGCAGTTCCTGAAAAACAGGTATAACAGCGGTGTAGCGTTGGTGATGTCGATATTCTGGCTGGCGTTGTATATATTTATTAACCTTACCGCCATTTTATACCTTGGCGCACTGGCCATTAACGGCCTGCTCGGCGGCGGGTATTTGCACGAGATTATGATTGGCCTGGCTATATTTGGAGTAATCATCGCGCTTGGCGGTATGCAGGTGGTTGGTTATACCGATGTGGTACAGGTTGCGGTGCTCATTATTGGCGGGCTTGCCATTACGTATCTTTCGCTGACTATTGTGAGTGATAAATTTGGTTTCGGCCAAAACGCGCTTACCGGTTTAAAGCTGATCCTGAAAGATTCGCCCGATCATTTTCACCTCATCTTTAAAAAGCCTGCCCATGGTGCATCTATAGAAACGATTAGCAAATATTTAATTCTGCCCGGTTTTGCCATGTATGCGGGCGGCCAGTGGATAAGCAACCTTAACTATTGGGGCTGTAACCAGTATATAACCCAGCGGGCATTGGGCGCCAATTTGCACACCGCCCGTACCGGTATCCTGTTTGCCAGCCTGCTTAAAATATTGATGCCGGTTATTGTAATGCTGCCCGGCATTGTAGCTTATGTATTATACAAACATGGCGATTTGCCTATGCTTGTTGGTGGCAAAAAAGACGGGGCTTATTCGGCTATATTATCATTTTTACCTTCGGGATTGAAAGGTTTGTCCCTGGCCGTATTAACGGCGGCAATTGTGGCTTCCATTGCGGGTAAGGTTAACAGTATCTCAACCATTTTTACGTTGGATGTTTATAAAAACTACATGAGCACCAAGGCTACCGAACGCAATATGGTTTGGGTAGGGCGTATAGCTATTGTGTGCAGCCTTGTAATTGCCGTAGCCTTTACCTGGAACGATATGCTGGGCATCAGCGGTGAAGGTGGGTATACCTTTGTTCAAAAATACAGCAGCTTTGTGAGCCCCGGTGTGTTAGCTACATTTCTGTTAGGCATGTTTTGGAAACGTACCACAGGCGAGGCCGCTATTGTTGGTATCCTGACAGGATTTGCAGCATCTGTATTTTTCAACCAGTTCGCGGTTGGGGTATTCGGCCCCGAAACCTTGTTATATTCAGCCTTTAAAAACGCTGCTGGTGTTTATGAAATTCCTTTTTTCATATGCCTCGGCTGGTCCTTCCTGACAACTTTTTTAGTGATGGTTTTGGTAAGCTTAACAGGGCCGGCGGTTAATGCCAAATCTATCGAGGTTGATAAAGGGATGTTTAAATTGAAATCGTCATCGATAGTGCTTATCGCGGTAATATTGCTATTTCTTTCTGCTATTTACGTGCGTTTCTGGTAGTTATAGATATAAGCAAGGGACGCGAAAGCTTGTAAGTAATAGTGGAGGAATAGTTTCCTTAGAGGCTGTCTAAAAACGAGAGCTATTCATTGCCGTTGACTTTAGTCGACGGTAAAAGAAAGCATCGCCGCTGGCTTTAGCCAAATTATTCAAGCGGAATTTGGCTAAAGCCATTCGCCTTTTAATCATTATTCCGTTGACTAAAGTCAACGGCAATGATTTTATTAGATACATAAATAATGATATAATTGCCAAAAATAGTTGGTAGAATCTTTGTAATCGACTGTAATAAAGGAATATACATCAAGCAAATTGAAATCGGTTTCAATTTGCTTTTTTTGTTATATGAAATCGTCAAAAAA
>Ga0307515_10008112_pt1 | contig 20574 bp, 1 predicted proteins | sample 17_EM_MG_FD_194513 | JGI IMG/M metagenome (GOLD analysis project Ga0307515, IMG submission 194513) | Populus trichocarpa ectomycorrhiza microbial communities from riparian zone in the Pacific Northwest, United States - 17_EM | ecosystem: Host-associated > Plants > Roots > Unclassified | place...
TTTTAAAGCTTCCTGGTTTAATATAAAGGCGTAGAAGACCTTAAGGGTAAGGTTAATAAGACTGAACAGCTCCTTATAAATATAGAAATTAAGGACTACTTACCTAACTAATACTTTACTAAGTATGGTAAGGTAAATGGTATATAAACCGTTACTATTCTTAATAACTAATCTACGCTCTATTTTATTATAAAGTTAAATATCTTTAATGAGCCAAAGGAGAGCTCCGCGTTTTCCTTTAACGATAGATACTTAACGAACGTCTTCTATAGTATTATGCCGGATACTAAAGCCGCAGAAGTATCTATAGTAGGAAAACCTTAAGTTTAAGCCCTTTAGCAGCTTAATAGCTCTATTTAGATTAACTATTTAATGGTAGACTAATATACAATTCGTTTTAGTAAAGGTACTATAATCTCTCTCGGCATAATTAGGGTTTAAACCCCCTTAGGGTATATTACTTTTTACGTTATTCCTATAAACACTCTATTTTTATTTTGCATTAAAGATATAGATAAATTAGGTGTTAGGCTTAATAACCTTAAGAATATACTTATTTAGGGAGACAATTAAATGCCTATTATGCGCAAGTAGGGTTACCCCTAATTACTCCTTTATTAACTAGAAAAGAGTATTACTTAAAGCTACTTAACTAAGTTGGAATTACGCTAACTACACTATTATTTTAGCCACTTATCCGTTTATTAATTGCTTAGGGTTCTTTAGCGAGTAGGCTATAAAGTTAAGGTTAAGGCAATTAAGCATCTTATAAAATACTACTACTACTACTAAATAAACCAGAGGTCCCCTGGCCGATTTAAGTTTACCCTTAAAGATAACTATAACTTTAACTTCTATATTATTATTAATGTTATATATCTTAGCGGCAAGCTAGTACTCTAAATTATTAACTTCTTAACCTTCTTCTAAGCCGTATAATTCTTAAAGGATATATTAGCTAGGAATGTATAGGATACCCTTTAGTTATGCTAGATTAATATCTACCTAGGACCCCCTAATTAAATCGTCTATAACGTAGGAAAGAACTTCTTATCTATAGAGTTCCGATAATAAATAAAGGTAATGGTAATTAAGGTTAAGGAAGTCCCTATTAAGGCATATAATAGTATTAAAAAAGTGGAGTAATATTACGCGCTATTACGCCGCGTATATAAGATTATCTCTTTAGAACTAAAAGATGCTAGTAAAGAACTTACCTTATAAATAGCTGTTAAAGCTATTAACAATTCCGCTAGCCTAGATAGACTTATACCTATATTGCTAGTCTTTAGCGCCTACCTATAAATAACTAATAATTCTTTACTATCTCCCTCCATTATATAATAAGCTAAGGCAATTTATAAGGTAATAAAGGAGGTGCGACGCCTCTATGCTACACGCTAAGTTAATAACGCACTAGGAATAAGAAATGGCCTAAATACCTTAACTACGCTTAATCTGCCGCTTTAGTCTAAAGTACGCGTATAGCGTAAAAGGGGAGGATAGTTAGGCCCACATTAACTCATTATAATTAATAGTTAAACTTATACTATTTAAATGCCTTACGGACCCACCTAATTCCATTTAACTGTTATTAAGCCTTATTATAAAGATAATAATTCCGAGCCTTTATAGGATGCCCTAGAAGATACCCTAGAAGAGAACTATAATTAATATACTCTAGAAGGCGATTACGATCCTAATACAATTGTAGTAGATACGCCATAATTATGACGTGGTAGAGGTCGCCTAAAGGAATCACGAAATTGCTAACACCTTATTAATTTTAAAGAACAATTTATTACCGCCATTAAGAATGAAGTTAAGTTATTAATGGCCTTTATAATAGCTAAAGAGAAGGCTAACTTTAAGCTCGCAAAATAGCTCTAAAAGGAAGGTCGTATTATAACCTCAGGAGCTCCTTTCCAAGCATCCGACAAGTAGGAGATCGACGGTCTTATCGTAAGAGAAGTCTTTAAATTCGAGAAATATAACCCTACTAAGTTCGATAGAGTTTGCATCTTTAAGTTAAGAATGGTTAATAAGATTAAGGGCAAAGCTACTAACGCCCTATTTAAGAAATTAAGGCTTATTATCTAAGGTTATAATAATAATGGCAAAGAGATAATTCTTATATAATTTCCTATAATTCAATAAGCTAGTTAGCGAGTTATTGTTGCATTAGCTTCCTCCTTAATAAAGAATGGAATAGCAGTTTATTTATAAGATATTACTTAAGCCTATACCTAATTAGAGATGCACCTTTAGCGCTTAATATTAGTATACCTTCCGGAGCAAATTCGCTACCAGTATCCTAAAGACATGATTATAGTTATGCTTAAGCTATTATATGGAATTGCAGAGGCAGGAACTTACTAGTGGGCTACCTATAGTAAGCACCATAAAGAGAAGCTTTTAATGACTACTTCTATATTTGATCCCTGCTTCCTTATTATAACCACGGGAACCCTATTTAGAATTGTTGGTATATAAACTAATAATACAATCATCTTAAAAGACGACTAATTCTTAGCTCTTAAAGAGGATAAGCTAGTAAAGGCAAATCTTATAGCAAAGCTAAAGGAAAAGCTTAACTTAATAACACTATTACTCTTTAATAGATGCATCCTCTCCCTAAATAAGGATTTTATTGCTTTACGCTAGAAGGGTTAAGGTAAGAAGATTGACGTTATTAATGTTAATTCTCTAAAGTAAGGATACGTAGAGTAACGCGCTCGTGGAGCTTATATTGCTTCTATCTATTAACCTAAGGCTTTATTTAATCTCTCTATTACCGCCTAATACCAGAAACCAACTAAGGACGACGTTCTTGCCCTAAATAAACGTCTTTTTTAGTAAATAAACTATCTTAACTAGGGACTATACTACGCGCTAGTTAATCTTCCCACTACTAAGCTCTTTATATTTATTAATAAATTGTTTATAAATAATAAAGATTTTAGCTCCTAGTTAGGATATAAGATTATTATTATAACCGAATTTACTAGAGAGAATGACTTTACAATCTATAGTAATCTTATCTATTAGAGCTTAACTAAGAGTAAGCGCATTACCTAAAGTGTTTTAGCGTTAGAGATATATAGAATAGTTAGCGGAGTTAATATAGCAATTATAATTAGAACTACCCTAAAGATAATTATAGATTAACTTAAACTTCCCGTTATTCCTATAATCGTGTACACTAATTTATTTTCCCTCTATAAGTATTTAGTTAAGCTTGGTACTATAAAGGAGAAGCGCCTTATAATTAATATTATAGCACTTTAGCAATCCTACAAGCGTTAAGAACTCTTTAAGATTTAATGGATTAATGGCTAAGATAACCCAGCAGATGTAATAATAAAGGCGAACCTAAACAAGGCACTAGAGACGTTTATTAATATAAATACTCTATATATATAAGTTAAAGGTTAGGTTAAAAGGGAGTCCCTAGAAATTTCTTAGTTACGTAAGGTCTTAAAATATCTAGGAACTTTAACTAGCGGTTAAAGTTGTCTAATTGGTTAGATTCTATAGACCCTGACTTAAACTAGCCAATTAGGATTTTCCATCCCCGGGATAGAAAATCGCTATTAGCTCGCTTACTGCTAGCGCCTTAGCGGCCCTACTGATAAGATACCTACCTATAACTTATAAGCAAGAAAGCACCACGTGCTAAGAGGCAAATTTTAGGACAGCGAGACTTATATTACAATGGCAATAGTAAGTAAGAAGGATTAATTTTTATTCCGCTAGTTAAGCGGTATATATATATAGATGGCAACTATAAAAGAAGAGTTGCCAGTGTTGGGAATAAAGGTAAATAGTTACCATATAAGGTATATTGCCGTCATATGTGGCAAGTTGCCGTTACATGCGGCAAGTTGCCATTATGTGCCGCCGCGGCACTAGCGTAGTGAGGAACCTTAAGTTCCTTACCCCTTTCTTTAAGAAGAAGAATAGAATAATCATTATACTATCTACGAACCGTAGCTACGTGATATTACTTTGTGTAACTAACAATACCTAAAGGAGTATTAAATCTAACCCCTATTTAATAATAAGACGGATATAGAGCCTAGTATAGGCAATAACCCCTTTATAATAAAGGAAGTATTCTTAGCGGAATAAGGGGTTTGCGTAGTAATATTAACGGCGTATTACCCGCAGATAGACGGTTAAATAGAAAGATTATATTAGACGCTAGAATAGTATCTAAGACATTATATTAACTATGCATAGAATAAATAGATATTATAATTATTAGTTATATAGTTGATATATAACGCAATACTATGAAAAGGTATAGAGATATTACTATTTTAGGTAAACTATGGATATAAGCCTAGAATATTGTTATTATTATAATAAGCGAAGAAAGTAAGGAGTATAGCTAAGAAAAGAGAAAAGAATAGAGATGCTAATAAACCTTTATAAAAACCTTATAGGATTAAGAAAGTTGGTATAAAAAAGGATAAAAAGGTACTACAACGCTAAGAGATCTAAGGGACTAGATTTTAAGGAGGGGGATAAAGTATAGCTACTATACAAAAATTTTACGATAAATAGTTACCAATATTGACTATTTATAAATTGTTTTAGGCCGTAGGTAAGGGGATAAGATAGTATTTTAAGATATAGTCCTTACTTCTGCACTTGTAAGGGCGTAAAGAGACTTTAAAAAAGATTTAAAGGAATGATATAAATTCTATCTAAATCTAAGGGTATATAGCTCTTGCTAAGAATAAGATATTACGTAAAGAAGAGAAAGGAATAATAAGAGAATTATATAATTAAATAGTTAAGGGCTTAGTGGTCGATGCGTACGTATATATATACGCGGTCTTTAATAGACTTTAGTAGAATTTAGTTAAAGCGTTAGAATTTATCTATTATAGTACCCCCCTTTTAGCTAAAGATCCAAATAATTTAATTTAGTTAAGACTTATTACTTGTCGCGTTTATATAGTTACGTTAGGTAGCAGTATAGAGTTTTATTAATTCTATCGTTAAATAGGCCAATTAGGATTTTCTATCCCTAAGATAAAAAATTACTATTGGCTTAGTTAAGGCGGTAAGCAGAACTAACATCTTTATAGTAGGTCTTAGTAAGGTAAATCTAACCAATTAAACAACTTTAACCGCTAGTTAAAGTTCTTTAATATCTTATATATTACGTAATTATATTATAAACGTTATAACATATTTTATGTTCTTTTTAATTTTAAACTTCCAGCTATTATATTTCGTGTATTTGTGTTAAATAATAGTTATTTACCTTTATATTATATCTATTTAGCTAAAGTAGGTCATAAAAGATAGTCTTTATAGAATTCTTTTATTAGGGAAGGCGCGTTAGTCTTAATCTAGTTATAGGTTTCCTAAGTTTATATTTTATATTCTTCCTACTTAATAAAGAGTTTAAATTATTTAGATTATGTTTTTTATTATATATTATTAATTAAGTTAATAAAATAAGAACTATTACCGTTATTAAAAATTATAGGAGGTAGTAGTAGTACTTTATAAGTTATAGGTTTACCTTTTAAGGGTTATAGCAAGTTTATATAAAATATTAGATATATTTTTATTTTAGTTAATAGTTTAAGCTTATAAGCGTACGGGCTTAGTTTTTTCTTAATTTAGTATAAACCCGTAAACTTATAGTCTAGTTTCTTTAAGGGTTATTAAGTCTTTAGGTTTTATATATTTAGGTAAACTATATTACCTCCCTTAAAGTCCCACGCAGAAGCTCGTCCTTTATTTACATGCTATTCCTATACTATTTAAGTATACGCTAATTTACTTCGTAATAGTTCCGTTAACTACTTTATTTAATTAGCAAAGTTATATATATTAATTAGTTAAATCCTCTTAATTATAGGTCCTATTATATTAATTTTAGGTTATAGTTTAAATCTAAGTTAAGGGTTTTATCCGTAGGTTACGTAGGTTACATAGAACGGCGTTACGCCTATTAATTTGTTTCTTATATTATTCGCAGTAAACTTAGCTAAAGGTAGCCACTTTTCCTAATTATCTTATAGGTAGAAGTAGTATATTTATAAGTATTATTCTATAATTACGTTTATAATTTTAGTTTAACTATCTATCTTTAGATAAAATATAGTTAAGAGTTATATTTATATACTTAATTATTTATATAGGGCTTACTAAAAGTTTAAAATAAACTAACTTCTGTAGTTAGATATTATCGAATTAGGAAGTTTATATAGCTTAAAAACGTACTTAATAAAACATTTAACTACTAATATTATATTAATTAAGTCTATAGGAATTATATATCGCATTTTTATAAGGTGGTTAATAACTACTATAACATTTATAAACCTATTACTATTAGGTAGGTTAACTATAAAGTTAATTAAGATATCTCGCTATTTTTGCATTAGAATTAGTAACAGTTAAAGTACTCCTTACTTCTTTATATAAGAGGTCTTCTTATATACGCATATTTTATATACTTAAATATATTTTTATATATAGATGTATATTATCGGCTAGTAATATATTTATTAAATAATCTTATAGGTCTTTATACGGCCTAAGTGCCCTATTATAGGGGAATTATATATAAATTTAAGTATTTTAAATTATAAGAGTTCGGAATTTAGGACTACTATCTTTTATTAATAATATAACTAATTATTATAGATTTTGTATTTAGCGAGTGTAATATTTTTATATTACTGTTTTCTTATTTAAATTGCTTTTATTATATCTGCTATCTAGGGGTTATTCTTATATTTATATTTTATTAATTTATTAATTTCTAATTTATCCCTATTAAGCTCCGCGTTTAGAAATATAAGGCGTGGTTTCTTAAAGTATTTAAAGGGCAGTAGAATTCGTAATTAATTTATTGTTACGGCACTGGCAGAAAGCGGCAGCTATGGTAGACGTTATGGTAGACACAGGGCTTACGTAACTCTCACGTGACTAGGGATTGTATATAACTCCTCGCGTTGCTACTTATCCTTTCCTTTTCTTTTCTCTAGCTTTAGATTCTCGTTTATAGACAATCCAATTATATAGGCTTGCACGACCCTTTTGCCGTGCTTATATCTCGATTAACTAAGTCGCTAATATTATCTAAAGCTTACTCTACTCTTTTTTCCTAAGAAGGAACTTAAATATATCTGTAAGAACACAGAATAGGACCCTAAGGACATTACTAGGACCATAAGGACAGGACCTAAAAGAAAAGAACAGAACCCTAAGGAAAGAACCTATAAGACACGCATAGACTAGAACCCCTGAAGAAATTACCCAGAATTATCTAATACCCCTACCACTATGCTACGAACCACAGTAGTAGGCAAAGCAGCTGTAGGACCCTTAAATACTTTAGATAAAGAAACAATTAACGTTTTAACCCCCTAGGCGGAGCTTGCAGCTGCTAATGCCAAAATTAAATAACTGCGAGAGCTGCTTAAAGCTAGAGATACCCCTATATCTAATAATAAGTCATTATTAGACAACTAAAGACTTACTATAGTCCTTTAGGCCCTATCCTAGCGCCTTAGTAGACCTACTAAGGCCTATATAGCACCAAGGCGGTCGGCAAAGGTCGCGGATCCCCCGCTACTTACAGACGAAACCGACCCTATATTTAATAATTAGAAGCTTTAATTGCGGGATAAGCTTAAAGTTAATGCAGACTACTTCCCTAACGCCCGAGCTAAAATGGCCTACGTTTTCGGCCGTACTGGCGGAGACGCCTAGACGCATTTACGCCCGCAATACACTAAAGACTTAGCAAACCCCTTTATCTCTAAAAAAGAAATAATTAAATACTTATCTTCTATTTATAAAGACCCTTTTAAAGTATAGAATGCCCGCCTTAGCTATAAAAGCCTAAATATAAAAATAATGGAGACCTTTTTGGCCTTTTAAACCCGCTTTTTATACCTAGCCGGATAGGCCTAGATCCCCCAGGAAGACCTACTGCTAAACCTCTTTAATAAGCTTACCCTGGACCTATAGCGGGCCGTATTGCTAGCTTATACTACGGTATAGACGTTAAAGGAACTTACGGACTATTGCCTAGCTATTAACCAAGGCCTCCATTAAATTAAGGCACGCGCTAACTAGCTAAAAACTAGAAACCTTGTAAACTAAGCCGTAAGTACTATAAGTACGGCCCGTAGTACCCTGGCACGATTAGCAACTCCTATAGTTAACCCAGTAGCTAACCGCGTAGCTACCCCTACTGCGGGCCTAGTATACACCCGGCCTATATATAGTAACCCCTATATATAGGCCCTTAGTAATTAAGGAGCTTGCTTCTTATGCGGTTAAATAGGCCACCCTATAAGGAACTACTTAATAAAGGCAAAGATAAACAAGGTCCTATTAATTTAGGAGGATAGTACGGAGCTGGAAAAAGAGGAACCTTAGAGGAAGACTCCTCTCTAGGGTTAAAAGGGATTGATATATCATATATCGATCTAGGTTAGCTAATTGGTAGAAGAAGCTACACTATCCCTTATACTTTATTTTATAATAGATATTAAGTTTTAACCTCTACTTTAGCTAACTTAGGAGTAAATGCCTTTACCTTAATTAATATAAAGTGCGCTGCAAAACTAGCTAACTTTTTAAATATACCCCTTAAAGAACTGCCTAAACTAGTTCCTATTTGCGGTTATAACGGATGGATAGGACTACCTATTATAACTATCTTATAGATCTACCTCCGCGTTAACGGACGAAGGTAGTATAATATCCCCTTTCTTATTACGGACCTTAGAAGCTATAATATAATCTTAGAAAGAAAATGGCTAGCCTACTTAGGCTTATAGCTTAACGTACGGAATAGGCAGCTTATCTGGCCCGAAACTATGCCCCTAACGCCTTTCTTTATAAAAGAGATTAGTATTACAATAGAAAACCTTATACGGCCGTAGATAAACACCGTTTACTAGGCCGATGCGACGCGTAGGGACTAGGCTTTTAAGAGGATATACAGCTTAATCCGCAACGGATTTGTATACTACGCCGCCCCTAGACTGCCTATATTACACCACCCGCACCAAAGACTTAGAAAGTTAGTAGTGGCCTAGCTAAGTCCCTAATGGAGAACTTAGGCCCTATGCAGCTATAAAGAAAGGCTAGGGATATTAAATAATATACCAAACTAATAGACTAGAAGGATAACTTGCGGAAAATAGAATATAAGCTAAGGAAGACTATAAACCCTATACCGTAAAATACGGCCCGACGAATATCTGTAAAGAAACCTATAGACCTTCCGCCAGTTAATATCTACTATATTAGCGCTATAGGATTCTACTAAAACCTGGTTTAGCCTAATACTGTTACCTTTATAACTAGCTTATACAAAATTAATTAAATAATTAAAGAGAAAGAAGCCCTAGCCTAAGAGAAAGGCGAGCTTATAGACAAGGAGCTAGTAAAATAGAAACTACCCTATTAATACCAGAAATTTAAAAACACCTTCTCTAAAGCAGCGTTTAATGTACTCCCGCCTTACTAACCGTATAACTATAAGATTAAAATTAAGCCGGATAAGGTGGTTACCCTTGGCTATAGCCCCCTCCGACAGCAATTTATTACCAAATTATAGGCTATAAAGCAGTATCTTATTAATAACCTGGATAAGGGCTTTATTAAGCCTAGTTAAGCCCCTTTTAACTTACCTATTCTCTTTGCTAAAAAGCTAAATGGAGGACTTTGTTTCTGTATTAACTACCGTAAGCTTAATAATTTAACCCTTAAGGACCGCTACCCACTGCCTTTACTTAATGAGACTTTGGCCTAAATAAGTAGAGCTAAGATCTTTACAAAGCTTAATATCCACTAGGCTTTTTACTGGATTAGGATAGACCCTAAATTAGAAGACCTTACTATGTTTTAGACCCGTTACGGAACGTATAAATATAAAGTACTGCCTTTTAGACTGACTAATGGACCGGCCATATACTAACGATATATAAATAACGTACTATTTAACTACCTCGATAACTTCTATATAGCATACCTGGATAATATTATAATCTACTCTAAAAATAAATAGGAATATAAAGAGCATGTCTATAAAGTCCTATAATGGCTTTAGAAAGCTAGCCTCTAAGCCAATATTAAGAAGTTAGAATTTAGTATTAAGCGTATAAAGTACCTAGGGTTTATTATTAGTATAAACGGGATTAAGGTAGATCTAAAAAAGACGGCTATAATTAACTAATGGGTACCCCTAAGGACCGTAAAGGGGGTGTAGTTATTTTTAGGGTTCTATAACTTCTACTAATGCTTTATTAAGAACTATAGTAGAATTACCCGGCTACTAAGCCTACTTACCTATAAGGACCGGCCCTTTTACTTTAATACCGTATGTAGGCAGGCCTTTAACGAGCTTAAGAAACAACTGGTCTCTGCTCCCTTACTTACCTACTTTAACCTAGAACGGCCCTTAATGCTAAAAACCGATGCCTTAGATGGTATTATAGCTGGCGTTTACTCCTAAAAGCAGATAAACGGAGAATGGTATCCTATTGCTTACTATTTAAAGACTATAGTAGATACTAAGCTAAACTACCCAATTTATAATAAAGAAATGTTGGCTATTATCTATAGCTTTTAGCACTGGCGAGTATAGCTAGAAGGGACCCCCAAACCTATCTAAGTAGTTTTAGATTATAAGGCCTTAGAATATTTTATAATAACGAAAGCCCTTATAGCCTGGCAGGCGCGCTAGGTAAATATCCTATCTTAGTTTAACTTCCTAATTATGTATAGGCTAGGCGCCACTAACCGTGCGGATGCTTTTATAAGACGTAAATAGGACCTAAATAACTAGATAGTTGTGAAGATCTTATTACAGACCTAGACGCTACTATAACTAGAGCACCTTAACCCTTAGATACGGGAAGAACTAAGTACTAAATCTTTAAGCGCTAAGATATATCCTATTAACCCTATGGAATTTAACCTTATTAATAAACTACTGTAAGTAAACTGTACGGACCCTTCTCTATAGGAGTACCGTGAAAAGGTAAAGGATATTACTAGCCTATAGTCCCTTAAAAATAGACTGCTTAAGTACTGGGAACGGCTAGTAGTAGTAAAAGAACAGAACTTATAAACCTGGCTTATTACCGAAGCACATACCTAGGTCTTTATAGCCTACCCCAGAAAAAATAAAACCCGTAAGATTATTAGTGACCGTTACTACTAGCCCGGAATAGTTATAGATATTAACCGTTATATACGGAACTGTAATAACTGCCGTAGGTCTATAATTCTATAAGATAAAACCCTAGAACTATTAAAGCCACTCCTAATACTAGAGCGCCCCTAGCAGTATATCTCTATGGATTTCTATAAACTACTAGTAGACCGTAACGGGTACGATATAGTTATAATCTTAGTTAACCGTTTTAGCAAACACCCTTTCTTAATCCCCTATTATAAGAATATCAATGCTAAAGAGGCGGCCTAACTATATATCTATTACATCTACTAAATTTACGGACTACTAGATACTATTATATTAGACCGCAGACCGTAGTTTATATCAGCTTTCTAGAATAAGTTTACTCAGATCCTAGGAATTAGGCTAAAGCTTTTTACGGCGTACCACCCCTAAATAGATGGTTAGACGGAGATTATAAATTAATACTTAGACTAGAGACTCCGGCCCTTTGTTAATTACTTCTAAGATAACTAGGGCAAACTGTTACCTCTAATAGACTACACCTAGGCGACTTTACCCTATAACTCTACGGGATTCGCACCTATCTAACTAGAAATAGGGTATCTACTATAAATAAGCTTTAACTAAGATAGACTAGAAGGACCACGGACTGTACGTAAGAAACTGTTTTATAAGGAAGCCTAGTAGTACGCCAAGTGCTTAGAGGAAGCTTAGACGGTAGCCTGTATAAATCTAAAAAAGGCCTAAAAATTAATAAAACAGCAGGTAAATAAGTATAGGCGCGAGCCCGACTTTACCGTAGGTAATATGGTCTAGGTTATAATAAAGAACTAAAAGACGGAACGGCCAAGTTGTAAGCTTAATTATTAAATAGCAGGACTATATAAGGTCCTTAAGAAAATAGGCAACTTATATAAAGTAGAGCTCCCAGATTTAATTAAGGTTTACCCTATTTTCTCGCCGGATAAGCTATAGAAGGCAGTAAACAACCTATTACATGGATAAAAGAACGAACCCCCCCTACCAATTTAAGTTAATGGCGACGACGAATAGGAAATTAAAGAGATACTAGCCTATACGCTAGTAAGGAAAACGCTAAAGTACCACGTTAGTTAGAAAGGCTATAACCTAGATCCTACCTGGTACCCTATATAAAACTTTATTAGCAGTCCCTATAAGCTTTAAGAATTCTATAGCTATTACCCTAATAAACTGGGACCGCTAAAGTACCTAGACAAATAGATAGAATGCTAGTATAATAAAAATAATAAGCTACCGGAAGAGTATAAAAATAAGAACACCCTATGGGTATAATACGGATATATAAAGCCTAAGGGCAGGCTTTTGCGAAGGGGGGGGTAATGTTACGGCACTGGCAGAAAGCGGTAGCTATGGTAGACGTTATGGTAGACATAGGGCTTATATAACTCTTACGTGACTAGGGATTGTATATAACTCCTTGCGTTGCTACTTATCCCTTTCTTTCTTTTTCTCTAGCTTTAGATTCTCGTTTATAGACAATCCAATTGTATAGGCTTGCACGACCCTTTTGCCGTGCTTATGTCTTAATTAACTAAGTCGCTAATATTTATAATCTGTTTATTAGAGGCGTTTATAAGTAAGTCCTATAATTATTATATTAATAAATTAGGCTTTTAATTAAGTTTGCTAGGTTAATACGTAATCTTAAAGTTAAATTATAAAAGGTATTTAGCCTAACAAATTTGGCATTATATTAATTACTTTATAGTTATAAAGTACTATAGGTTTTTATAGTCCGTTAATACGCGTATTAGGAATAATAATTCTTTAAGTTCTAAACGCTATTATTTAAAGTATCTAATAATTATAAGTAGTTCCTTATTATATATCTTATAGTTTAATTTAGTAAAGATAAGTGTCGGAATGTTAGTTATGTAACGTAATTACAAGATTACAAAGCGAGGCTAGCTAACCTAACCTTAGAGCAACCCCTTACTTCTAAACAATTAATTAACTACTAACTTTAACACCGTATATATATTATATAGTGATATTTATGCCCGTTAATAAAGCGAGTATACTAACACTAATTAGTAGACGTATAAATTAGGAAATACGTAATAAGCTAGAGCTTAAGAACCGTACTAGTAACAGTATACGGATTGCCTAGCCTTATCTATTTTAGTTGCAGGAGAAAGCTATATTACCCTTAAAGCTTAAGACTACGTATTAGCTTAACTGCTAACGCATTAAATCGCCTAGAGAATTGTATCTTTACTTAGAGAAGATTACAACCTCCCTTAAGCTTAAGAGAATTTATACTAGCCTTATAGCCAATATAATAGATTACTAAGAGAATCGCAGTCTTGCTAAGAATACTTTATAGGCCCAACGGCTGTAAAGAACGTACATACCCAAATACCCTTACCTTAACGCCCTTACTTTGACACCCTTATCTTAACGACCTTAACCTTAACCTCAACCTCAACCTTAACCTTAACCTTAACCTTAAACTATAATATATATAAGGACTAGCACACTGCTTTATATAATAAGATAGATCCTAAATAAAAGGAGAGAATTACTAGATATGGTTATAGGATTAATATAATAACTACCTTAGAGGAAGACCTAGAAGAATATATAGAAATAAAAATCTATAAGTATATATATAAGAACTTTACGGATTATATATTATAGTCGCTATTCCAAGAAGAATTTAAAGGCTTTACTATTAAGGACTTTAGAAAGATACGCTCTATTACTAGAGCAAAGCTCTATACTTACCTACTCTAAAAAGGAGTATATGTCGCCACACATAGTAATAGATACCCACTTTATAAGGTTCTGCATAATATTCTTATAGAAGAGGAACCTTATAAATAGACAGATAAGGAAATCACAGGAGCTCTTAAGGAAGTTAGCCCTATAATTACAGTGGCACTATAAGAATAACTTAACTTAATATAAACAGCTTTAATATTAAATTAAGCTATACCCCCGTTAGTTATAGCCTCTTTAGCTCCTACAACCCCCCCCCCTATAGCCTACTACCTTCCTATACAGTGCCGACGCCTGCAAACTATTAACTACCTCTACTACCTCCAACGCCTGTAATCTAGCCTATAGCTATAGCTACAACACCTAAAACGCAAATACCTACCCCTATAACACCCTAACTAGCTATTGCATCTATACCCTAGCAAGCTGCACCAACTGCCACCTAATAGTAAGCTGCACCTACCTCCAGAGTTGGGAATAAGCAAGCTGGCTTGCTAGCTTGGCTTGCTCGCTTGCTGACCAATCAAGCAAGCCAGCAAGCTGGAAGGCCTATTTTGAGCAAGCAAGCAAGCTAAATGAGGCTCAGCTTACAAGCTAGCTTGCCCGCTTGATAGGTAATATATATATACAATTCGGTAGTTAGTTCGATAATTTTGCATACAAATACGACAAATGAGCACCGGTTAGTTATTTTTTCCGGGCCGACTGCCCGTGCATCTCTATCACGTGCCTCTTCAAAGCTTCTCTGTGGTTCTTTTCACGTGATTTCCCAATTATATCCTTGGCACTACAAAATTTAAGAGCCGACTTAAAGCCTCTTAAAGCCTCCCTTAACACCTTGCCAAGCTTCATGATAACCACCCCTGCGTAACTGCGCGTTATAACTACGGGTCAGGCCGCGGAGGAGAGATTTTGGAGTGGGCCATAGCCTTGATTTTGTATACAACCCCAAGACTTCTATAGAAAAATCAATCAAGCGGGCAAGCAAGCCAAGCAAGCCGACGATTTTGGCCAAACAAGCCAAGCAAGCAAGCTCAAGGTGTCAAAAATTGCAAGCCAGCAAGCTGAGCCTGCTTAGCTTGGCTCGCTTGCTTATTCCTAACTCTACCTACCTCTACCTAAGATTAACTACTTACTTTCCTTACTTAACTCCTACAGACGCAGAATTAGTAATTATTGCCTGCGGCAACTGCCTCTACCCTCCCTTTAGCAACCGCTCCTATCCTACCTAGTCTTCCTCCTGCCTAGTATCTTTACCCTAGTACTACTAATACCAACCCTACTATACACCTGCCTACGTACAGTAAAGAGGCAGCTACTATTGCTAAAATCTATATAGACGACTAGAAGTACGATAGAGTAAGTAATAGCTTTAACTTTAAGTTAACTATCTTCTATAATATCTACAAGAGAGCTAGTCTACCTCCTAAAGGCTATATAACTGCATTCCTAACTATACTAAAGGGACTTGCCTAGGATCACTACTATAATAGCAGCCTTTTAACTAGATTATTTACTAAGGCATATAACCACATATATTACTTCTTTAAAGGACTAGAGTACTATTAGAGAAACCTTACTAAATAGAACGCTATTAACTTCTAAGGAATTATTAACAAGAACCCTAATAAGCAAATCTATTAGAGTTTCTAATTACTTCTTAATAAGCTTTTAAAATATCGCTATAGATTACACCTAAAGTTTTATATAGACCTCTTCCTTATAAATAAGCTAGTTACCGCTTACTAAGGAGTACTAATATGCCGTATCGCTATTTCCAACCCTTCTAAAGACCTCTCCTAGTTAATTAGTAAGTTGTAATCTTCTATAGTTATATAGAAGAAGGAACACCCCTTTTAGGCCTTAATAAGACCGTTTTAAGGAGCCTACTTTACGGATCGCATATACCGCCGTAACATCTATAACAACTATAACTAAACCCGCTCCTATAGATAAAACACCATTAGATCCCTAAAGGCTAAGTACTACATCTGCTAAAAGGAGAGCTGCTGCTTATAGAAATATATAGAGGAGGAGCGGAACCGTTCTAGAAATAAGTATAAAAGACATTTTAATAATAATAAGGGCCGCAACGGTAACTTTAAAAAACGCTTTAGATAATACACTATCTACTATAAAGGAGATAATAATAATAAGTGCAATAAGACCTTTAAAGCTCTTATGCTAGACATAGACACTAATAAAAACACTAATAATAATAACAGCGAGGAAGAACTAGAAGGCCCTAACGGCTACTACCTTATATTATTTAGGACTCTTACTATAGACGAAGTAACCTCTATAAGTATAGAACTAGCCAATAAGGCTTACGCTTACTTACTTACTATAACCTCTATAGAACCTACTATAGAAACTAACCCGTTTAACTACAATACAATAACCGCCGCTTTACGCTATACTTCTACAGTATTTATAGGAATTATAATTAATACTAGTCTATTAAAGAAGTCTATGGCCGGTTATAGATAATTCTAGGCACTATAGAACGCGGACTAATTTATAAGACTTAATACCTTAACTAAAGGATAAGTTAACGTATAGTTCGGTATTAGAATTACTACCTCTATTAAAACTACTGATGTTGTTACCCCTATAGGCAAGATACAGTTTTATATTATCTATGCGGATACCCCCTTTTTACTCTATTTAGCGGATATAGATAGACTCTAAATCTACTATAACAACCTTAGAAATGTTATTATTACTTACACCAAAAAAGTGCTAATAGTGCGATGGTTTAGCCACCCATTTCTCTTATAGAGCTTATTACTACAGTTATATTTATCTAAATCCTTTAACGCGAACCCCTGCTACTTAACAGATATAGAGCTACGGCGCCTATACTGTTGATTTAGATATCCCTTAGTTAAGAAATTATAAAAACTACTTTATTATACTAGCTATAAAACTAACAGAATGGCCATTAAGCAACTAACTAAGTTCTGCCACTACTATTAAAAGTTTAGTAAATTACTAGGTAGATTCCGCTTTACCTTATAAAATAACGTTAATTTTAACTATAATATTATCGTCAACATTATATATATTAGCGGATTACCCCTCCTATACGTCGTTAATAAAGGAACACAATTTTAAGCCAGTAGATAGCTATAAGATATTAGCGCTAAATATATATAGGACGTTTTATAGATGTGCTAGATTAATATCTACCTAGGGCCACTAAACCTAATTACCTACGACGCCAAAAAGAACTTTATTAGTAAGGAATTTAAGCAATACGCTACTATTATAAGAATTAGTATAAAGGGAGTACCGGTTAAAGTATATAACTCTATTAGAATAATAGAGCGCTACTATAGTTTATTACGGCGAGCCTACCAGATTATTATAACTAAAATCCCTAAAATTAATAAGGAGATGGGACTCTAAATAGCGCTTAAAGCAATTAACGATTTAGCTAGCCCTAAAGGACTAGTTCCTATACTTCTAGTCTTTAGAGCCTACCCCTAAATAGTTAAATCTAATATACTATCCCCTACGGTTATATAACGCGCTACTACAATTAAAAAGGCTATAGTAGAGATATAAAAGCTATAAGCTAAATAATAGATTACTAATGCGCTAAATATGCGAAACGGACCTAATACTAATGCAATTTATAATTTCCCACTAAATTCGCCCGTTTTAGTCTAAAGAGAAGGAAATACTAGCTAAAGCGGCCATTAGGACGGGCTATTTACCTTACTTACCGTTAAGGGTAAAATATATACTGTTAAGCTGTCTAGCGGACCTACAGCCTTTTAATCTATAGTTATAAAACCCTACCTTTAAGTAACTAAATTACAGGAGCAAATTATCGGACTAGAATCGCCACCTAAACCTCTACTTAGGTTAGCCCTTCTTAAGACTATCTTAGAGAGACCTATTAAAGCTTAGCAATAACCCCCAAAACGAGGCAAAGGACGCCCTCGCAAATACCCTCTACTTACAGCTATAACTAATATCACCATCTACCTATAGAATAACAGTTAATTTAGTACTTAATTTAGCGCCTTTTAATAGAAGGAGCTTACTGGTCTACTTAAGAAGGGAGTTTTTAAGATTATAAGACTTATGGATATACTATAAGGCGTACAACTCTTTAACTTGCGATTTATTAACGAGATTAAGAATAAGAAAACTAATAAAGCCTTTAAGAAATCCCAACTAGTTATATAAGCTTATAACGACTTAGAAAAGGAACTAGTTCTTACCTAATTACTAACTATTTAATAAATTAGCCAATAACTAATTCTCTATATCGCCGCCATAAAGCTTTTATAGGCATAACTTTACCTCTAAGATATTTTATAGGCCTACGTATAATTAACCACTACACTAAATTAAGAGTTTTATGTATAACCTCCGCATAAGCTAATTAAACAACTTAGGATTAATAAGGCCTCCATTTTAAAGGTTATAAAACCACTTTATAGAGTACCGGAAGCTAGTAACTACTAGTTTAAAACATATTACTTATATTATATCTAATAGTTACATATAGACTAGTCTATATACAACCCCTATCTCCTATAGAGTAATAAACCCTTTAGTATTATAGGCCTATAAACTAATAATACTCTATTCCTAGTAGATAAGACCTTTATAAGCGCAGAGTAAAATAAGCTATATAAGGCTAAGTTTATAGCTAAAGAACGGGAATAACTTACCGTTAATACGCCCATTAAGTTTAATGGTAAAGTTATTTAGCTACTAACTAATAGGAGCATTACACTTACTTAGGAACGATCATATATAAATCTTAGTATAATTAGCACTAAGCTTACTATAAGTATAGGATTAAGAGAAGCTATAAAAACCTTAACTTTAAAGGACTAGTACATCGCTTAATATGCTAGAGGTGCATATATTGCTTTAGTTTGCCAGCTAAAAGCCTTATTAAATTTATCCTTTGCCGCCTAGGTAATTAACCCTAATAAGGAAGACGTAAAATAGTTAAATAAGCATCTAAACTAGCAAATTAAGAACGCTAATAGAGGCCTTAAGTTTATTAAGTTAAATATTAAAACCCTATAGCTCCTAGTGTTTATAGACGCGTTATTTACTAATAATAAGGACCTCTCTTCGCAGATTGGCTATATTATTATACTAGCCGATGCTATAAAGAAGGCCAATATTGTTTATTAGAGCTTAGTTAAGTATAAAAGAGTTACTTAGAGCGTACTAGCTTTTAAACTCTACGGTACGGCCCACAGCTTTAATATTAGTATTATAGTTAAGTCTATAGTAGACAAGATCCTATAAATTAGCCTTCTATTTATACTTTATACTAATTCTAAGTCCTTATATAACTATTTAGTACGACTTAAAACTACCTAAGAAAAGCGCCTAATAATTAACGTAATATGCCTTTAGTAAGCCTATAAACGGAGATAGATTATAGAGGTAAAATAGATTAATAAAGAGGCTAACCCTGCTAATACTATAATAAAGGGAAAACCCTATGCAGCTCTTTAACGGCTTATTAATATAAACTAAATTAATCTATAAGTTATAGGATAGGTTAAATAAATAAACTTAGATTTAGCTTAGCGTTAGGTAATTAATTGTGACGGTGCGGACCCTAAATTTAACCAGCCAATTAGGATTTTCCATCCCTAAGATAGAAAATTGCTATTAGCTCGCTTACTACTAGCGCCTTAGCGGCCCTTGCGATATATTAACTTACTACCCCTAATAATTCTTTTTGTAATTACGGACCTGTAAAAGGAGCGTGGAAGCTATTACGTATTAATTAGATCTCTAGCTATTATATATACGCTACAAATAGTCTAAAAGTAAACTTAACTTTAGAATATAGATTAGCCTTTTTTTAGAGTTGCTTTAGTGTCGGAATGTTAGTTATATAACGTGGTTATAAGACTATAAAGCAAGGCTAGCTAACCTAACCTTAGAGCAACCCCTTACTTCTAGACAATTAATTAACTACTAACTTTAATACCGTATACGTATTATATAGTGATATTCGTGCCCGTTAATAAAGCGAGTATACCGACAATAAGTTTCCGGGAAAGAAAGGCAACTAGGCGTAGCCCGCCGTTCTTATTATATTGCGATAATACTCCTCCTAGTATATAATTAGACAAGTCTGTTTTAATAATGCATTTAAGGTAAAAATTAAAGTAGGTAAAAATTAAAGTAGTTATAAAATAATATTTTAGGTTATTAAAAGCTTATTTATATTTAGTAGTCTATTTAAATTTTATATTCTTCCTTATTAAGTTTACTAATAGCTAAACAATTTTTAAAAAGTAATTAATAAATTAATAATAGAAATTTGCAAATTTTAGAAATCCTTAAATATCTTATATATTACTAGGACTTTCTTAGTTTATAATTATAGCGATTTTCTTAGGGTCTATTTTGATTTTATTGCGGGATATAATTAGGCCTAAGTACATAAATTTAGACGCGTAAAACTTGCATTTCTTAATATTATATTATAAGCCTACGTCTTATAGGCGTTTAAGGACCATTTAGACGTGCTTTTAATGCTTAGAAAGCAAAGATAAATAGATTAAGATATTATTAATATATTGCTAAAATATACCAAAACCGTTCTTTATGCTAAA
>Ga0307515_10008113_pt1 | contig 20573 bp, 18 predicted proteins | sample 17_EM_MG_FD_194513 | JGI IMG/M metagenome (GOLD analysis project Ga0307515, IMG submission 194513) | Populus trichocarpa ectomycorrhiza microbial communities from riparian zone in the Pacific Northwest, United States - 17_EM | ecosystem: Host-associated > Plants > Roots > Unclassified | place...
GGGCCAGGTCTACGGCCGGATCACGCACACGGTGCGCGTGCTGGCCAAGCCGCTGGCCGAACGCGGGCTCGATGAATACCTGGCGCTGGTGCCGCGTGACCGGCCGGAGGCACCGCTGGGCTGACCATGGCCATTTTTCCGCAGGGTCTGAGCCAGATCGACCAGCGCTGCAACGCCGGCGAGCGACGTGTGCTGCATCAGCTCAAGCGCTGCCTGGAAGACGACTACCTGGTCTGGCACGACATCCCGCTCGGGCCCAGGGCGCGCCAGCCCGACTTCGTGATCCTGAGCCCGCGCTGGGGCGTGCTATTGCTCGAAGTGAAGGACTGGCGCCGCTCCACGCTGGGCCCGGCCACGCGTGATGCCGTCACCCTGAACACGCCGCGCGGATCCGTCACGGCGCCGAACCCGGTGCGCCAGGCCCGCGACTACGCGATGGAGCTGGTCGATCTGATGCAGCGCGACCCGCAGCTGGTGCATGCCGACGGGCCGTTCGCCGGCCGTCTGCTGTTTCCCTACGGCTGGGGCGCGGTGCTGGCCTCGCTGCGCCGGGCCGACGTCGCCGGCAGCGATTTCGCCAGCGTGTTCCCCGAGTCGCGCACGCTGCTGCGCGACGAGCTGGAAGAAGACGTCGATCCCGCCACCTTCCTGCAGCACCTGTGGGGCATGTTCACGGTGAGTTACCCGCACACCCTGACGCTGCCGCAGCGCGACCGCATCCGCTGGCACCTGTTCCCCGAGATGCGCTTGCCGGTGCAGGGTACGCTGGACTTCACCGGCCCCGAGCCCGCGGCGCTGCCCGATCTGCTGCCGGTGATGGACTTGCAGCAGGAGCAGCTGGCTCGCACGCTGGGCGAAGGGCACCGCGTGATCCACGGTGCGGCGGGCTCCGGCAAGACGATGATCCTGATCCACCGCGCGCAGCACCTGGCCGCAGCGGCACGCGCCGACCAACCGATCCTGGTGCTGTGTTTCAACCGCGAGCTGGCCGGACGCATCGAACACTTGCTGCGCCAGCGCGGCGTCGACGAACGTGTGCAGGTGCGCACCTTCCACGCCTGGTGCCAGGACCTGGTGCGCAGCTACCAGCTCGACGGCCCGCGGGTGCCGCGCCGGGACGCCGCCTACTGGGACGCGCTGGCGCAGACGGTGGAGCGCGCGGTCGAACAGGGCCGCGTGCCGGGCGGCCAGTACCTGGCGCTGCTGATCGACGAGGCGCACGACTTCCAGGACGCCTGGCTGCGCATCGCCGGGCGCATGGTCAACCCGGACAGCAACAGCCTGCTGGTGCTGTACGACGATGCGCAGAGCATCTACCAGGGCCATCGCCGCCGCTTCAACTTCGCCAGCGTCGGCATCGAAGCGCGCGGCCGCACCAGCATCCTGCGCCTGAACTACCGCAACACCAGCGAAGTGCTGTCGCTGGCGATGCACTGCGCCCAGAGCCTGCTGCAGGGCGACGACAAGGCAACGGCCGCCGCAGGCGACGACGACGCGATGCCGCTGGTGCAACCGGCCAGCGCGGGGCGACATGGCGCGCTGCCGGTGCTGGTGGAAGCGCGCCACCCACTCGAGGAAGCCGAACTGCTGGCCGACCGCGTGGCCGCCGCGCTGGCCGGTGGGCGGGCGCCCAGCGACATCGCGCTGCTGTTCCGGACCCGCGCCATGATGGCGCCGCTGGAGCGGGCGCTGACGCGGCGGCGCATTCCCTGGCAGTCGATGAACGCCAGCGCCTACCGGCGCTTCGACGGGGGGCTGCCGAGCGTCAAGCTGATCACGCTGCACAGCGCGAAGGGGCTGGAGTTCCCGCTCGTGATCGTGGCCGGGCTGCAGAGCCTGCCGCTGGGCGACGAGCCGCTGGAAGACGCCGTGCGGCTGCTCTACGTGGCCATGACACGCGCCACCCACGAGCTGGTGCTGTCGGCGCACGGCCCTTCGCCGCTGGTGCAGCGCGTGCGCGACGCGCTGGCGGCGCCAGCGCGGGTGCCTAACGCGCCGGCTTGACGCCGACGTTCGCCGGCCGCTCCTGCCGCGCCCGCGCCAGCTGCGCTTCGAGATCGGCTTCGCTGATGCGCTTGAGCACGCAGAAGTTGCTGCGCGTCAGCGTGGTGGTCTCCCAGGCACGCAGCAGCAGCGCGCGGTCGCGCCGCCCGGCCTGCTCTTCGGCACTGAGGGCGGCCACAGCCGGATCGACCACCGGCGCGGCTTCTTGCGGCGGACGTTCCGGCCGCGGTGGCCGCGGCCCCTGCGCGGGACGCTGCTGCGGGTGCTGCTGACGCTCGGGGCGCGGCGGCCGGTCGTGGCGGGCCTGCGGCGGCCGGTCGGGCCGGCGTGGGCGATCGGGGCGGTCGGGCCGTTCCGGCCGTGGCGCCTGCGGCGGTTGTTGCGGCTGTGGCGCTTGTGGCTGCCCCGGTTCGGCGTTCGCGGCGGCGGCCGGCCGCGGCGGCCTTTGTGCCTGACGTTCCGCCTGGCGTTTGGCGATGACGATGGCGCGGCGCCGTTCAACCTCGATCACGGCCGCATCGCGGTGTTCGGCGGCCACGTCGCCGGCGGGTTGTCCGTCCAGATCGAAACGCTGCGGCGATGCCACCAGCGCCTTCAGGTAAGGCGTGCTGGTGGTGTGACGGTGCAGGAACAGCGACAGCGACTTCTTCGTGAACACGCCCGGCAGACGCTGCTGCAGGTCGGCCTGGATGCGCAGCTTGATCGGCTTGGCCTGGCCCGGCGTGAACAGTGCCGGGAAGTGCTGGGCCAGCAGCGCGCCGGTGGCAGCGGGCGAAAGCTCGGCGACGGCGGGTGCCGCCGGCTCGACCGCCGGCACTTCGCCGTCAGCGGCTGCGACCGCCGGCGGCGTCGGCGCGGCTTCGGGCAGCAGCTCGGCCGCTGCTTCCGAGGTCGTTTCAGGCGTCGTTTCGGGCGCCGCCTCAGGGGCCACTTCAGGTGCCACTTCGGGCGCCGCCATCGGCTCGGGGACCGGCTCGCTCGGCGAGGGCTGCTGTTCTTGATTCGGGTCGGACATGGATGGAATCGGTTCGGAGAGGGTCCCGCCGCGCGCGCGGTGCGGGGCCGCCATTGTCAACGCTGCGCGGTGCGCTGGTAACCTCCCCGCATGGACATTGCCGTGATCGGCGGCGGCATCGCCGGACTGGTGGCCGCCTGGCGGCTGTCCCGGCGCCACACGGTGACGCTGTTCGAGCGCCACACCGCGCCCGGCTTCAGCGCCAGTTCGGTGGCCGTCGATGGCGGTTTGCGCGTCGACGTGCCGCTGCGCGTGTTCTACCCCGGCTACTACCCGACGCTGACGCGGCTCTATGCCGAGCTGGGCATCGCGACCCAGCCGGTGGACTACGCCACCACCTTCACCGGCGCCGACGGCCGACCCTACTTCCGCTGGCGCAACCTGCGCCTGGCCGGCTGGTCCTGGCCCTTTGTGCTGCCGCAGGATGTGAGTGGCACACGCGCGCGCCGCATCGTCGCGGGCGCCTTGCGCTTCAACAGGCGGGCGCGTGCGGCGCTGGCTTCGGGTGCGCTGGGCCCCGGCAGCATCGCCGAGTTCGCCGCGGCCGAAGGTGTCGCGCCCGAGTTCGTCGACGGCCTGCTGCTGCCGGCCATCGCGACCATCGGCACCTGCACGACGGCCGATGCGCGCGCCTACCCGGCGGCGGTGGTCGCGGCCTATGCCGGTGCGGGCCTGGCGCGCCAGAGCGTGCACCGCGCGCGCGACGGCGCCGATGCGGTGGCGCAGCGCCTGCTGGCCGGCGTCGCGCATCTGGTGTGCGACGCCGGCCTCACGGGTGTCCAGCGTGCGCCTGAAAGCGCCCCCAGGCCGGCCTTGCCGGCCGCCCCACGCGGGGGTATGAGCAAAGTGGCGGAGCCACATTTGCTCATGAGCGGCGTGCTGCTGCGCCACCGCGGCGGCGTGCAGCGCTTCGACCATGTGGTGTTCGCGACCCAGGCCAACCACGCGCTGGCCTTGCTGGACGACGCGACAGCGGCCGAACGCGCCGCGCTGGCGGCCTTCCGCTACCGCGCGCTGGACGTGGTGATGCACCGCGACGAGCGCCTGATGCCGGCGCGGCGCGCGCACTGGTCGCCGGTGAATGCGATGGTCGAGCCGCACTTCGAACGGCCGCAGAGCACGATCTGGATCAATCGTGTGCAGCCGGCGCTGCGTGCGGCCGCGCCGCTGTTCCAGACCGTGATGCCGCAGGCCGAACCACGCGACGAGCAGGTGCTGGGCCGCGCCCGCTTCGAACGTCCGCTGCTCGACGTGCACAGCGAACGGAACATCGCGGCGCTGCAGCGTCTGCATGCCGAACCGGGCCGGCGCTGCTGGTGGTGCGGCTCCTACGCGATGCCCGGCGTGCCGCTGCTGGAAAGCGCCGTGCGTTCGGCGCTGGCGGTGGCCGATGCCATCGAGGCCGCGGCGCAGCCCACGGGGCACCTGGCCCAGAACGTCGCGTAGGCCGGGCCGGCCATCGGCGTGCAGCATGAACTGCAAAGGCGGTGGCAGGGCTGCGCGGCGCTCAAGTCGGCGCCGGTTGTGCCGAAGCCCTGCCGAGAAGGGAACTTGGCCGTGAAGCTACCACCGATCCACGAACAGGAAGCGCTGCGCGAAGCGGCTGCCTCCGAGACCGCCGAGGCGGGCAAACGGCGCATGGCCCTGGTGCAGCTGGCGCAGGCCGGCGTGCCCGAATGGGTGCGCGCGATGGTCGACGACACGGCAGCCGAACTGGCTTCATCGAACCAGCGCAACGCGGTGACCAGCGACCGCCAGTACACCGCCGGTGTGCTGGCGCTGCTGCAGGGCAAGCGCGAAGCGCTGATCACGCAGCTGGTGCTGGCCATGCAGCAGCAGCTCAAGCCGGGTGCCGTGGCGGCTGGTGCGCGCGCGGGCGCGACGGCAGGCGGCAAGCCGCAGCTGACGCTGATCGACGAAGCGCAGATCGACGAGGACATCGAGATCGCACGCATCGTGCAAGCGATCGAAAGCGAAGCCGATTGGGAGCTGCGCCAGCTGCGCGCGCTGGCCAGCGGCCTGCATGGGCTGCCGGCCATCGACGAGAGCGTGGCGCCCCTGGCCCCGCTGGCCTGCGCCAGCGGCCTGCGCGCGGCGCTGAGCGGGCTGGGTGTCGACGGCGGCACGCGCATCCTGCTGCTGCGTGTGCTGGGCCCGGCGCTGGGGCGGGCGGTGAAAGACCAGTACGGCGAGCTGTCGCGCCGCCTGCTGGGCTGGGGCATCGACCCCGCGCCCTACAAGCTGCGCCAGGTGGCCGCGGCCGGCAGCCGCCGCGACGGCGCAGCACCCGCGCCGTCGCTGCCTTCGGACGATGCGGCGACCAGCCGCACCTCCAGCGCGCTGCGCCAGATGGTGGAAAGCGCGCGCCAGAAACTCGCGGCGGACGAAGCGCCGGCGCCTGCCGAGGGCAGCGCGGCCGACGCGCCGCTGTCGCTGCGTCTCTTCAACGACCCGCTGCCCGCCGAACGCGCGCGCGCCGCGCTCGACCCCGCCACCGCGGTGGTGCTGATGGAGCGCCTGTTCGCGCAGATCGCCCAGCACCTGGGCGGCGCGGTGGCCACGCAGCGCCTGCTCGAAAGCCTGCAGGAACCGGCACGCGCGCTGGCGGCGCAGGAGTCGCAGCTGTGGTCGCAGCCCGATCACCCGTGGTGGAAGCTGCTCGACCGGCTGATCAGCGTCGGCAGCGTGCACGACGACGGCGACGACGAAGGCGCGGTGACGGCCGCGCTGGGGCTGGTGGTCGATCGCATGCGCCAGGCGCCGGCGCTGGACCGCGACACCTGCCAGACCGCCGCCGACGAGGTGCAGCTGGTCGCTTCGCGCCGCATGGGCGAACGCAACAGCGAACTCGGTGCGCAGATCGAGGCCATCCGCCACCAGGTCGACCGCGAGGAGCTGGACGGCACGCTGCGCGGCCAGATCGTGCAGCAGCTGCGCAGCACGCCGGTGAGCCTGCCGCTGCGCCAGTTCCTGGTGGGCCCATGGACACGCGTGATGACCGAGGCCACGCTGCGCGAAGGGCCCGATGGACGTTCGCTGGCAGAGCACGCCTTGCTGGTGGACGACCTGATCCGCGCCACCGCGACGCCCGGCAAGGTCGTCAGCAATGCGCAGCAGCGCGTGTTGTTGCGCCAGGTGAGCCTGGCGTTGGTGGATGCGGGCTTGCCGGAAAGCCGGGTCGAAGCCGAGGTGGCCGACCTGAAGGCGTTGCTGCGCAACCCACCGCCGGCGCAGGACGAGCCTGCCGGCGAACCCGGGCTGGCCGACGAGCCCGCGCTGCCGCGCCACCCGGCCGAGAGCGTGACCACCGCCGCCATGATCGACCTGCAGGCCGGCCTGCCGACCGTGCCCATCGGCATGGGCGCCGACTCGACGCTGGAAGCCGCCACGCACCAGCGCGACTGGCTGGACGCGCTGTCACCCGGCGACTGCTGCCGCTTGTTCCTGCTGGGCCAGTGGGCCAACGCGCAGCTGTCCTGGGTGAGCGACAGCCACAACCTGTTCCTCTTCAGCAGCCGCCACGGCGGCCGCACGCATTCGTTGACGCGGCGCATGCTCGGCAAGCTGCGCAACGCGGGTTTGGCGACGACGATCGAGGACGGCGCGCTGCTGGCGCAGGCGATGCAACAGCTGACGACCGACTTCGAGGCAGCCAGCCCCCAGGCTCGCTAGCGTCGGGGGCATGGGGCCGTGGCCGCTATCGTATCGGCAGCCATGAACGAGCACGCACCCGAACACTGGGCCATCGACGGCGGCGACGCGCCGAACCTGAGCCTGCACATTCCTGCCGACGCCAAACGCGAGCGCCGCTTCGAGATTGCCATCGCCGTCACCGTCGGTGTGCCGGCCGATGCGAAGGAGCCCTGGCTGCAGGTGGCCGTGCTGGCCAACAGCACGCAGCAGTGGAAGCGCCGCACGCCGGCGCACAACCCGGGCACCTACGACGGGCTGGACTACCGCTTCACCCGCAGCGTGCCGGTGGGGCAGACGCTGCGGGTGCAGGTGGCGGTGGCCGGTGGCGGCGTGCGGCGGCGCACCTTGCGCATCGAAGCCGACGAGATCGGCTGAAGGATCGGATGAAGGGTCAGCGGCGCTCCCAGTGCCCTTCGACCCAGACGCGGCCGCGACCGCCGCCGCGCCAGTAGCCGTCGACCCAGACCGAGCCATAACCAGGCCCTTCCACCGCGGCGCCGCGCGAGTAGTGGCGGTTCGGCGGCACGATGATGCAGGCGCTCAGCGAGGTGGCTGCCAGCACGGCCAGCGTGACGAGACGGAAGCGGGAGACAAGAGACGAGGGCAGCGACATGGCGGCTCTTTCGGTTCAAGCGATGAGCTTTGAACGGCAGCCGGTGCCGGGCTGCCGACCGCGGCGGCCGGTCTTTACCCAGGTTCACCCGCGCTTCACGGTGTATCGGCTTGTGTGCGTCAGTCAAGCGGCCAGGCCGCGGCCTTGGGCCAGGTCATCGGCTCGATCGGCGTGGCCGGTGCGGCGCCGGTCTCGACGCCGCGCCACCACGGCGTCACGCTTTCCACTTGAAGCGGCTCCACCGCTTCGCCCAGCTGCGGCATCAACAGATGCACACCCTGGCGCGGCGCTTGTGCGAGCAGCGTCTCGGCGGGCTGGTCCCAGGCGTGCATCGCCAGGCTGAAGGTGCCCCAGTGCACCGGCAGGAAGGCACCGCCGCCCAGCAGCTGCAGCGCTTCGAGCGCATGGTCGGGGCCCAGGTGGATGTCGCCCCAGGCCGGGTGGTAGGCGCCCACCTCCAGCATCACCAGGTCGAAGCGGCCGAACCGTTCGCGGATCGCGGCGTATTCGTCGGTGAGGCCGGTGTCGCCGCTGAAGAACACGCGGTGCCGCTCACTTTCGATCACCAGCGACGACCACAGCGTCGCGTTGCGGTCCTTCAGCCCGCGGCCGCTGAAGTGCTGCGAAGGGGCGGCCGTCACCGTCACGCCGGTGTTCGGGATGGGGTGCGCTTCCCACCAGTCGAGTTCGGTGATGCGCTCGGGCGGCACGCCAAAGGCCTGCAGGTGCGCACCGACGCCCAGGCTGGTGACGAAGGGCACGTTCGTCTTCGCCAGCGCGCGCACGGTGGGGTGGCACAGGTGGTCGTAGTGGTCGTGCGAGATCAGCACCGCGTCGATCGGCGGCAGCGCCTTCAGCGCCACCGGCACGGGCTGGAAGCGCTTCGGCCCGGCGAGTTGCGAAGGCGATGCGCGCCGGCCCCACACGGGATCGGTGATCACGCGCGCGCCGTCGATCTCGATCAGCACCGTGCTGTGGCCGAGCCACGTGGCGCGCAGGCCGCCGTCGGGCGCACGCGACCATGCGGCGCGTGGATCGACGGCGGGCAAAGGAGCCGTCGGCACGCGGCGCTCGCCGCCGCACAGGAAGTCGGACAGCGAAGGCATCTTCACCGCCGGGTCGCGCAGACCCGGGCGTATCGGTGCGATGTTGCGAAAGCCATTGCCCACCCAGCGCGGGCTGGCCTGCATGCGTTCCAGGCGTTCGCCTGCGGCACGCGCGCCCAGCGACTTCATAGCGTCTCCAGAAACTCGGACAGCGCGGCGTTGAAGCGCGCCGGTTCTTCCAGGTTCGGCAGGTGCGCGGTGCCGGCCAGCAGGCGGCCGCGCGCACCCGGGATGCGCTGCACCAGCGCCGCGCAGCGGTCTTGCAGGTGCGGCAGGTCGAGGTCGCCCCATACCACCAGCGTGGGCCGGCCGAGTTGTTCCAGCCGCACCCAGGCCGACGGTTCGTCGACCGCGGTGCCGGGGTCGGGCGCGGCCAGCGCGATGCCGTTCATCTCGAGGAACAGCGCGCGCGCGGCGCCGCCGACGCGGCCGCGCGGCGCGCCGGGCCCGTCCAGCCAGAGCTGGGCTTCGAGCTGGTTCGCGGCGTCCAGGTTGCCGGCGTCACAAGCGGCTTCCGCACCTTCGGACAAGGCCTTCACCGCGCCCTGCAGTTCGGCTGTGGGTGCGCCGTTGACGGCGGGCGCCACCAGCACCAGCGCGGCCACGCGGTCGGGGCGCGCGATGGCCAGGTCCAGTGCGACGCGGCCGCCTTGCGAGCAGCCGACCAGCACCGAGCGCTGCAAGCCGGCGCTGTCCAGCACCGCCAGCAGGTCGGCGGTGCGCGAGTACGGCATGGCGTGCAGCGTATGGCTCTGGCCGAAGCCGCGGCGGTCGTAGCGCAGGCGCGGGTGTTTGTCGGCGAACGCTTCCCACTGCGGCTGCCACATGCGGCCGTCGGCCACGCCGGCGTGCAGGAACACCAGCGGCAGGCCGTCGGTGCCACGCGCTCGTTCGTACTCGGCGGCCAGCTGCGCGCCGGGCACGTCGATCCAGGTCACATCGCTCATGCAGGGATGTCCTTCAGGGCAACGGCTGCGGCGTGGATGGCCGCGCGGATGCGCGGGTAGGTGCCGCAGCGGCACAGGTTGCCGGCCAGCGCGGTGTCGATGTCGGCGTCGCTCGGCGCCGGGTTGGCTTTCAGCAGCGCGGTGGCGGCGACGACCTGCCCGCTCTGGCAGTAGCCGCATTGCACCACGTCGAGCTTGAGCCAGGCCGCACGCACCGCCCCGGCCACACGCGCGTCCAGGGCTTGCAGGCCTTCGACGGTGGTGAGCGCCTTGCCTTCGACGGCAGCCACGGGCGTGACGCAGCTGCGCACCGGCTGGCCGTCGACCAGCACCGTGCAGGCACCGCACAAGCCCATGCCGCAGCCGAACTTGGTGCCGGTCATCTTCAGCTCACCGCGCAGCAGCCACAGCACCGGGGTCTCGGGTTCGGCCTGCACCGCGGTGCTCTTGCCGTTGATGGTGAGGGTGGTGCTCATCTCAGTGGCGCCCGGCCGCCCGAAGCCGCTGAGCGCCCCCTCGGGGGGCCGCGAGCGAATGCGAGCTTGGGGGCTTCATCATCAGGCGACCTTCAGTGGCAGCGTGCGCAGGCGCTGGCCGGTCAGTGCGTAAATTGCGTTAGCCACCGCGGGTGCGATCGGCGGCGTGCCCGGTTCGCCAACCCCTTCCGGCGGCTCGGTGCTGGCGATGATCTCGGTCTGGATCACCGGGCACTCGTGGATGCGCAGCACCGGCTGGTCGTGGAAGTTGCTCTGCAGCACGCGGCCGTTCTCGATGTCGATGCGGCCGTACAGCGCCGCCGAAAGACCGAACACGATGCCGCTTTCCATCTGCTGGCGGATCAGGTTGGGGTTCACCGCGGTGCCGCAGTCGATCACGCAGCAGACCCTGTGCACGCGGATCGCTTTCTCGGCCGACAGCGACACCTCGGCCACCTGCGCGACGATGCTGCCGAAGCTGCGGTGCAGCGCGATGCCGCGCGCGGCCTTCGCGCCGTCGGGCGCCGGCGGCACCGGTTGGCCCCAGCCGCCCAGCGCGGCCGCGGCCTGCAGCACCGCCAGCGCGCGCGGGTGTTGCGCCAGCAACGCGGCGCGGAAGGCCACCGGGTCCTGGCCGGCGGCGTGCGCGGCCTCGTCGATGAAACTTTCCTTGAAGAAGGCGTGGTGCGAATGGCCCACCGAACGCCAGAAACCCACCGGCGCCGGCGAGTCGACGATGACATGGCCGACGCGCGCGGCCGGGAACGCATACGGCTGGTCGAACGCACCTTCGGACGCGGTCTTGTCGGGGCCGACCTTGGGCAGGCCGAACAGGCGCGACAACGAAGCCTGCGTCGGCGAAGGGCCGGCCGAGCTGTTCTTCCACGCCAGGAGTTGGCCCTTGGCGTCGAGCCCGGCCGTGAAGCGCGACACCGCGGCCGGACGGTAGAAGTCGTGCCGCATGTCCTCTTCACGCGACCAGATCGTCTGCACCGGCGCGCCACCGCCGCCCAGCTGCGCGATCACCGCGGCCTGGGCGATGAAGTCCATGTCCAGCCGGCGCCCGAAACCGCCGCCCAGCAAGGTGACGTGCACCGTCACCTGCTCGGCCTTCAGCCCGAGCGCACGCGCCACGGCGCGGCGCGCGGCATCGGGGATCTGCGTCGGCGCCCACACGGTGGCTTGACCGTCTCGGACCTGCGCGGTGCAGGTCTGCGGCTCCATCGTCGCGTGGGCCAGGAAAGGCGCGCGGTACTCGGCGCTGAGTGTCCTCGCGGCGCCCTTCAGCGCGGCGTCGACGTCGCCGGTCTTGAAGTAGGCAAAACCGCTGTCGCTGTCGAGTGTCTTGGCCAGGCCGTCGACGAAGGCCGTGCTGCTGAAGCCGGCGGCCGGCGACGTGGCTTCGTCCCAGACGATGGCGGTCTTCTTCAGCGCCTGCATCGCATGCCAGGGCGTGTCGGCGATGGCCGCGACACCCGCGGTGCCGCCGGCATAACCCGGAAACATCACGACCTGCTTGACACCCGGCAGCGCGCGCGCGGCGCTGCTGTCGACCTGCTTCACCTCGCCGCCGAGCGTGGGGCACATCGCGACGCTGGCGTACAGCAGGCCCGGCGGCAAGGCGTCGCTGCCGAAGCCGGCGGTGCCCAGCGCCTTGGACGCCGCTTCAATGCGCGGCAACGGTTTGCCGATGAGCTTCCACTGCGCGGGGGTCTTCAGCGGCACGTCGTCGGGCAGCGGCAACCGGCCCGCGGCTTCGGCCAGTTCGCCGTAGGTCGCGCGCTTGCCGCTGGCGGCGTGCAGAACCACGCCGTCGCTCGCCGCCAGCTCGCCAACCGGCACGCCGAAACGCTGGGCCGCGGCCGTCAACAGCATGGCGCGCGCCGCGGCGCCGGCCTGGCGCATCGGCAGCCACAAGTCCTTGATGCTCGACGAGCCGCCGGTGACCATCAGCCCGATCTCGCGCATGGCCTTGGCCGTCAGCCGAGCTGCGCTGCGCTTGATGGCGCCGTCGCTGTCGGGGTGGAAGGGCAGGCCGTCGGCGACCACCGCCTGGTTGAAGAAGATCGGGTCGATGGGCGCGGGCGCGAGACGCACACGCGACCACTCGGCGTCCAGCTCGTCGGCCAGCAGCATCGCCAGCCCGGTGTGCACACCCTGGCCCATTTCGCTGCGTGGCATCACCAGGTGCAAGGCGCCGTCGCGGCCCAGCTTCAGCCAGCCGGTGAGCGCCGTTTCGCCCGCCCCGGTGGCCAGGGGTGTGCGCGTGGCCAGGCGCTGACGCGGCGGCAAGAGGCTCCAGCCGACGCCCAGAGCGCCGGCGACACCCAGGGTGCCCAGAACGAAATGGCGACGTTTCATGAAGGCTTCGCGAGTGCCTGACAAGGTGAAGGCGGGGCAGGATAACCCCGACGAAGCGCCGCCGCTGCCGAACGCTTAGGCTTCGCCCCGAGAGAACCTCCACAACAGAGACAACCCCATCATGACTTCGGCCACCCCCATGGCTCGAGCGCTGCGCCAGTTGGGCGACGAGCGCCTGCTCGGCATGCGCCGCGGCATCGAGAAAGAAAGCCTGCGCGCTGGCCCCACCGGTGCACTGGCGATGACGCCCCACCCGCAAGGCCTGGGGGCGCCGCTGACGCACCCGCACATCACCACCGACTACAGCGAGAGCCAGCTCGAGCTGATCACCGGCGTGCACGCCGATGTCGAAAGCTGCCTGGACGAGCTGACGCGCGTCCACCAGTTCACCTACCACGCGCTGGCCAACGAACACCATGGCGCCGGCGACGAGCGCCTGTGGGTGGGCAGCATGCCCTGCGGGCTGCCGCCCGACGAAACCATTCCGCTGGGCCGCTACGGCAGCAGCAACATCGGGCGCGCAAAAAGCGTCTACCGCATGGGCCTGGGCCACCGCTACGGCCGGCGCATGCAGACCATCAGCGGCATCCACTACAACTGGTCGCTGCCGGGGCTGAGCAACGACGAGCACTTCGCGCTGATCCGCAACTTCCGCCGCCATTCGTTCCTGCTGCTGTGGCTGTTCGGCGCCAGCCCGGCGGTGTGTTCGAGCTTCGTCGCCGGGCGTGAGCACGGGCTGGCCAAACTCACCGAACAAACGCTGTACCAGCCGCACGCCACCAGCCTGCGCATGGGCCGGCTGGGTTATCAGAGCGAGGCCCAGTCCAACCTGGCCGTCAGCTACAACAGCCTGGAGGGTTACGCCGCCTCGCTGCACGGCGCGCTGACCAAACCTTATTTGCCGTACGAGAAGATCGGCATCCGCAACCTGGGCGGCGAGTACAACCAGCTCGCCACCACGCTGCTGCAGATCGAGAACGAGTTCTACGGCACGATCCGCCCCAAGCGCGTGATCCGCTCCGGTGAACGTCCACTGCATGCGCTGCGCGAGCGCGGCGTCGAATACATCGAAGTGCGCTGCATGGACCTGGATCCCTTCGTGCCGGTGGGCATCACGGGCCAGACGATGCGCTTCCTTGACATCTTCCTGCTGCACTGCCTGCTGCAGGACAGCCCGCCCGACACGCCCGAGGAAATCGGCGCCCTGGGACGCAACCAGCACCGCACCGCCGCCTTCGGCCGCGAAGCCGGGTTGGCGCTGGAACGCAACGGCCACGAGGTGCTGCTGACCGACTGGGCCGCCGAGCTGCTGGGCCAGTTCGCGCCGATCGCCACCGCGCTGGACGGCGCGCACGGCGGCAGCGCCTACGGCGAAGCGCTGGCCGCGGCGCAGGCGGCGTTGGCCGAGCCCGAGCTGCTGTCTTCGGCACGCGTGGTGGCGACGATGAAGCGCGACTTCGACGGCTCGCACATCGAGTTCACGCGCGCCCAGAGCGAGCAGACGCGCAACCACATCCTGGCGCTGCCCTGGCCGGCCGAACAGCAGATCGCCTTCGAGGCGATGGCGCGCGCGTCGCTGGCCGAGCAGGTGGCCATCGAAGGCAGCGACACGCAGGAGTTCGAGGCCTGGCGCGAGGCCTATCTCGCGCCGGAGCGGCTGCGGGCGTAGGCGTACAGCCTGGACACGGGTTCAGTGTTACACTGAACCCGTGTGATTCTCAGGGGCCGTGCATGAGCAACCTCACCGTCGTGATCGACGACGATCTGCTGCGCACCGCGCGCATCAAGGCGCTGCAGCAGGGCACCAGCGTCAACGAGATCTGCCGCCAGGCGATCGAGCGCTTCGCGGCGGCGGGCGACGATTCGCAGGACTTCATGGCGCAGCTGGTGGCCATCTCGAACCGCGTGGCGCGCAGCATCCCGAAGGAGCTGCGGTCGACGCCGCTGCCCTCGCGCAACGAGATGATGGAAGAAGCGATGGCCGCGCGCATGCCGACGCTGTACGGGCCGGCCAAGCGCAAGTGAAAGCCTTCCTCGACAGCAATGTGCTGGTGTATGCGCTGAGCCCGGGTGAAGACCCGCGCCAGCCGATGGCGCGCGAACTGCTCGCGCGTCAGGCGCCCAGCGCCTGGACACTCAGCACGCAGGTGCTGGCCGAGACCTACAACGCGCTGGTGACGCGCCGGCACTACCCGGCCAAAGAGGCGCTGGCGGCAGTGAACGTGCTCGCGCGCATGCACGTCTGGGTGCCGGGCGCCGATGCCGTGCTGCGCGCGCTGCAACTGGCGGCAGAGCACCGCCTGTCGACCTGGGACGCGATGATCGTGCAGGCGGCGGTCGAGTCCGGCTGCGACACACTGTTCACCGAAGACCTGCAGGCAGGCCGGCGCTTCGGCGAGCTGGAAATCGTCAACCCCTTCGAGCTGAGGGCGCACGAACCAGCGCCGAACACCGCGAAGCTGCGCGTCCGCCGTCGCTGACCACCCGCCTCACGGCCCTTCGCCCTGCGGCCCCACTCCCGGCCCGCGCCGCACGAACACCGACGGTGTGCCGCGCGCGAACGCATCCACCAGCGCATCCAGCACCGGCCGCGCGCGCCCGGCGTTGTCGTGGTTCACCACCATCGAAACCGCCCAGGGCCGGCCGCGCGAATCGTTGACGTAACCCGCCAGCCCGACGACGTTGCGCAGCGTGCCCGTCTTCAGCCGCGCCCAGCCGGTGGCCGGACCGGCTTTCAGGCGGTTGCGCAGCGTGCCGTCGATGCCGGCTGTCGGCAGCGTGGCGATGAAGTCGTGCGCGTGGCGGCCGTTCCAGGCTGCCTTCAGCAGCGCCGTCATCTGCTGCGGGCTGATGCGCTCGCTGCGCGACAGGCCCGAGCCGTTGTCCAGCACCAGGCCGGCGGTCTCGATGCGGTTCTCGGCGAACCAGGCGCGCACCTCGCGCGCGGCCAGCTCGGCCGTGTTGGTCTGCGGGTTGGCCGCCATCAGCGGCACGCCCAGCAGCAGGTACAAGAGGCGCGCTTCGGCGTTGTCCGAGGTCTTGTTCAGGTGCCGCAGCACCTCGCCCCAGGGCCGTGCGACGTGGCGCGCCAGCAGCGCGCCCGTTGCGGGCGCGGCGGCCTCGCGCGCGCGGCCGGTCCAGCTGCCGCCCAGGCTTTCCCAGACGGCACGCAAGAGACGGTCCTCATATTCGAGCCGGTCAATCAGCTGCAGCGCGGTGCGCTGCGCGCAGTCGCGCGGGAAGGCGCCGTTGAGCACGACGCGCAGCTGGCCTGCCTCTTCGCCGGACCCACGCTGCAGCTGCGCGGGGCGCCAGTGTTTGTCCCACTCGCCGCAGGGCGCTTCGACCAGCGTCATGCGGCTTTCGAACTGCAGCGCCGGCAAGGGCGGCGTGGTGCTGACCGCGACGCCGCCTTCGGCCGCCGCGCTCAGCTCCAGCGGCATCAGGTGGCCGTTGAGGTAGAGCGCGTCGGGGATCACGTTGTAATAGAACTCGGGCGACTCGTCGAAAGGCGGCAGGCCCACGTCCGAACGCGCGGGGCGGAACAGCGTGCGGTCGATCAGGATGTCGCCGTCGATGCGGCCCACGCCGCGTTGGCGCAGCTCCAGCAGCAGCGCCCACAGCCGCGCGGTGTCGAGTTCGACATCGGCGCCGCCCTTCAGCACCAGCTCGCCCTGCAGCGTGCCGTCGACGATGGGCGCGGCGCTGCGCAGCTCGGTGAAGCCGCGCTGGTTCGGCCCCAGCCGGTCCAGCGCGACGATGCTGGTGACGAGCTTCATCGTCGAACCGGGCTGCATCGCTTCCTGCGCGCGATGGCGCCACGGCGGCGCACGGTGGCTCAGCGGCACGGCCATCGCCGAGAAGGCTTCGGCCGGCACCTCGGCGGTTTTCAGCGCCGCCAGCACGCCTGGCGGCAGTGTGTCCTGCGCCCCGGCCGAGAGCGCCAGGAGGCTGATGAACACACCGACACACGGGCCGGCCAGGGTTCGCTTCAACATCGCGCCATTGTCAGGGTCTTGCGGGCCGGCAGAATCGCACCATGAAGTCATTGATCACCTGCGCCACCGCGGTGGCCGCTTTGCTGCTGGCCGGTTGTTCCACGCTCAGCGGGCCCGGCGGCGTGCCGGTGGACACCACATACAACTCCAAGGGTCAGGACAGCCGCTCGCTGTTCCTCGTGCTGCACTACACGGTGACCGACCTGCAGAAGTCGATCAGGGCCCTCACCGAGCAGGAGGTCTCGGCGCACTACCTGCTGAGCGACACCTCGCCGCCGAAGATCTACCGCCTGGTCGACGAGAACCGCCGCGCCTGGCACAGCGGCGCCAGCGGCTGGAAAGACAACAAGCGCCTGAACAGCAGTTCGATCGGCATCGAGATCGTGCACCCCGGCTACGTGCAGACGCCCGATGGCCGCAAGCTCTTCGCACCGTTTCCGAAGGAGCAGATCGACGCGCTGATCCCGCTGGTGAAGGACATCGTGCGGCGCCACGAGATCAAGCCCGAGCGCATCCTGGGCCACGGCGAGGTGACACCTTCGTACAAGGAAGACCCTGGCCCGACCTTCCCGTGGAAGCTGCTCGCCGAACTCGGCATCACGCCGCCGTTGCCCGACGCCGCGCGCGTGGCGACCAAGCAGGCCGAATACGAAGCCACGCCGCTGGACATGTACAACGTCCAGAAGATGCTCGCCACGCACGGCTACCAGGTGGAACTGACCGGCACGATGGACGCTCAGACGCAGCGCGTGCTGATGAACTTCCAGATGCGCTACCGCCCAGGCAACTACGAAGGCCAGCCCGACGCCGAAAGCGTGGCCATCCTGTGGGTGCTGACCAATCCGCAGGCTCCATCCGCCACGCCTCCGACGACACCGACGACACCGATCACACCGCCGCCCACGACGACAGCGCCGCAATGAACCTCCTTCGCCTCCTTCCCGTCTTCCCCGTCCTGCTGCTGGCTGCGTGCAGCTCGCAGCAGCTGTACCACGTCGGCCAGGGCTGGCAGAAGCAGGAGTGCCTGAAGATCGCCGATATAGCGGAGCGACAGCGCTGCGAGAAGAGCGCCGCCCTGACCTACGAGCGCTACAAGGCCGAGGCCGACGCCGCCAAGAACCCCAAGCCACAGTGAAACGCCGCGAACTGGCGCCGGCGCTGCTGGGCCTGCTGGCGGGCTGCGGCGCGGTGTCGACGCTGCCTGGCGACGCACCCGCGGCAACCGCGCCATCGCCGCCAGCACCGGCACCATCGGCAGCGCCGGTACTGCCGCCCGAAGAAGGGCCGCCGGCGCCGCCGCGCGAGTTCCGTGGCGCCTGGGTGGCCACCGTCGGCAACATCGACTGGCCCAGCAAGCCGGGCCTGTCGGCTGTCACGATGCGTGCTGAAGCCGTGGCGCTGCTGGAGCGCGCGCGCACGCTCGGTCTCAATGCCATCGTGCTGCAGGTGCGGCCTTCGGGCGACGCGATCTATCCATCGACGCTGGAGCCCTGGGCCGAGTACCTCTCGGGTGAACAAGGCAAGCCGCCGTGGCTGGCCGGCGAAGCGGCCTGGGATCCGTTGGCGTTCTGGCTGCAGGAAGCGCACCGCCGCGGGCTGGAACTGCACGCCTGGCTGAACCCGTACCGCGCCCGCCATTCGATGGCCAAGAGCGCGCTGGTGGCGCCGCACATCGGCGTGCGCCAGCCGGTGGCGGTGAAGCGTTATGGCGACCAGCTGTGGATGGACCCGGGCGAACCCGCCGCCGCCGCCCAGACGCTGGCGGTCGTGGCCGACCTGCTGCGCCGCTACGACGTCGACGGCGTGCACATCGACGACTACTTCTACCCCTATCCCGTGCAGGCCGCGAACGGCAGCGACGTGCCCTTCCCCGACGACGACACCTTCGCGCGCTACAGCCTCGGCGGCGGCACGCTGGCACGCGACGACTGGCGGCGCAGCAACGTCGACGCGCTGGTGCAGGCCCTGCAGCGCACGGTGCGCGAACTGCGCCCGGCGGCACGTTTCGGCATCAGCCCCTTCGGCATCGGCAAGCCCGAGCGCAGGCCCGCGGGCATCGCCGGCTTCAGCCAGTTCGACAAGCTCTACGCCGACGCCGAACGCTGGCTCGAAAACGGCTGGCTCGACTACTGGGCGCCGCAGCTGTACTGGCCGATCAACCGCGAAGGCCAGCAGTTCCCGGTGCTGCTGGACTACTGGCTCGGCCTGAACCCGCAACAGCGCCACATCTGGCCCGGCCTCTACACGAGCCAGGTGAAGGCGGCCAGCAACCCGTGGCCGGCGCGCGAGTTCATCGACCAGATCGAGGTGCTGCGTTCGCGCCCCGCGGCCGGCGGGCACATCCACTTCAGCATCGCCGCGCTGATGCCGGAGACGGGCCTGGCCGGCCTGCTGCAGCTGGGCCCGTATGCGCAGCCGGCGCTGGTGCCGGCCACGCCCTGGCTGCAGGCGCCGCCGGTGGGCCGGCCTGCGTTGCGCGTGGCGGGCGGGCGCGTGCACCTGCTGCCGGCGGCGGGCGAAGCGGCGCGGCGCTGGGCGGTGTGGCGGCGCGCGGGCGGCGTGTGGCGCTTCGCCGCAGGGCTGCCGGCCGAACGCCAGTTCGACGCCGGCGGTGCCGACACCATGGCCGTGGCCGCGGTCGACCGGCTCGGCCGCCTCAGTGAACGCGCGATCATTCGCCTGTCATGACGAACATCCCCACGAGCGCGCTGCCCACCGAACAGCCGCACCCGGACCACGCCGGGCTCGATACCTACGACACGGCCACCTTGGTCGACGCGCTGGTGGCCGACCAGGCCCGCGCTGCCGCTGCCGTGCGCGCGGCGGGCGCCGACATCGCACGCGCCGTCGACGCCGCCGCGCCGCGGCTGCGGGCCGGCGGACGGCTGGTCTACGTCGGCGCCGGCACCAGCGGCCGGCTGGGCTTGCTGGACAGCGTCGAGCTGAACCCCACGTTCTCATGGCCGCGCGAACGTTCGCCGGCGCTGCTGGCCGGCGGCGAACGCGCGCTGTTCGTCGCGGTGGAAGGCGCCGAAGACAGAAGCGAAGCGGCGGTAGCCGACGTGTCGGGCCTGCAGCTGACGCCCAACGACGTGGTGCTGCTGATCGCCGCGTCCGGCACCACGCCGTATGCGATTGCCGCCGCCGGCGCCGCGCGCGCGGCCGGCGCGTTGACGGTCGGTTTCGCGAACAACCCGAACACGCCGCTGCTGGCTGCCTGCGAGATCGCGGTCACGCTCGACACCGGGCCCGAACTGATTTCGGGCAGCACGCGCCTGAAGGCCGGCACGGCGCAGAAGATCGCCCTGAACACCTTCAGCAGCGCGGTGATGGTGCGGCTGCACAAGGTCTACGGCAATCTGATGGTGGACCTGCGCGCCACCAACGCGAAGCTGGCGCAGCGCGCGCTGCGGCTCACGATCGCAGCCACCGGCGCCGCCGAAGACCGCGCGCAAGCCGCGCTCGACGCCAGCGGCCTGCGCGTGAAGGTGGCGATCGTGATGCTGAAGGCCGGCGTCGACGCGGCCGGCGCCGAAGCGCGCCTGGATGCGGCGCAGGGCAGCGTGCACCAGGCGCTTGCGTGAGCGCGGAGCGCTTCCGCTCGCTGGACGCGTTCCGCGGCGCCACCGTCGCGCTGATGATCCTCGTCAACAACCCGGGCAGCTGGAGCCACCTCTACCCGCCGGTGGCCCACGCGGCCTGGCACGGGGTCACGCCCACCGATCTGGTGTTTCCCTTCTTCCTGTTCGCGGTGGGCAACGCGCTCGCGCTGGTGCTGCCGCGGCTGCAGCAGGGCCCGGCTGCGGCTTTCTGGTGGAAGGTGGCCAAGCGCACGGTGCTGATCTTCGCGATCGGCCTTGCGCTCAACGCCGCGCCGTTCGTGCGCTGGAACGAGGCCGGTGAGCTGGTGCTGAAGGACGTCGGGACGCTGCGCCTGATGGGCGTGCTGCAGCGCATCGGGCTGTGTTTCGGCGCCGCCGCGGCGATCGTCTGGCTGTGCGGGCGCCGCGGCGCGTTGTGGGCCGCGGCCGCGCTGCTGCTGGGCTACTGGGCCGCCTGCCTGGCCTTCGGCGCGCCGGGCGATGCCTACAGCCTGCAAGGCTGGTTCGGCACCGCGCTGGACAAGGCCTTGCTCGGCGAATCGCACCTGTACCGCGGCGAAGGCGTGCCCTTCGACCCCGAGGGCCTGACCAGCACCGCGCCGGCCATCGCGCAGGTGCTGCTGGGCTGGTGGGTGGGTGACCTCGTCAGGCGCGCCAAGCCCGACGTGTCGCTGATCGCGCGCCTCTTGTTGTGGGCGGTGGCCATGCTGGCCGTCGCGTGGGCCTGGCAGCTGGCGCTGCCGCTGAACAAGAAGATC
>Ga0307515_10008114_pt1 | contig 20569 bp, 8 predicted proteins | sample 17_EM_MG_FD_194513 | JGI IMG/M metagenome (GOLD analysis project Ga0307515, IMG submission 194513) | Populus trichocarpa ectomycorrhiza microbial communities from riparian zone in the Pacific Northwest, United States - 17_EM | ecosystem: Host-associated > Plants > Roots > Unclassified | place...
CCGTGCCCGATCTCTGAGACCAGTTAGGGTTCCTAGTGATCAAAATACTAGGTGGCGACTCCCACACCTTTTTTCACCGCTAAGAGACAAAGAATTCCTTGTCTCCCCACATTGACCAGATATATATCCCCCCATACATTTGTGGGTGGACGATCGCCACGACGTCGCTCACGTGCGACAAGGACCATCCAAGAAATTTTCATATAAGAAACATCTTTTCTCCTTGCCTGTGGTACTATGGCTATCATTTATATAGAAATAAGATTCCCTAGCTATATGGTACTGCTCTTCTTCTTTAAAGACAACAAGAAATAATTGAGAACCAACTTAGATATACTAAAAAAAGCTCAATTGACAACAACAGTAAGAAATTAAGCCTTTAAATATAAAAACAACATAATATCACTATGCTAAGGGGGAAATGGATAGTTTAAAATAAAATGGATGAAGAAAACAGCCACCAAATTGCCCAAAACACTGTCCAATCTCCATTAAAACACTAGAATCATCTTCCCTTTGTCACCACGAGTATTAAAACCTTTTTTTTTTATTGCAAACTGTCAGCCAAGCTTGTGTGTCCAACCAAACCACCGTCACCACCGCTACACCGGCCAAGTTAGACAATTACATGTCCATGTGCATTTATTATTATTTTAATTTTAATTTTAATTTTTTATTTCTAATATTTATTTTCTAATTTTGAATTATATTTTGTAGTTTATAAGTACACTTGGTTAAGATGCCTTGTTCGCGAGGTGCATCATCTTCATCTTCCCGTAGAGTTCCTCAGTACATGGATCCTGGACCGGTTGATCCATCCATTTTATTGTTGCAGGAGTCACATAGATCACATACCATATGGAATGGGAATATATGTTTGTTTTTCATTTGACAAAGATGATTAATTATTGTGCTAATTACCCTATAATTCATGTTAATACATCAAACTTTTTTATTTTATTATGCAGGATTTAGGTAAGATTTATTGCAAATTTTATAAGTTGATGCCGCTTCCAGATCCGATTATTCCATACATTATACAGACGGGTTTTTATTACGTCACATGTCTGCAATACATAAAGATAGATCATGAGATTCATGACTTGTTCACGGCGCTCATTGAGAGATGGAGACAGGAGACTCATATGTTCCACCTTCGTGTCATGGAGATGACACCTACATTGCAAAACGTTGATGTTCTACTTGGCTTGTCTATAGATGGGCAAGCGTGTACTGCTGTGGATATTTAGAATAAGATAACTTTATGCGAGGGTGTATTGGCTTGTCTATAGATGGGCAAGCGTGTACTGCTGTAGATATTTAGAATAAGATAACTTTATGCGAGAGTGTATTTGGACGTGTACCCCTTCCTAAAATGTTCAAGAGGAATGCTTTATCCATGAAATGGCTTTGGGAAAAAAAATTTGACTTACCAATATTTTTGTATTATGTTTTTTTATATTTGAGTTGGTTACTAATTATTGTTTTTTTTTTTTTACATAAAGCTATGGTCCTGGGAGGGAGCATTTACACTTGGGACGGCCATGAATTGAGTCTATACCTGTTATGTCTATCCAAGTTTTAGAGGTTGATATATAATCTTCATTAGGATACAAGTAATATGTTATTGAACATATAAATTATGTTGTTTAGATTAAGAATATTTTTCTTGGAAACCTTATTTAATAAATATCATTGCTTATTTATTAACAGATGATGAGGGAGTAGATATTTTGAACATAATCCAACCTACGTTTTGTTATTTTATCAAATCGAGTTAGATAGACAACAATCAAATTAGGTATATTAGTAAATTATGACAGTGAAATAATTGTGTGTTGATGTTGGTAAATGATGAGAATTAATTACTTGTGTTAATGTTTGATTTTTGGATATTGGTAAATCTATTAAAATAATTGTGTGAGTTGGTATTGGTAAATTATGAGAATTAATTACTTGCATTGTTTTATTTTTTGGATATTGGTAAATCCGTTAAAATAATTATATATGTCGATGTTTGATTTTTTGGATATTGTAAATGTTAGGAAATTATTGCATAGGTTGATATTAAATTTTTTTGATATTTATAAACGTTGGGAGATAATTTTTTATGGGTTGATATTGGTAAATAATGAGAAATAATTGCATTGTTGATGTTTCAATAGGTCGTGTGGAATCCTTACTCAACAGATATTAGGACATATGCTCTTGTTATATGCACGCTGGTCTTGGATTTATGGACATCAGTTGTCCTCCTTATACTTTTTGAACTTGTTGAGTTGTATTGTTCGGACTGAGTGATGCGACAATTTGGCTTTAAGCAACATATCTCGTATGACATAGATACGAGTGATCAATTGCATTCCATTAATCATTCAGGTAGCATGCTAATTATAATTGGATGATCCACTATCTTTAACATATATTGATGTAGGATGCATCCTGTAATTTTTAAGGAGGAATACATGGGTTGGTACCTGAGTATAACATGCCAAATTATTATACCTAACCAAGCTCAAGTTCCTCCATGCAAAGAGATGGAGTATGAGTTACATGCACGATGGATTCAGAATGTTGTAAATATTTGTTACTTTTTTATAGGCTTTGACAAAATCATTGTATTTTATTTATGAATTAATAATTTCTATTTGCTTCTTATTAGGTTGGACAGTTGATACATGATGGTCGATGTGTTGTAGTTGATCTTCATGATGTTGATGATGGACTTGTTTGTTATTATGCATCTTCTTGGCTCGAGACATATTGTACTATACTTGACCTGTTAAGGGAGATATTAAGCCTAGATGATGTTGTCTCGGAGGATGAGATCACATAGACAAGTGGAAGCCATGCTATTGATAAAGTTGGTCCAACAACCCGTCATCGCAGAAGACATAGATAGACTAAGATATATTATTATATAGTGTATAATTATGTAATGTTATTTTTCTAGTTAAGGGTTATTTTTATTATTACTAGTTTTGTAATATTGTTTTTGTCAAATTGTCATGTTGATTTTAAAGTTATCTCACATATTATGTATTTTCATACTTTGTTTATATAAGCATGATTTAATATCGTCAAAAAACATATAAACATGTGAACAAGTTGTTTAAAATTTCAAATCATTCATTAACAACTTAAAAAATACAAAAATAAAAACAATGTTTAAAAAACACATATAATTTGGAATTATAATTAATAAATAAAAATGATATTAAAATATTACACTTTGAATTATGGATCTGAGGTTTGATAATTTATAGATCTTGTTTGGCTTTTAGTTGTTGTGATTTAGACTTAGTTCAACATTCAACCGTTATTCTCGATAACAGTTGTTTAGCGTTTCTAAACGATTGTTAATGGTAATAGCAGTTGTTTAATAAAACGCTGATGAGAATAACAGTTGTTTACAACCGCTATTACTATTAGTGATTGTTAATAAAACCGCGTTTTTTAATAACGGTTGAGTCAAAACTATGTTATTTCACACAAACTTTTATCAAACTATACTAGTTTGATAAAATATCCACTTTCTTCACACTGGATTTTGTATGGTAGGAGGGACACATTAGCTTCTTCTCCTTGTTGTTTCTTTTTTTTTTTCACTTTTATGCCACATAAAAACAATAACTTCTCACATTTGTCACCTCCACTATATTTCTCTCTCTCTCTCTCTCTCTTCTTTCTTTTGGATTTTCTTGAATTTTTTTTTAAGAAAAAATATTAACAAGAGAAAAATAGTTGAAAATCACAAAATAGACATGTGAACAACCAAAAGGCATCAAAAACATATTTCTTTGATTTATTTATTTTTTCTTTTTTTATGGAAAATCTTTATAAAAATAAGGTTAAAATCGAGTTATGATATTTTCTTCATCTCTCTATCTCGAGCAATAATCAAATACTATCATGGAGTATAGCAAAAAAAAAAAAAAAAAGCAGGGGTTGCATTCACTTGTATGTTTGTTGAAAGCATATCAATATTGGAATGAGTTGCTGAAAATCCTGAGCCTCATTTCAGGATATCACATGTGAACACGTGCATTTACATGTTAATTTACAGGCAAAAAAACAAAAAATAAAAAACAAAAGGAAAGTAATTATTTATTAAAAAAAAGAAGTAGAGATACAAAATGGCGCTTTACAAGTCATGCCATAAAAGATTCAAGAGACTCGTCTAAAAGTTCCATTAAACTAGGAGTAAATAGATATGAATCATCATTAAAAAGCCAAAAATTCTCATAGCAATCACTTGTCAATATTGGCTCATGCGTGCTAGTGATTTCTATTTCCTTTTCATGACTATCTTCTATCACATTTTGGAGTTCAGTTTCAGTCTTATTACTGGGAATTAACCTCTCATTTGAACTTAATTTAGTATTGAAACTCGCCTCTATTTTTTTGGAGAATTTTGATGAGCTAATTTTAGATTTTCCCTTCTTAACCCCTAGTTTTATGCTCAAATGAGTGTTCCAATGATTCTTCACTTGATTATCTGTTCTTCCTGGAATCCGACCAGCAATTAGAGACCACCTAAAAAAAAAAAAATTGAAACTGTAAGAACAGACGTTTGGTATATTCAATAACAAACAACAAAGCCCAGAAACTAGCTCTAATTTTAACGAGTACAAAAGAATTGCTGATGATAGCATCATTAAGAAACAATAGTATCATTGTCTCCACAGTGACGATCAATCAATTACATTCACCAACTTTATTAATAAATTAATCAAATAATCAATTTATTAAAATTTACCACGCATTTTTTAAGACTTAATTATTATGTTTTATCTAGGAAAAAAGAATGAGACGCGCATGCTAACTCAAAATTATATAACGTGCATACGAGATGAAGAGAAACCTATTGCCAAGAAGCTTATGGAGCCGGATGATAAGGTCATCCTCTTCCTCTGAGAAAGCCCCGCGCTTAACACTAGGGCTTAGATAATTCATCCATCTTAACCTGCAGCTTTTGCCTCCTCTCTTGAGGCCTAAACCACAACATTCAAATCTTTTAGCTGATAGAAAAAAGAAAAAAAAACACCACGAGCTCTAAAACTAACATCAATCCCTTCTACATGGAAAGGTAAAAAAGAAATGCTAACCTGCGACTTTTGCTGCCCGATTCCACTTCCCTTTGCCATGCACCTTCACGTAATCCATCAAGATTCTATCTTCCTCCACTGTCCACAACCCTTTTCTATATTCTCTACTCCCAGCTCCTTCCATTGTTGTTGCAGCAAAATGACGTTTTATTGTAAATATGAAGATATTTATAATTATTAATAAACCCTTTTCGAAGAGAGGTTGCTAGAAAGAAGTTTTGAAACCCTTAGTGATAGAGGGGATGCATAGTTTATATATATGGAGGATATGCATGAAAAGGAAGTCATTGATAGAGGGGGGGCTACGATTCCTTCCTCTTCCCCCACAAATTATTGAGGTTTAAGAAAGTTTTTGAAGCAGTGGAAATTATGAGTCATGAGAAGTGACAAAGTTCATTACAACAATATATCAATGGTAATCTAGGTGGTCCAGAGGAAGAAAATAGGCTTTTGTTGGTTACATAAACGACAACAAATTATAAATGTACGTTCCTTTTCAATTGTCGGGCTGCCAAAGATTCTCCAGCCCTCTCACAAACTGAAAATTACCACGTTGGCTACATCTAGGCTAGTACTTTTCTTAGTCATTTTTTATTATTATACTGCTGACATTTGTTAGTTTAAACGAGCTGGGTTCGGATTACATGTTTTAAGAGTTTTTTTATTTTACTTTAGCACACTCAAAAAAAAAAATTAGAGAAATAATGCATGCCATAAAACATTGAAGAAATTAATATAGTAGAGAGAGTCATATATGATATATGTGTTAATTAATATTTATCTAGTTTTATTTATTAAGGGTAGAATAGTATTTTCAGTTTAACCTATATATAATTCCTTTGTATTTAGGTTAACTTAAGCACTTATAATAAACAGATTATTGAGAATTCTAGCTTCCTTTTATGTTTGATCTGAATTACTTTAACATGGTATCAGAGCCTGGTTGGTCGAACCCTTGTCTTGATAATTTTATGGAACTCACTACCCATGTAGAAATCATGTTCACCAATGTCAAAGCCACTGCTGGTATCAAAATCGTTATCATCATCCACTTCATTCCCTGTAGGATGTTCCAGCACACACAATGCATTCCTTTGAAGCTTAACTTCAAATCCATTTTTCAAAACATCAAACATGGGTTGTTTGACCTATTAAAAGATGGAGGATGAAGATCAAGTTTTGTGCTTGCGGCTGAAGAATTAATATTTGAACCTTTATTTTGGATTCTTCAGCTTCTGTAATTTGGTATTTATGTTTTGTCTCTGCAATTGTTTTGGTATTTCGTCTTCTCTTCAGTTTCTGCAATGTTTTTTGGAATGATATTTTGTCTTCCGCTTCTGCAAAATCTGGTATTTCGACATTCCTTCAGCTTCTGCAATTTGGTATTTCTATTTTGTCTCTGCAATTGTTTTGGTATTTCATCTTCTCTTCAGTTTCTGTAATTTGGTATTTGCGTTCAGTTTCAGCAATGTTTTTTGGAGTGATATTTTGTCTTCCGCTTCTGCAAAATCTGGTATTTCGACATTCCTTCAGCTTCTGCAATTTGGTACTTCTGTTTTGTCTCTGCAATTGTTTTGGTATTTCATCTTCTCTTCAGTTTTTGTAATTTGGTATTTGCGTTCAGTTTTTGTAATGTTTTTTTGGAGTGATATTTTGTATTTCGTTTCTGCAAAATTTGGTATTTCGACTTTCCTTCAACTTCTGCAATTTGGTATTTATGTTCTGTCTCTGCAATTGTTTTGCTTCTGCCATGACATCTTCTACCAAAGAGATTGTTTGGTTACGTTGGTTACTTGCTGATATGAGAGTTTTCTTTTCTCATCCTACTCCTATGTATTGTGACAACCAGAGTTCTATTCAGATTGCTCACAACTTGGTTTTTCATGAGCGAACTAAGCACATTGAGATTGATTGTCATCTTACTCGTCATCATCTCATGGCACCATTACTTTGCCTTTGGTTCCTTCTTCCTTGCAGATTGCAGATTTTTTTACCAATGCGCATTCCATCTCTCGTTTTTGTTTTCTAGTTGGCAAACTCTCGATGTTTGTAGCTGTCGCATCGTGAGTTTAAGGGGAGATGTTAAATAATATTTATCTAGTCTTATTTATTAAGGGTAGAATAGTATTTTCAGTTTAACTTATATATAATTTCTTTGTATTTAGGTTAACTTAAGCACTCATAATAAACAGATTATTGAGAATTCTAGCCTCCTTTTATGTTTAATCTGAATTACTTTAACAATATGCAATTCGAATAGGAAGTATCACATATGACTTTTTTAGAATTATAAAATGATTTATACAAATTTAAATTGAGGAAAGGGGAGAGAGCGAGAAAAAAAAAGATCTTGAAGGCATATCAAAATTCTGATGATAATACCACAAGTACTATAAAAAAGATCTTAATGAAATGAATCTAACAATATCAAGGCAAGTGTGTCTCGCCACCTTTGGGAAGCTTGTGTGGTCCATTTTGATCTTTGTTATTGACATTCCATATTGTTATTGGATTCGTCACGTTAAGATCTTTCTGGTGGTACCTGTGATGTCATCATTAGAGCTTCTAAGTGTCTCTAGATCCTTTTTCTCTTTCCTCTCTCCTTAAATTAGATTTTTCCCTACCATTTTATAATTTAAAGAGTCACATGTGACTCGTGAATCACATATGTCACCTGCAACTTTCTAAATTGTGATATTTTCTTAAATATTTTTTGAATTGTGTTATTTCTCAAAAAGAATTAACTATGAATTCTACAGAAACTTGATTATGCTGCCTGACATTTGTTGGTTTTGACGAGCTGGATTTGGATAAGATGTATTAAGAGTCCATTTGAAAAAGTTGTGACTTTTACCTTTGATGTATCTTTTGAAACACCACAAATTATAGCTTTTTAAAATAACACATGGAAGGGGTTGTCATATTAGTTTTTAAAGTATTACCAAACAATTAAAAGTCTCAGTCACAACTAAAACCAGGCCACAATCAAATTGGTGATTCGCAAACGAGCACTAAAAGCACTTGCATTAGTCTTGTACTAGTTTGTATGTCCACGCTACGTTGCATGGGTTAGGGGGTGGGGGTGAATTTTTTATATGTAAAAAAAAATATACAGGTCTCATGAAATTATTTATTATTGTCATTAAAATCAAAAATAAAATCTATTTAAAAAAATATCATGATATTTTTTTTTATTAAAGTATCTCTTGTTTATCTTAGTCCACACAATGTTTTAATTGGAATCATTGTTTCTATTTAAAATTTCATCAAGATTTATTTTATGATTGTTAAATCAAGTTAATAAAAAATATCAAAAAAATATGTTTATATTTTATGTGATTGAGAGCGAAAAAAAATGTAAATGTTATAAAATTATTGTCAAAATCTATTTAAAAATCCTAATAATAAAAAATGGATTTCAATCGAATTTTCATGAATTATTATTATTATTATTATTATTATTATTATTATATAAAATATATAATAATTGAAAAGGAAATTATTAAAATTCAAATAACAATTTATAATAGTATTTAAGAACTATGTGAAAATTAAAAGGTAAGTGAATCTAGTAAAACATTTATAATAGTATTCAAATAACCCATGCACTTGACCCTACTTTGTTTTTTTTATTATTATTAAGGGGATGGAGAACATGTCATTTGTCCTTTATTTTTTTGAAAAAAAAAAATTGAAGGATGACAGGTTATTTGTCACAAACATAAAATACTTGTGTCCCCCAGCACTTGAACTTGCATCATCTATAGTGTCTCGCGTGTTAACCAACTAAGCTACCATATAGAAATGTTATAAAATAATTAAAAAATATATTTAGTTGCTTTACTATTTATATGAACACTAAAACACCATAAAACAAAAACAGTTGTTTTAGAGTAGTAGTGTAATAATATGGAAAATATATATATATGTTGAAAATTAAGTATTTATGTCATTATCTGTTTTGAATTCAATAATTTAAATTAGATAAAAAAATCAAATAACAAAATAATAAAATAATAAAAGTTAAGTTATTATTACTTTTATAGTGCAATTAATAAATATAACAAGCCATTACATAAGAAAGCATGAGATGATCTCAATTCAAAAAATATTATCAAAATTAAGAGTAATTAAAAGTGATGGATCAACATATTTTATACAAAACTCACTTTCTTTAAAGGCCCATTAATAGAAGGGTTAGGGACAAGGTGGGGATACAAAACCCTTGAGCTCAGCTACATGTTGAGCTCAAACATCTATAGATCTAATGAAATGACAAACTTGACACCCTTAAGTTCAATTATATGCTAAACACAATTGTTTGTGGATCTGGCAATACACCAGCCCCAACATTAATGGGCTTGGCTACGCGCTGAGCCCAAACGCTTATGGGTCTGGCAAGATATAAGACTCAACACCCTTGGACTCATCTAAGTACTAAGCCTAAACGCCTATGGGTCTGGCAAGATGTCATACCCAACTCTAGTAGGCTCATAAATGCGCGAAACCCAAGCACTCATGGGTCTAGCGAGACATCAAACCCAACACCCTTAGACCCAGCTACATGCTTACACCAAATACTTGTGGGTCTGGAAAGATGTCAAACTTAACTCTATTAGGCTCGACTACGCGCTGAGCTCAAATGCTTGTCGGTCTGGCAAGATGACAAACCCAATTCTTTTAGGTTCTACTATGTGTTGAGACCAAGCGTGTTTGGGTCTGAAAAAATACAGATCCAACATCCTTGAGTTTAGAATCGTTCTAAATCCAAACATATAGTCGATGGTCTTTATTAACCCCGTGTTGGGTCATGAGACTATCCTTAAAATCCTTAACCCGAGATATTAAAAGCTTAGGGTAATTATTTCTCTATACCCTTATAAAAGCTCTTTACGAATTAGATATATTTCAATTGACATTAATGGTAAGAAAGGGCTATTTTCAACAACTTTATCAACATTAATATTATTATGTAAGAAATAAAGAATGAAATTTTTTTAAATCTCTGAGAGCACTAATAATGTAAAAAGGTATTTCTGATATTGTGTAAAAGATCAGCATTAATATTAATATAATGGATTTTTTTTAAAATTGTGATGGGGTTAGTCCTCTTAGGGTAATCATTTCTCTATAGCCCTGCATTATTTATCTTGTCTCGAGGAAGCAACAAAGAGCTTCTTCTTTTTTCCAAAACAAACTACACAACCAGCGATAAAGGTTATCGTCCATAGATCTCCTTTCGTCATGTCCAGTGCTTTGTCTTTGTAGTCCCAGACAATCTAGGAGTGGGTCTCGGAGTTGCAGGATAACGAAGGGGAGGAGGCATATGTTAACTGCACCTCATGGTGTTTTGACTGCCGAATGAACCGACTCTTATTTCTCAAGGGTTATGTCTTGGAAATCCTCCTGTTCCAACACAGCTAATACCAACTGGCGTTGTGGTCACAAATGGACTCAATGAGAACTTGGATTATCTACTGGAGGTTCCTCATGACAAGATAAATAATGCAAGGAAGTATGTGTTCATGATTCTTGACAAATTACTTGCACATTACCGGCTCAAAATAATTAACCAGTTTCAATAAGATTCAATGCCTCAGCATATCCACAATTACAAATGCTGACTGATAGAAGCACTTGGAGAGATTCAATCAGAATCCTCAGCTTAATCATCTTCTAAACCCAAAGGAAATGGGAAAATAAGGCTTCAAAAGTAGTTGTTGATGTACATTCAAGAAGTACTTGCCATTATAGGCCTCCAAAACTATGAGCTGGTGACAGTTGGTGTCTTCAAACTTCTGCGTACATGACCCTGCCCCTTCCAATTAATGACCATGGTGGATCCAAGAAACAACGTTTGCAGTCTTCTTTAATCATTCTGCAGTTACTGAAGTTCAGAAAATATGATTGAAAAAAGCAAAAAAGAAAGCAAGGATGACAGGACTAAGTGTAGGGGGTTGAATCATAAATGCCATGAATTTACCTGAATTTTCTGAAGTAATTTCTCTGCCATAATTTTCTGCTGTGCCCCACTTAAAGACTCCGACTTGATAATTGCATTGACAACAATAATAACTGTTGATGGAGAATCAGCTTTCACCTATATTCAAACACGAAAAACAAAAGGTTATAGTAATAGAAGTAGGACTTTTCAACACAAGCAAAACAGAGCAGTCTTGCGGGCATGAAAGTAGGCAAACATGCCTAAAGCAGGGGAAGACGCGAGAGTGAGAGAAGAATGAATGAAAAGTGAGTGGAAGAAAAAAATTGGAAATCAATATCATAATACTGTACAAAAAAGTCATACCCAAACACGGCCATTTAAGCCAACTGCTATCTCAAAGGAGAGCTTCTTGCCAAGTGCCTCAAGAACTGGACATGTTGGTGAGCTCAGCATTACTTTCCAGGATTTGCCTTCACAACTCGTACATAAAGCAGAGCACCTACCTGTTCCAAGAAGCATGAATCAAAGGAAACATTAGAAGTGCAATTTCAGTTCGAAGTGTTCAGCCACAGTTTTTTGTTCATTTATGAATGTTGGAAGAAAGAAATAATCAAGGCTGTGCACCGAGCCAGAAGGCAGACTGTTATGACAGTTGCAAAATATGGAATTTGTTGTGTTGAATTCTAAAATTGGATCCCATCCACAGAATGAATGAGATTTTTGTATTGATTAGGGGACTTCCTGTAAAATTGGCACAATTCATTTGACAGAGCAAATTAAGATTTGCTATAAAATCTGCTGAGATTGGAAACTAAAGTGAATAAATAACAGCAGCGGTAGCGGTGGGAAGGATACAAGACCTTACAAAATGAACTAAAGTGACTATCTAATGTTTCTCCTTACTCTAGAGAGGTCGGTTTTTTGTTCATCACCGCGTCAAATTATTCATCTTTTATAAGCAATTAGTTAACATCTCTTCTTGTTTCAAGGCAAACTTATCTGAGATGAAATCGACAATTTGATGGTAAACAAGGTGAAAGCTTATTTCTGAGATGTCAGTTAAGAACTTTCCTTGAAATCTTGAAGTAAGTCATTTATAATGTCTTTGGGTGTAACCTCGTAAGTAGCAGAAGAACACTTGTTGAAAGTAATGAGCCAATACTTGTTCAATGGCAAGCTGTATGGATGATATTGGAAGGGAAGGAAGCGAGCATTGATTGAGTAATTGAGATTTGAAATAATTATGCAGATACCAACTCATTGATTTTTTACTCGGAAACTAATGGAGTAAGTTTCTGTTGCGGCTATCTGATGTTTCCTATTACTCCAGATTGGTTGTTTTTGCTCATTAAAATGCTGTCAAATTATTTATCTCTTACAAGGAATTAACATGTCTCATCATCTCCAGGCAAGCTTAGCTGGGATGAATTGGATGATTTGATGGTAAAAAAAGTTGAAAAGCCTTTTCATGATGTGATCATTTAAGAGCTTTTCTTGAAAACTTGAAGGCAAGTCGTTAATTGTTTTTTACTTGAAATCTTGGAAATCGAGCTGAGGTAGGATGTCAAGATCAGGCAGCACAAACATTTGTTTCAAAAGAATGGAGTGAGGGGAATGTTAGAAACTCTTGACGTTATTGCATGACAGGGGAGTCATCACCTGTAGATTCAACAACTCGACATTCATGTTCGGTCAGTTGGAGAGGTATCCGATGATACATCCCCTCCCCTGCGGTGTTCTAGTTTTGAGAAAAATATGTGGCGATGTCCTGTATGGGAAATCGTACTTCCTCGAATTTCCTTGCCGGCCTGTATTGGATAACTACAAAGATCGATTTTCTTATGTGGGACACTGCCAATAAAGATAAAAATAGATTACGAAATTGGAACTACTTGGGCCAATCCCTACCGACTTGCACCTTCTCTTGTCGCCGAGGCCAGAAGGGAACAAAAATAATATGGAGCCAACTGTGAAATGGCCGAGAGATGGTCAAGATAATTATTCTAGACAGGAAAACCGTGAACTTTAATTTTGATATTTCTCGTTGAATAATGGTTTTTATAGTGGATGTAATATGCAGGACCTTCGGAGTTCAGACAACTCATGTGCGGTGCCCACCATTATCATACCTCGGGAGAAGAAAACTTCTGGCTCACCTGCTTACATCCATCAGAGACCTGTCCTCTCTGTAAGCACAAGCTGTTTTCTTCTCTCAACGGGCTTCGAGCTAGCACATCAATACAGCAAATATAATTTGATATTTTCCAGTAAATTTCACTTCCTTTTCGCTTTAAATTAATGTATATCAAACTGAAATATTCAAATTGCATCAATTAATTCCAAGCCATTTCTGCTTCGGACAGTGATATGTTTTTTGGGGAGAGATCTATGGTTAAAAGACAAACCGAATTAAAAGATTTAAAGATGACGGGCTATGGTAAAAAGAAAAGAAATGCTTTAACTAGGCATGAAAAGTTTTTTTTTTTTTCTTTGAAAAATAAAGAACATAAAGACCGTATATACTAGCTTTGGTGCACGTCATTCATCCCGAAGTTAGACTATTTTTTATGTTAAAAAATAAATATAGATATTGAAATGGGGGTAAAAAAACCATTAAAAATTAATGACTCCGAATTATAATAATATTAATTAAAATTAAGCCAAACACAAGATAATCTATTAAATTTGTGGTTTAAATCATATGACTAGAATAATCTAATAAAAAAATAAAGAGAATTATAAATTTAAAAAAAAATAAACTTTTTATACTCAATCTAGAAAAAACATGAAATTCAATTTTCAATCAATTAGATATTAAAAAATAAAATTAAAAAAATTAATTGTTCAAAAAAAAATTTAAAAAGTAATAATTTAAAAAAAAAAATTGTCAAGGCCCCACTTGATTATTATAATAGATAGTGGATTGTATCTAGACAATAAACGCTATATTGTAGTGAATATTGTCTTGACTAAAGAAAATCTCCTTCCCTTTTAGTTTTTTTTATTTTTATTGGAATTTTCAGTTTGATGCTCGAAAGCAAGCCTGGCCATGCTAGTATGCTCTGTCATAAAATAATCCTCAATCCAAATTTCTATCTTATACCTAAAATAAAGGTACAAAATAACGAATAAGTAGTGCTTCCACAATTTCACCGCAATCTGTCACTATGCTAAATTCTCTTCACCAATGGTGGCTCAATTTACCCTTTTTTTTCTATGCAACATGCAGCACCACAACTCGATCATCGCTATTTCCTACCACACTTTCGTATCAACCACTTCAACAACACACAGCTCTTTGAAAATGGAGAGTGACATAAAAAATCTACTCAAACAACCTTCATAAAAGCTCCCATATCTTTTCCCCGGGTGCAAAATTAGCTTCTGGAGTTTGGACTGCTAATAAATTTGCAGACGCGGGACATGAACGTTAGGCAATATGGTTGCACACATGAATTCTTTCAGCTAGGTAGGCCACCAGTTGTATGAGCTAGGTGTAAATAACCTCAAACCACCCCCTTGGCCCCTCGCCCTTCTTTTGAGGTAACCTCAAACTACCTTGAAGCATGCAGTCAAAGCTGCCATGGCTAGGCAAAGAAAAGATACCAGGAGGAGATTAATTGCCATAGCGGTCCTTGAAAAACATTTATGAAAAGAGTACTGATTTAGCTTGTTAGTTGAATGATTGGAAAGCATTTGGGACCCCCACAATCATAGAAAATGGAAACTAAAAACAGCTCATCATAAACAACTTGCAGATAGGTCTTCGTCTATTAAATTGCCATCAAACCCTAAAATATCAGTATGCAGGAGCTAGGCATCATGATTGGTCCCCTACTGAATAACAAAAAGAAAAGATTAGGTTAGAGCAAAGGATCCTACTTTCCTTGATGGCTATGGATGACATGCTACGAGTAAGATTAAGAATACTATCAGAAAGCACCAGGTTAGTGTCCTAGCAGTCCTGGTAAGGAATTTTTTATTTTTACAAATTCTCTACGTCTGCATCGAATATTTCATTTTTACAAATTCTCTACCTGCATTCTAGATTCGAATCTTCTTTATATGCATACATGTCATTCTTGGAGTGTTTTATCTACCTACTAGACTTATAAAATGTTTGGCGGGTTCAAAAATTAGTTATAACACGCGTAAAGATAACCCCGGGTTATAAAAAAAAAAAAAAATACTATCAGAAGGAACAACTCTTACACCAAATGATGGCATTCTATTATCAAATGATAAATATCCAATCATACAATTCTTGTAGCAGGTACAGTACAAATGAATCCATAGTTTCTTGATCATTATGTGGGAGAAACACTAATATCACCAATGATTTACAGCAGTAATAAACAGTAAGGTACACAAAAAATAAACTTAAATAAATATGAAAATGAAAATCAATAGGACAACCAAACCCATGACTGCAGTTGTTTCCAGATAAGAATCTATGAGAACACCAACCACCTATTCCTTTCTTCTTTTCTTTTGGTTTCTTTTCTTCTTAAATTAACTCCTATAATACATTCTGTTCAGTTTGAATAAATACAGCTATACATGTAACATCTTTATGATACCGTAATGCCATCTTTGTTTATGTCATGAGAGTTGCCATCAAGGAGGTTCTCCAGTGACCTAGCTTTTCTGCTCCGAACTCTTCCCGCTTCTTTCAACAGCTCGGCCAACCTTTTTTTCTCATCGACAACATCGGGATTTGCCGTCCCAAGCTTTTCCTCTCTCATCTCAACTACATACTCTAAGATTTCAATTGCATCATCCAACCTGTGATAATACGTTACAGAGCACCTCAGCTCAGCTTCAATTCAAATTTGTTATGCATAGGAAAAATGCATATGCTCACATACATAAAATCAGCCAAACACATCCAAGATTTACAACTTTAGTATTTTATTTGGTACAAAGTACCAAGTGAAGGAAAACAACCACAGCCATTGGGTAACCATACCACCGAACATCACTTTGTGAGATGAGCAACATAAACAACTTAAACAATGTTAAGCAAAATGATAATAAACTTTTGACAGATGCATATGAGGATAAAAGACACAAGAAGTGAAAAGGGTGCTCACCTGCCCATTGCATCGTAAGTGCCAGCAAGATTGCTATATACCCCAAGAGTGTCAGGGTGATATGGTCCGCACTCTTGTTCTAAAATAATCTTGGCTTCCTCAAACAATTCCGCTGCCTCATTAATAGCATAGCGCTGAACACAGGAGAGACCCATTTGGTTAAGAGCAATGCCAAAGAAGGCAGATTTCTTCTCTCCACTTGCACGGAGCTTAGAAATTGCATTTTTGAAGGAGTTGTAAGATTCAGAATAATTTCCCATCATGTAGTACATGACCCCCATTTGGGCTTCGATTCCAGCAATAGTGCTTTGCTGACCAGGGGCATCATTATATATCTTTAATGCCTTTCCAAGCAACTTGATTGCCTGATCAAGCTCATTCATTGATTCATAGATAGCAGAAACATCACTGAGACCACTAGCGATCTCCTCTGGAGGGATCCCTGGCACAGGCTTTTCATAAATCCTAAGGGCATTCTCACAATACGATTTAGAGTCCCTCATCTTCCCAGTTTTGTTATATAAATCAGCCAAACGAACAAACACTGAAGCAACAGATGGATGATTCTCTCCTTTCGTTGTCTTAAAAGCTGTGAGTGCTTTTTGATAAGCAAAAACAGCCTCGTCATACCTAGACAAAGATAAGTATGCATCTCCAATGCCACAATCAATAGAGGCCACCTCAGATTCCTGGCCATTTGCCACCATGGCCATACTGGCTAACACAAGATGCTCAAGAGCAGCCTCATGATCTCCCTTTGTTTCACATATAAGACCCATAAGCCGTCGATCTGCTGCCTCTTCTAGAGAAGCAGGAGAGCCATTCTCTCTATGAATGTCTAGAGCCATCTGACAAACCATCTGAGCATCATCAAACTGCAATGCTTGAACATGGGCCTCAGCCAAATATCTACAAGTCTCACCGACTCTAGGGTCAGTTTCTCCCAGAACTTTTTTCTGCACCTCCAATCCTGTTGAGTAGCAATTTGTTGAATTCTCAACCTGGCCCAGCATCGCATAAGTATCACCCAACTGCATGTAACCAGCAAACTTGGCAAGGGCATGCTCTTGGCCTTCCTCAGGCACCGGAATCTCAATTGAATGCTCAAGGATGGGAATGGCCTCTCTGTACTGGCCTATGCTGCAGTGTATTGCCGCTGTGACATGCAAACACATTACCAGTTCTAAACTGGATTTACCATTTGCACATATTTCAAATGATTTTGATGCTCGAAGAGCTAATTCAAGAGCTTTCTGAGGATTATCCCCTGAAGAAACCAAATCCCTTGCTTGCTTTAGCAAAAACCGGCCAAGATCTGGATTATCTAACCCCGATTCATCCTTCGTTCCATTCAATAACTTCACTCCACCCGGAGGAGAATCCCTCCGTTTCTTCATTAATCTGTTTCCTACATTTCCTTTTTTCAAATTCTTATCATTCCGTTTATCAATAGGAGGTTTCTCTGGAGGACTTTTTCCCTTAGGACTCAACTTTGATGATGCTTCAGATTCCAATTGCTTCTTGGAGGAGCTTGAAGAAGCAGACTTGGTGCTTGCAGATTTGATCTTTTCCAATTTCCCTGACTTCTTGCTCCCTGATGAACTTCCCTTCTTAGAAGAAGAGTTGCTACGAGTGTCATGCTCAGGCTTATCCACCTCTTCCTCTTCCATTATCTCAACCTCTCTCATCTCTCCTCCTACCAGATGGCACAACTCTGAATCAATCCTAGACTCTTCACCATCAGATGCAAAGCTATGCCTAGAGGGGGACTGATCAGAACTCTGCATATCACATACATTCTCATAAAGCTGCTCAATGGAGGTGTCAACCACCCCATCAACAGCCACACCATGAACAGCAACTGCATCAACAGGAGGATCTAGGCCAGCACTGTGAAGGCCGTGGGGGCTCGATGCACTCCTAGGGGACTTATTAGGCACAGAATTTTCCTTCATCGGCACTGAATTTCCGTTCATTTCATTCACTATCGCTTCCTCGTTAATTCCATCCATAACAATTCCAGGCATATTTATTCACCCAAGTCCACGAAAACACCGAGTTCCAATATATCAACTGCAAGAAACTTTTCATAAAAAAGATGAAGGCAAGCTATATATACAATTGGTACTTTAGATCCAAACAAGATAATCATATCTTTATGCAAGCTATCTAATTATAAACAAACTGAACCAACCAATACACATGTAGCTAATATATGAAAACAAAGTCAACTAAAACCCAAGCAAAAACAGCAATAATGATAACATCAAAAGCTCAATTCTTTAACTTCTGGGTCAAACAGCCCATCTAACTTTCCATGCTTGCAACAACCAAAAAAAATAAAAATTAACGTTCCTTAATTAGATCTTTTCAAAAATGTTTCCAAAATTCAATAAAATGAACCCTTATAATATAAAGTTCATCAATAACGGAAAAAAAATCAATACAAAACAACACAAACCCACAAATTATATAAATGACAAAACAAAAATTCATTGAACAAAAAAGACAACTTTAATTTTTATTTACCTCTCAAACTTATCCAGTAACAGACAGAATATAAATGCCAAGAAAAAAGAAAAGAAGACAACATTAATTAATAAACTCAGTACCTTAAGAACCAGTCATGAAAGAAGATTCCGAGGTGATATGTTATCTGGGTTTTAAACAGGAGATATCGATTCAATGCTCGCGCTAAGCCAAGAGAAAAAGAAAGAAACAATCTTTAATTTAGTTTTTGTATCCTATCTCTCTCTCTCTCTCTCTCTCGCTCTCTCTCTGTGTATGTGTGTATATATAAAAGGAAGAAGTTAGGCAGATGAAAAAAACATAACACAAGGACAAAATGGGAACTTGCAGAGCTTAGCTGGTTAGAAATGAAAATGGGAGTTCAACAAAGATAAATAAATGAATAAATAAAAATATTCCTGCAGAGGTGGAATGTCAGAGTCAGCGAGTGAAAGGATAAAGAAGGGGACTTTTCTCCCACCCTATAGTCAGACCTAAATAGCGCGGGAGGCCTGCAACTGCCGATCTGCTTTCTGTCCGTTTTTCCCTGTTTAATGGGATCTTGACACGTGGCAGTTGGATCATGTTTATGATGAGGTGGAACGACAGTTGTGACCTTGTTCGAATGTTGAATTGGTGTCCTTGGAAGTAATTAAGAGGTTCTTTGACTTTGGGTAGAATTAACTTGTGAAGATAGTTATGGGGTCATGCTCATGAGCCATACTTGCCCTCTTTCATCCTTGAGAGCTAAGCTGGTAAGGTCAAATGTGGGTGTCACTTTTTAATCATTAAGTATTATTCTATAATATGTGGATTTTTCATTGTTAAAGGCTCTAATCTTCATCCTTTCACGTGTTATTATGAATGAGATATGTAGAATTTTATGTTTTTTTAATAATTTTTTAACTATTTAATTCTAATTAAAGATAAATTAATTTTGATTTTATATGAAAAAATAGGATTGAAAAAAGAGAAACTGAAATGAAAAGAACGTCTAACATGAATGGCATGCTATAAGTTTCGCAAAAAATACACTTTGGTCCTTAAACTTTAAAAATCAGGCAAATTATACAATTTCAATACCTCAATATTTTTCTAATTCAATTTTGGTATAAAAAAATTATTTTTATAAATTTTTAGTTCATGTTTGATAAAGGAGAAAGAGGTCGGCAAATTCTGGTTGTAGAGAGAAAAAAGTGTCAGTGACATCAATTTAGGCCACCAAAATGGACGATATTTGTGTCAAATGGTTCCATTTGACGAGGAGAATTCATATTAGATTTTTATTTACCTTTAATGTTCATGAAGAAACAGATTTGAGCTCGGGTTGATTTTGGTTTTTAGGGTGATTTTTTGAGGCTATAGATAGGTTTATCACGGTATCTACAGTGTTTTATAGGTGTTTTGGGTCAAAAATAAGTTTAAAAAAAGGTTTTAGGGTTTAAAAAAACTTAAGCCTTGATTTTCCAGCTACTATAATGACTGGAATCCAGGCAAATTAGACGACGCATTATCTATCTTATTTTTTTTTCCAAAGAATTTGAGACAACATGTTGTCCGTCCCAGTTGCAAACAAAAAATAATAAGGGCCTAATTGCGCTGGCCTGCCCTGGCAGGCCTATGCATGGGCCTTGACATCTATAATTATTTTTTTTTGTATGGATGAACTTTAATTTTTTTTAAAAAAAAATTATTTTCAGATAATATTTCTAATATGTGTAGCCTTACATGATGTTTTTTTCTCCTTTTATTTTATTTGATCAATTTAATTTGTGTCTCCATTTCTATTATTGTTTTCTTAAATAAAAAATTATTTTAATAAATAAATTTAGCAAACACAACTAGGTATATGTCCCGTCTTTCAAGATTAAATATCTTGATTTACATCTATCTTTTGATTTTTCAAGTTTTATTTT
>Ga0307515_10008115_pt1 | contig 20569 bp, 4 predicted proteins | sample 17_EM_MG_FD_194513 | JGI IMG/M metagenome (GOLD analysis project Ga0307515, IMG submission 194513) | Populus trichocarpa ectomycorrhiza microbial communities from riparian zone in the Pacific Northwest, United States - 17_EM | ecosystem: Host-associated > Plants > Roots > Unclassified | place...
TATAGTAGTTATAGACCAACTATCTAAGATAAGACACTTAATCGCCTGCCCTAATATATTAACACCTACCGTCGCCTAACTATTCTTAGACTACGTATAGAAACTCTATAGACTCCCCAAAACGATTATCTCCGATAGAGGTAGCTAGTTTATTTTTATATTTTGGAAAAAACTAACTACCCGACTCCGCATTAAAGCACTATTGTCTATAGTATACCACCCGGAAACAGATAGTTAAACGGAATATATAAACGCTATAATAGAACAGTATATTCGGATATATATATTATACTTATAAGATAACTAGATTAACTGGCTTATATTTACCAAGTTTACCACAAATAATTCCGTTTTGGAAACTATAAAGGTCTCCCTATTCTTAGCTAACTACGGCCAGTATCCACAAATGGGTTTTAAACCCTTTAGTAATGTTCCTTACCCTACTTATTACGCCTTATAAGTTGCGGAAGTAAATAAATTCATAGAGAAAATAGAGGAACTATAACAGTTCCTTACTAACGAAATAATATGGGCTTAATCTGTCTATAAAGCCGTAGTAAATAAGAAACGAACCCTAGCACTAGCCTACTAAATTAGTAACTTTGTCTGGCTAGATATAAGAAATCTAAATATAAAACAACCTGCTAAGAAGCTTAATTAGAAGAACGCTAGCCCTTATAAGGTTAAGAAGGTTGTCTCCTCCTATACCTACTAACTAAAGCTCCCTAATACGGTTAAAATCTACCCTATATTCCACACGTTAGTCCTCTACCCTACTACTCTTATATTAGACGCCCTACCCGGACAGATATAAGACCCTCCCCTACTAGTTAAAGTGGATGGTAAGAACGAGTACTTTATTAAAAGAATTAACGATATTAAGTATAATAAATAGAAACATTAATATATGTATCTTACGAAATGGAGAGGCTTTACTAAGCCCTTATAGGAACCTATTAACTCTATAGGACTTATATAAGCCGCAGAAGACTTTTACGAACTCTATTTAGAACTACTATAGCCCTATCTCGCAGAAGCTTAAGTTTAAAGGGGGGGTACTATTACGGGATACCCCTATGACACCTTATACACGTCTACCTGTTTCCACTAACTTAGCAACTAGAGACTAACTATAAGACGGTAATTTGCGGCAATCTGACGGCAATCTGCCATATTCTGCCATATTCCGCTAAGTTTTACTAAATCCTGCCAAGTTCTGCCAGGACTACCACCTAAATCCTATTCTGCTCCGTGTATGTGTTAACTAAGTAACTAAGCTAACAATATATACCCTTTCTTCCCGTTTCCCTGCCTTCTCTCCTTACGTAACGTCTTGACCTTATTATATAGTTTATGTATATAGCTTAATAGTATCTACTTTACTACATATTATCGCCGCTTATACTCACTCCGTGACATGAAGTCACTACTTCTATTACCTTTGCAAGTGTCTTAAGCTTCTTTACTTATTAAATAAACGGGTAATTAACCCCGGTTAATAAACGTACCTAACTAATAAACGAACTAATGAATTAAATTAAAAGTTCGGAATGTTAAAATAAGGGTTTCGCTAAGCTACTAATTAGACCCTGCCTAACCTATTAAATTAAAAATCAACCTTATCCTTAATAAGCCATCTAATTGAATTTAATAGTTCTTTATTATTTAAGACATAGCCAAAACTAATAAGGTATAGTAGTACGCTAACCTATCTAAGAAAGACGAGCTTCTAAAGCTAGAACTACTAAAACGGCCTATACTAACGGACATACTACCTATAGCTATATTAATAGCTTAACCGAACCAAACCTAACTTACTATCTATAACTAGCTCTACGCTAAATATAAAGACAATCTCCGTATATATAAGAAGCGAAAACAGGCTATAAACGATATCAGTAACTATATTGTTCGTACTATATCGTTAGCCTACCTTCTACTTATTAACGGCCTTAACACGGTACATAAACGGCTTTAAGTATTAAAGACTACACTAGCCCCTACTACCTTAGGTTAAAAGTATAACGTCCTTAATTAATATACGGCTTTAAAAGCCTATAATAAAAAGCAGAGCATTAATAAATGGCTAAATAACTAGCGAAATATCTATAAGCTTATAGAATAATTAGAGCTACCAGACGTATAGGGATTTAGGCCATACTACAATTTTGTTTAAGCTATTAAGCCTATCTCTTCTAGCTTTATAGAGGCACTAAAAGTAAATCTTATTTATAAAATACGGAAGGACGAAGAAGCCCCATCTATTATTAATCTAATTAAGGAATTTAAGGAGCACTACTGCATGTAGCAAGTAGTATTAACCTCTACTACCCCTGCTAATAGCCCCACATTTGTATCCCTTTAAAATAATTTAAATTCTAATTTAGATTTTAATAGTAATTCTAATTCTAACGGCAATTCTAATTCCAATTTAAAATGGAATAAGAAATGCATATACGGTCTTATATATTAATTTAATAACTACTACTACATTGCTAAAAAGAAGGGCCTATATGGATAGAGACTAAACCTAAACGTCTAAAAGGAAGTAGAAGAAAAGATCTTATCTACGCCTTAGATTAAACGCTTAGTTAATTACATCTAAAAAGGAGGATAGGAAGCAAAGAAGGACGCAAAATCTATAATTAATTTTAACTCTAAAACTGTTAGGAATATAGGTAAGTTGCCGTCACGTGTCGCCGCGGCACTAGCGTGGCGAGGAGCCTTAAGCTCCTCGCCCTCCCTTATTAAAGACATACAGAATAATCATTATACTATCTACAAACCGTAGCTATATAATATCACCTTGTATAACCAACACTAATTAGTAGTTAACTTTACTGTTATACTATAGAGCAGCTAGGTATTCTACCAAGAAGAGACAAGCCACTGTACTAGTGCTACTCGTGCTAAAGGGAGCTGTCTTTTAAGGTTAGAACTGGTCCTAAACCTTAAATAGAACTCTTCTACAAATCTAAGGATCTAAAGGGTAGAACTGGTCCTAAGCCTTTCTAAGATTACAGATTCTTGCGTCTATTACGTAAAATAATACGCTTTACAAGTCTTTGTAATTTAAGGCCAGAACTAGTCCTAAGCCCTATAATTGCAAATATATATTACGAACGCGTACCAAATAACAAATATATATCACGAACGCGTACTAAACAATAATCCCTACGCCAATAACACTTCCCTCCCTCTAAAAATATGGCTACGCCTACTTCAAACAACTAGGAAGACTCCTTACCACTAGGGGTAGCTTTATACGTGAAACTTATTAATGAAAATTGGGACGAATTTACCTTTAATATAACAACTTATACCGTAAAACAAGTTAATAGCTTTCTCCTACACCGTATTATGTTCTACCGAAGTAGACACTACGCCGATTTATAGCTATAGGAATATTTTAGGGAGGATTTTACAGGATGGACCGCTAACACCTAGGCACTTAATAATGTTAATATTATTTAGGATTTTTAAGACTTCCTCTATAGGAATAGGGTATACGTTGCTAAGAATAGTAACCCAATTACTAGCAATATTTAGGCCGTTATTACTAGTATAAAAGAACTAGTATAGACGGAAGCTAAAATTATATATTAACTACGGAAACCTAGAACCAACCTATATTCTTTAAAAGGCAACTTTAATTCGGAACGAAACCCCTAGGACACTACTCTCCCACCTAAAGGTACTCTCCCACCTAGAGGTGCTCTTCTACCTAGAGGTGCTCTCTTACCTAGAGGTGCTCTCCTACCTAGAGGTACTCCTCCACCTCCGCTACCTTTAGCTCCTCTACCCCAGCTAACCGGTAAGCCTCTACTATAAGAAGTTACGAATCTAATAAAGGTATATTTGGACGAAGAGAAGAAGTTTAGAGGAGAATTATACGATATGCTTAGAGCAAAACTATAGGTCTTCTATAACTGTTGCAATAAGGTTAGAATTTAATACCACTAGTACCACTACGCTTTCTCTATTATGTTAAAGGGATAGGTAGTAACATTCTATTATAACCATATTACGGGTAAAGACTACAGCTTTAATATGATGCTTTAGCTTACTAAAGCCCACTTTAAGACTAATAAGAATCGCCAACTTTATATATCTAAATGGCGAGAGACTACGTTCTAGAGAGTTATTGCTTCTAACCCAACAAAGACTTATTTAGAGTGCCTTTAACTACTCTTTAATAAACTCTAGAAAATCTAATATGGCCTTACTAAAACTTACTAAAATGAGAACAGCCTAAGGGACTAGGTTATCTTAGTATACTATAGCATTCCTAAGTGTAACTTAGCGCTATATAAACCTGCGGATATATTTAAAGGAGTATATACTAAGCTACGCTCTACTGTAGGTACTGCGATGCAAATATAAGAATCTTAATAGTTCTATACCAAAAACCCTACCTAAGTAAGTATTCCTAACTAATATAATTATAACTGGACTAATTAAATATATAGGGGCTATAGTAGGGAATACGGAAGAGGGTATAATTAATATTAACTATAAGGTAATTATAGAGGTCCTTATAGAGGTTTATTTTAAAGTAATTACTAGAAGAAGTACTACGTCTGTAAGAAGCTAAATTGCTAATTAACTAGATACTCCCTTAATAAGCGAAAGGAGGTATATAACAAGTTCCATTAAAGTATAAGAAATATTAGAAATTGTAAGGTCACTACGGCCTACTTTTAAAGCTTTTTAGTTTAATATAAAGGCGTAGAAGATCTTAAGGGTAAGGTTAATAAGACCGAATAACTCCTTATAGATATAGAAATTGAGAACTACTCTCCTAACTAATACTTTACTAAGTATAGTAAGGTAGATGGCATATAAACCGTTACTGTTCTTAATAACCAATCTACGCTCTATTCTATTACGAAATTAGATATCTTTAATAAGCTAAAGGAGAGTTCTGCGTTTTCCTTTAATAACAGATACTCGGCAAATATCTTCTATAGTATTATACCGGATACTAAAGCCGCAGGAGTATCTATAGTAGGAGAACCTTAAGTTTAAGCTCTATAGTAGCTTAATAATTCTATTTAGATTAACTATTTAACGGCAGGCCAATATATAATACGTTTTGGTAAGGGTACCGTAATCTCTCTTAGCATAATTAGGGTCCAAACCCCCTTAGGATATATCACTTTCCACGTTATTCCTATAAACACTCTATTTCTATTTTGCATTAAAGATATAAATAAGTTAGGCATTAGGCTTAATAACCTTAAGAATATACTTATTTAGGGAGACAATTGGGTGCCTATTATACGCAAGTAGGGTCACCCCTAGTTACTCCTTTATTAACTAAAAAAGAGTATTACTTAAAGCCACTTAACTAAGTTGGAATTACGCCAACTACACCATCATTTTGGCCACCTATCCGTTTATTAATTACTTAAGGTTCTTCAATAAGCAGGCCATAAAGTTAAGGTTAAGGCAATTAAATATCTTATAAAGTACTGCTATTACTGCCAAATAAACTAGAAGTCCCCTAGCCGATTTAAGTTTACCCTTAAGGATAACTATAACTTTAACTTCTATATTATTATTAACGTTATATATCTTAGCGGTAAGCCAGTGCTCTAAGTTATTAACTTCTTAACCTCCTTTTAAGCCGTGCGTTTCTTAAAAGATATATTAGCCAGAAACGCATAGGATACCCTTTAGTTATACTAGATTAATATCTATTTAGAACCACCTAATTAAATCGTCTATAACACAGGAAAGAACTTCTTATCTATAGAGTTCCGACAATAGATAAAGGCAATAGCAATTAAGGTTAAGGAAGTCCCCATTAAGGTATATAATAGTATTAGAAAAATAGAACGATATTACGCGCTATTACGCCGCGCATATAAGATTATCTCTTTAGAACTAAAGGACGCTAGCGAAAAACTTACCTTACAAATGGCTGTTAAAGCTATTAATAATTCCGCTGGCCCAGATAGACTTATACCTATATTACTAGTCTTTAGCGCCTACCCTTAAATAACTAACAATTCTCTACTATCTCCCTCCGTTGTATAACGAGCTAAGGCTATTCGTAAGGTAATAAAGGAGGTACGACGTCTTTACGCTATACGCCAAGTCAATAATATACTAGGAATAAGAAATGGCCCAAACACCTTAACTGCGCTTAATCTACTACTCTAGTCTAAAGTACACGTATAGCGTAAAAAGGGAGGATAATTAGGCCTATACTAACTCATTATAATTAATAGTTAAACTTATACTATTTAGATGCCTTACAGACCTACTTAATTCCGTTTAACTGTTATTAAGCCTTACTATAAAGATAATAATTCCAAGCTTTTGCAGGATGCCCTAGAAGATACCCTAGAGGAGAACTATAATCAACGTGCTCTAGAAGGCGACTACGATCCTAATACAATTATAGTAGATGCGCCACAACTACAACGCGGTAGAGGCCGCCCGAAGGGATCACGAAATCACTAACATCTTATTAATTTTAAAGAATAATTTATTGCTGCTATTAAGAATAGAGTTAAGTTATTAATGGCCTTTATAACAGCCAAGGAGAAGGCTAACTTTAAGCTTACAAAATAACTCTAAAAGGAAGGTTATATTATAACCCCAGGAGCTCCTTTCTAAGCATCTGATAAGTAGGAGATCGACGGTCTTATTATAAAAGGAGTCTTTAAATTTAAGAAGTATGACCCTACTAAGTTTAATAAAGTTCGTATTTTTAAGTTAAGAATAGTTAATAAGATTAAGGGCAAAGCTACTAACGCCCTATTTAAGAAATTAAGGCTTATTATCTAAGGCTATAACGACAATAGTAAGGAGGTAATTCTTACACAATCTCCTACGATTTAACGAGCTAGTTAGCAAGTTATTATTACGCTAGCTCCCTCCTTAATAAAGAATGGAATAGCAGTTTATTTATAAGATATTATTTAGGCCTATACCTAATTAGAGACGCACCTTTAGCGCTTAATATTAGTATACCTTCCAGAGCAAATTCGCTACCAGTATCCCAAGGATACAATTATAGTTATGCTTAAGCCATTATATAGAATCGCAGAGGCAGGAACTTATTAGTGGGCTACCTATAGTAAGCACCATAAAGAGAAGCTTCTAATAACTACTTCTATATTTAATCCCTGCTTCCTTATTATAACTATAGGAACTTTATTCAGAATTGTTGGCATATAAACTAATAATATAATTATCTTAGGAGACGACTAATTCTTAGCTCTTAAAGAGGATAAGCTAGTAAAGGTAAATCTTATAGTAAAGCCAAAGGAAAAGCTTAATTTAATAACACTATTACTTTTTAATAGATGCATCCTCTCCCTAAATAAGGATTTTATTGCTTTACGCCAGAAGGGTCAAGGTAAGAAGATTAACGTTATTAACGTTAATTCCCTAAAGTAAGGATATATAGAGCAACGCGCTCGCGGAGCTTATATTGCTTCTATCTATTAACCTAAGGCTTTATTTAATCTCTTCGTTGCCGCCTAACACTAGGAACTAACTAAGGATAACGTTCTTGCCCTAAATAAATGTCTTTCTTAGCAAATAAACCATCTCAATTGGGGACTACTCTATATACCTATTAATTTTCCTACCGCTAAGCTCTTTATATTTGTTAATAAATCGTTTATAAATAATAAAGATTTTAGCTCCTAGTTAGGATATAAGATTATTATCACAAACGAATTTACTAAAGAGAATAACTTTATAATCTATGGCAATCTTATCTATTAGAGCTTAACTAAGAGTAAGCGCGTTACCTAAAGTGTTTTAGCGTTAGAGATATATAAAATAGTTAGCGGAGTTAATATAGTAATTACAATTAGAACTACCCTAAAGATAATTATAAATCAACTTAAACTTCCCGTTATCCCTATAATTGTATACACTAACTCATATTCCCTTTATAAGTATTTAGTTAAGCTTAGTACCACGAAGGAGAAGCGCCTTATAATCAATATTATAGCACTTTAGCAATCCTATAAGCGTTAAAAACTCTTTAAAATTTAATAAATTAATGGCTAAGATAACCTAATAGATATAATAACAAAGGTAAACCTAAACAAGGCACTAGAGACGTTTGTTAACACAAATACTCTATATATACGAGTTAAAGGTTAGGTTAAAAGGGAGTCCCTAGAAATTCCTTAGTTATATAAGGTCTTAAAATGTCTAGGAACTTCAACCGGCGGTTAAAGTTATCTAATTAGTCAGATTCTCTTGCTAAGACTTTTTATAAAGGGGGGAGTATGATATTCTACAGACCCTAACTTAAACCAGCTAATTAGGATTTTCCATCCCTAGGATGGAAAATCGCTATTAGCTTGCTTACTACTAGCGCCTTAGCGGCCCTCTAAATAAGATATCTACCTATAACTCCTAAGTAAGAAAGCACTACGTGCTAAGAGGCAAATTTTAGAATAGCGAGACTTATATTACAATGGCAATAGTAAGTAAGGAGGATTAATATTTGTTACGCTAGTCGAGCGGTATATATATATAGATGGCAACCGCAAAAGAAGAGTTGCCAGTGTTAGGAATATAGGTAAGTTGCCGTTACGCGAGGCAAGTTGCCGTTGCGTGCGGCAAGTTGCCGTCACGTGTCGCCGCGGCACTAGCGTGGCGAGGAGCCTTAAGCTCCTCGCCCTCCCTCATTAAAGACATATAGAACAATCATCATATTATCTACGAACCGTAGCTACGTGATATCACCTTGTGTAATTAACAAAAACCTTACCTTCTACAACACCAACCAGCCATACTACTATATTTAGTATTAGTTAAACTCTATTTAAACTCCAGAATACCTAAATACTTAACCCTAGCGTAGATACGCACGTCTATAGTAATAAAGAAAACTTTACTTTTTTATACCTAGTAGTAGAAAACGACTACCTAATTACTAGCGGAAGTTTTAAGAAGATTTAAGCCTATAGAACAGCAACTATTACCATTAATATACTTACTAAGAAGTCAAAATTAAAGCTATTCTATATAGTACTAGCACCTACCTTCTTTATAAATATCGTAGCACTATTAAGAGCTATAACAACGATATCTATTTCGACTTAGGATAAAACTTACTATACTGTCTAGTAACTGGCGAAATAGTATACTATACAAAACGACTAGGGGGCCACTAGGCACTAATACACAGAGAGCCTATAAATACCCTAAAATCGACTTAATTAATATTCTTAACCTCTAATAGATTCCAGCCTAGCTAAATGACCTATAAACTAGTTAGAGCTATAGCTACCAAATGGTATAAAATACTTAGCTATATAGGACCTAATGCTATTAAGCAGCTTCCTAAGTACATTAATAGCGTAAAGCTAGCCGAAGAACGAGCACTACTTAAAATTAAATATAAAGTTTACTTATTAGTAGAGTATATGCAGTAGATCTTTTAAAGATAAGAATATAAATATCTAGCTACTTAACCATTTGAACGGCTAGTATTTAATATTATTAACCTCAGAGTACCTAGATATAACGGCGATAGATACGCTGTATATTTCTATTGCACGTATTCTAAATTAAATTTTATATTTACCTCTAGGAATAAGGACAAAGCTATTATCCTACCTACTATTTATAACACTTACTAGTTAATTAAAATACGATTTTACTAAGACGTCGTTTTCTTCTAGAGCGATAATAAACGAGCTTTTAGATAGATAAGAGACACTTTATAAATATGGTGCGCAGATAAAGGCATTACTTTTAAATGCTAAGCCCTGTATATAGAAGAACAAAATAGCGGAGCTAAATAATCTGGACGAACCCTTATAGAATAATTAAGGGCTATATAGCTAGAAGCATCCTTACCCCTATTTTTAGGACTAGAAGCTTTTCTTACTGCTAGCTACGCACTTAATTAAACCCTAAATAAGCAACTAGGATGAAAAACTCCGTACAAAATCGCTTACGGTAAGCCGCTATTACTTACTTATATGCATATATACGGTTATAAGACCTATACACTAGACAAACGAGTTAAAAAGGGAGATAAGCTAGCTCCTTATGCATCGATTAAACACCTAGTTAGTTATAATTTAACTACTATCTACCGAATCTGGATTATAAGTCTCTACAAAGTTATTTAAACTAGAGACGTTATATTTAACGAGACCTCGTTCTATAACCCTAAGGGTTAAAACATTAACTACCTACTAAGGGATGCATTAGAAGATACCCTTTAGACAATTAGTCCACTAGAACCTCTCTATAAGGATAAATCTAAGGATAAATCCATTCTTTATAGACCTACCTTAAATATAGATTAAATAACTACACCTAAATTAAACGATTCGGTAGAGCCTTATATAAAGGATATTAAGTAGTTACCGACTCCTAGCAGAATGGTATTTCTAAATCTACTAGAAACGAACACTACACCAGGAGGACTTTAAGACAATATCTTAGATATAATTAAAGTACAGTTAAACCCCCTTATAACGATATGGGGTATATAACGATATCTTCTATATTACGATATACACCCTTAATCAATCCTTTTTGGTGTAATATTACGATATTCTGGCTTTTGGTAATATTGTTAAGGTGTCTTACCAATATCGGTATAAGCAGATTTTGATTTGTTGGACTTGACGCTTACTTACCGCATATTCAGCCATTAATAACCACTACACAACAATTTAAATCTATTAAAATAACCCTTAGATCTTACTCTCTGTACTTAATTCTACCTTATTTATTATAATAAGACATTAAAATCCTAAAAGGTAACGCCGTTATAGGTTTTCTAACTTTAAACGCCAAAAAATACGCGCCTACTACTAAAGTTACCCCCACCTATTACAAAACTAGCTTGCTTAATAGGCTACTAACTTTTTCCATCGCAGAATTAATTAATCCTTAATATCGGAAATACTTAGTAATAAGTTTAAGTACCTTAATATAGCCAAATTGCCACACGGGCAAGGTAGGTGAGAGCGTAAGAGGGACGCTAAACAACCTCTTTTGGAAGAAGCTCTCTTTAAGTGGCACCAACGCCTATAGAACTCTCGCATTCCTATTTCTGGCGAGCTTATACATATCGCCGCCGCTTAGTTATAGCAACGGATACCTATATTAGCTAAGACAGCGAAGCTAAAGTAGTCTACTAGCTAGTTAGAAGGCTTTAAATCTTATAATAATATTTATAAGAGAAAGTGGTGTGGTAAGGCTGCCTTAGTTAATATAGAGGAAGTAAAGGATTGCATAATAGAGCTTTAAGCAATTATCGCACCTTATTTATTAAAGGGTGTTTATAATATAGATAAGATAGGGCTATTTTGGAAGGCTATACCGGATACTATATTAGCTACTAAGGCTTAATTAGAAATAAAGAGGCAGAAGGCATAAATATCTTTAGGCAATTGCTTAAATATAAATAGCTCTAACAAGCTTCCTCTTCTTATAATTAGCTCAGTATAACGGCTACGTTACTTTACGGCTAATAAAGTTAATATAACCTTATTGGATATTATCTAGAGGTATAATAAGAAGGCCTAGATAACAACGGTTATTATACTTAATTGGCTTACCTAGTTTAATAAAAGGATATCTAGTAGAAAGGTACTCCTCTTAATTAACGGCTTTATCGCCTATAAAGTAGCTATTTAAACAACCTCTAAAAACGGCTCTCTTAAAAATATACGCGTCAAGTTCTTTCCCCTAAATTACACCTCTATATACCAGCCTCTTAACTAAGGGATAATTGTAAACTTTAAGCTCTTCTACTAAAGATATTGGATGCGGTTTATGGTAGAGCAATTACTTAAAAACTAAGATCTAATTAAGCAAATGTATATCCTATAGGCAATTTAACAGGTAATTATAGCTGAGTAGGAAGTTACACCGCAGACAATTAAGAACTGCTTTATTAAATCTATGCTATTTAGCTCTTATATAGGCCTACGGCCTCGCCTCTATAGTTATATAGATCCTCCTATTATTAATAAGCTATAGGTAATAGCAGTAGCGCTGCAAGCAGCAGGAAGAATCTGTCCGTAACGAATATTTAGGATTTTATTGAGCTACTAGGTGAGGAAGTAGAGGATTTAACGGAGGATCTTATTAAGTATATAGCAGAGCTCTATGCGGGGCCTAATTGCGATGCGGAGACGGATAAGGAAGTTGTTAAGCAACCTCAAATTAAGCTTAATGAGGCGCTTAACGCCTTATAAAAGCTTTATCTTTATAAGGAATAGTAGGAAGATTATAATAGAGACATAGTTACGACTTTATTGAGGTATAAGCGATAACTCCAAAATCGATAAAGTTAGAACACCAAACAGCAATTAATTACGACGTATTTTAGTATAGCCAATCGCTTAATTGCGACTTTATAGGTGTAGATATATAATATTATTACCTAATTTTAATTTTAAGTGCATTTTATATACAAATACTAAATATAACGATATCCTTAGTATTACAATACGGTCGGCTAAATAAGTCGTATCGTTATAAGGGGGTTTGGCTGTAATTCCTACCTAGTTAAGCAGTTTACTAGAATTATTAAATACCGCTCTATAAGTTAATAAAGTCTTAGCTAAACCTTCTGCTGACTTTATCCTACTAGAAGGATCTAAACAAATTTAAAGTTAAGCGTATATAGCAGCACTAGCTAATCTATCTACCCTATTTAGTTACTACACTAGCTTTACCATAGGACTAGTAAAGGATATTAACCGAGCTAGATCCTTATCTTTATATTAAGACAATCTTCCTCCTAAACTAAAGAACCTTAAGGAGCTAAAAGAGTATCTATTAACTACTAGCTTTTAAAAGGCTATAGAAAAAAAATAAAACGACCTAAAATGCTAAGGGATATTTAAGACTGTACTAAAAGAAGAAGTAAGTAATAAGTAGATCCTTTTACTAAAATAGATCTTTAAATATAAGCTTAATAGCGACGGCTACCTATAGAAGCTTAAAGCCAGACTATGCGTCCGCGGAGACTTATAAATTACTAAAAAAGAGACCTATATAGCAACCCTAGCTACTCGAATATTCTATGCCCTTATAGCTATAGCAGCCGCATTTAATTTAGAAATTTAACAGTATAACGCCGTAATCGCGTTTATAAATACCAAGCTTAGTAAACTAGTCTACTACTACTGCTGTTAGGTAACGACAGGGATAAACGTATATATATTAGTTACCGAGCCCGTTAAACCATTTGGTTTAACACTGTACCTTTTTAGCCAGTTGCGTTTATTTAGCTTAGTGGGCGATTATTATAAGGTGTCGAGTCTCTACCTTCATTTTTGTCTTCTATAGCTCTAACTACACCATTAAATCTAGGGGGGCGTGTAACTAACTACCGAGGCTTGCATTACCTTATAACTTACTACCTATTTCTTGCCATCGCATATCTCACTACTTATTTCTATTACCTATTACTAACTAAGTGGCGCTGCATACAGTGGCTGTTGTAAATCGTCATTTTTATCTTCTTGCCCCCCTACCTCGTGTATATATAGAGACTTTAGAGCTACATTTATAATTAAGTCGCTCGTTTAATACCCACACTGTAAAGCTTATAGATTTACCTGTATGCTAGTTAGTTTCTAGGTATTCTAAGCCTATATAGGTAAGTTACCCGTATAGGCTTATAAGGACACGGGCGAATGGCCCGTATAGGATTTAATTTTATCTATTAAAAACGGGAAACGGAAACCGTATTAAGGTACGGGCGAATGGCCCGTATAGGATATATTTTTATCTACTAAAAACGGAAAACAGGAACCGGGACGTAGAGAGAAGAAACGAAAAACGAGAAACGTAAATATAAAAAGTAAAAAGTAAGAAGGGAAATTAGAAACAAATAATAGGGGATAGGAAAGCGAGAAATAAATAACATTTGCTCCCACAAAGGATTGTTCTCGGCTTTTAACTCAATAGAGAAAATTCATGGTAGCGATTAGGCGCTTCGTTAGCACATATAATTAGAAAAATCCCTATAGTTGCAAGGACAAGCAAAGCACAGGCTCCCTTTACACTAAACTATTCGTCCTATACTATTCTAATTTCAGCCAAGACTGCTTCCTAGACTCGTAGCCTAGGATTTTTTCCTTAGGGATTTTTTCCTAGGGATTTAGGGATATCTGCAAATTAAAATAAGCGTTCCCTTCCGTAAAGAAGCAAGAGTAGTATTAGGATAACTTCCAACCTTTTTTTATAAAGCCTTTTAGTAGTTCGCTAAAAGCGGATAGAATAGAAAAATAGCTTGTCTATAAGGAGCGGGGAAATAGTGTTTACTCCAGTAATATAGTAACAGATAGTAAACCAAAGATATTTTAATCTATTGGCGAGATAAAATATTTTAGCTAAGGCACGGAGTTTGTTTCGATTATGATAAGTTTTTTATTACATTAGTATAATAGAATATTAGCAAATATATAGCAACTTAACGCTAAATTTATCTCTACCACTTTTTCCTATAGCTTTTAATAGACCTGCGCATTTAAGACAGGACGATATTAGCCAGCTTATTAGCGGACTTGCCTCTTATATTTTAGCTAATCTAACCTACTCTAGGTTCGTAAACACTTTACTTAAAGGCTATATCTATAGTAGCCTCGCTACTAACAATTATCCTATTATAATAAACGCAATAAATATTACACCTGGACAGCTAATATAATAGGCGGCTATATATAGTAGAAGAGGCCTTTATATATAGAGGAAGTTCAAATAGGGGGATTGGTTAATTTAGGTAGAGAAAAGGGTTAAGGGCCGTTATATGGCCTAGTGTATAACGTTAAGGCTACTAAAGCAGTCGAGGCTCTAAGATAGGGAAATTGTTCGTAAAGTACTGGTAATAAGGATAGACAAATAGAGATATTAGGTGTGCTGGTTAAGGAGTGGGTTTAAGCAGCTATATAGAATAGGGAAGCGTCTTTATTAACTAGAAAGGGGCATTCTAAGAAGAAAAGGTCTCTTAGGATGCCTTAGCTAAACTAATATTATATTAGTTCTATCTTAACGTAAGCGTTAGTACCTATAAAAATAGGAAGTACCTATAATAGGGAGTACTTAAGATAATAGGGAGTACCTATAATAGAGTACTTAATAATAGGGAGTACCTATAATGGAAATTAAGAGTACCTATAATAATAGGGAGTACTTATAATGGGGAGTACCTATAATAGGGAGTACCTATAATAATAAAGAGTACCCATAATAAAAAGTACCTATAATAATTAGCTTTAATAATTAGGATAGGTATAGTTAAGAACCTAACTTATAATAACGCGGAATACTAATACTATTAGATTTAGTTATAATTAGCTTTTACTAATCAAATATCCTGTAAGAAAATTACCGCTCTATACGCCGATATAATTAGTATATATTAGAGTATACTATCCTTTAATCTAGAGCACCTTTACCCCCTTAAATTAAGTACCTTTATATATAGTCCGCTCTCTAACTTAGAGCACTTATCTAACCCTTATATTATCCCTAGTATTTTAGGTATAGACCTTAGTAAAGGGATATAAGCTAGGACCTTCTGTTAGATAATCTGTATTCTCTGTGGCGTAGGACGTGCATGAGTTACGTACACGGGGTCCATGCTTTGTAAATATCTTTATCTAAGCCCAGGGGCCCTAGGTCAAGATACGATTAAGATTATTAATCAATTAACCCATTTTATCAATGAATAGCTCTATATAAACTATTTGATAGTTATAAGCCCGGTCCGCCGACATAAGAAGCTATTTAGCTATTACTTAATTATTTGAAGAAATTCTACCTTATTGTTAGACTCTGTCACCTTATTGTTATAAGACGACCCTGATTGAAATCCTACCTCAATTGTTATAGGACAAGATTCTACGAGATTTTACGAGATTCTACGAGACTCCACCTTAATCGTCAAAGGATGATTCTACAACAAGGACGATCCTAATGACGAATTCTATTACAATTCCTATCTGCCTATTAGTTAAATGACTCCACCGACGTTGAGTTTAACTACTATAATTATCCTTAATAAGCTAGAAGACTGGGAGTAATAGATCTGGCAACTATAAGCCCTTATAGATAAACAAATTTGGGCCTATATTGACCTAGACAAGAAAGTACCTCAACGAGGTCTACTATAAGAACCACCCTATCTAGAAGTTATAGATTTTAATGAGAATGTAACCTTATATGTATAGCTCTCGACGAATTAACAGAGGGCGTACGAGAATAGTAGACGATACTACGACTAGGATATGAAGTATTTCCTAAAACAAGAAGAGCACCTTTAAAAGATTCGCACCTAAATTACGTCCACAGTATTGATTTAGAAGAAACTACTGCTTAACCCTTCTCTTATAGTTAAGGAATGGATATCTTAGTTAAAGGAGAATATAGAACCTACCTTATTATTCGTTAGGAAAAAGGTACAATACTAGTACACGGAAGCTCTTAAGGGGTTTAAATACTTATTAAAATTAAATTAGTGGTTAGACTAATGGGAACATGTAATAGTACTAGGAGAGAAGTATAAGATCCCTTAAATGTCCGATAGAATCTGGCTTTAAGAATTAGTAGAAGTTATTTAACCTTTTAGCGACGCCTATTATATAAAGTATACTACCGAGTTAAATAACCCTTAGAAGTTAAGATTTTTTAAATACCGCAGAGTAGTAAAGGAGCTGCAAGAAGGACTTAGAATACCCTTAAAGAAAGCCAATACATTAACTTATCTAGCTCTTCCTTCTAGGACTAGTAATTACGCTCGCCCTAGGGGAAATAGTTAAGCTTATTTTTTACGACCTAGGTTATATTAATAACCTCATAGTAGGCAGTAAGCTCTTTAAGCATATTTTCCTTAGCGGGCCATTTCTACATAGATATATTATTCGGGTTCTTATATATAAGCTCCAGGCCCTACTTAATAAACTTATAGGCCTTACCTTCTAGTATATCTAAGATATAAAGGATCTGAGATTAGACTATATTAAAGTAGTCCTAGTTACGGTTAAAGACTCCTTTAATCTTAATGTGCTAGGTCTTAAAGTTAGCTTATCGTTCTAACGGGGTGCCTTTTCCACTAAATATTAGTAGGTCTTTAGACTTCCGTTTTTTCTACTAGGTTACTGCCGTTATTATAGGGGTTAATTATTTTAGAATAGCAATAGTCTTTGCCTAGGAGTTAATAGTTCCTATCTAGGAAGTAATAAGGGCATTAAGGCTTTTATTAGCTTTCTTATTAGCGGTATTTATATTATACATAAACTATAGTCCCACTTCAATATTACTAAGGAACTTATTGGTATAGTTAATAAGGGTATAGTAAACTTTATCAGCCTTAAAGGTCTTAGGGTATAGTAGGGAGCGGCGGATTATTTATATAATGTTAGGGTGTGTCTATATAAAGAAGTCTATAAAAACTTCGCGGGGGTTTTAGGTTTCGGCCATTTCGGCATCATTAATATTGCCCATCTTAGTAGGCACTAGGAAAAACTAAGGATTATTCTAGGACTAGGGTCATAGCTTAGGGGCACGTTAGTCTTAATAGAGGCGCGCATAGGTCGCGATTGCTCTGGGGCGGAGATTAATTAACTAGGGTACGGGGACGGAGAATCAGTAATCGCGATAGGGCGCAATTAATAATAGCATAAACTGTTACAGTACTGCAATAAAGTAGACTAAATAACTATATTATGCTATAAAGAAGAGAAGAAGGTAAAAGGGGGTATTATATATAGATAGTAGGGCCAGCTGCCAAGGCGCTAGTGGTGGGCCGGCCAACAGTAGGAAACAGTATGCGTTAGGTCAGTGCCGTAATAGTATATTACCGCATCTAATAACACGGTATAGTATACTACCATATTTAATAATGCGGTGCAGCTAATTACGTATTTACAGCTACCTAGGTAAATAGTGCCTTTATTCTATTAAGCTCTCTCTATACTTAATACGCAATTAATATATAATGCCCCCCTCGCGCATTCTGTATATCTTATTTACTTTAAGTAATAGATAAGCGTTGCTCTTCCCGCGCACTTAATAGTATTTACTTAGTCTACGTAATTAGTAGTATTTACCCATTCCACGCAATTAGCATACTTTACTTAGTCTGCGCAGTTAATACCCTTTACTTATTCTATACAGTTAGTACCCTTTACTTATTTTACGTAGTTAGTATTCTTTACTTATTCTACGCGCCTAGCATACACTATATAAGGAACATATTTTAACCTAATAGTAGTATAGTATAACCTTAATACGCCTAATAACGCCCTTTAGTTAACCTGCTATTTTAAGTTTAATATTTATATAAGTCCCGCTATAATAGTAGCACCGTACTATTAAACCCCTAATCGTCTTTATTCTTGCCATTATTCTTACTATTATTTTCCCTATCTATCCTACTACCTTCTCTACTCTTATCCTCTTTATTAGTAAATTTTAGTATTATTAGTCTATCTCCACTCTATAGGCGGGCCTTTATATCCTCTAGTATAGTACTATCCGTAATATCTATAACCTTAAACTCCCTAGCAAAAGTACACTATAAGATGCGGTAATTAATTCCTGTTTCCTATTTATTATTACCTTAAATTTATTTAAGGCGCGCTTAAATAGCGTTAATGTTATAGTTATATAGTATTAAAATCGTCTTATTAGTATACTGCGAGAAGGAGACCTTATATATAGTTTTGGGGTTTATTCTTTGCGACAAATGCGCTAGGCTACTATTGTCCTATTATATTATCTTTATTAGCCCGCATACAATAATTAAAATAGCATAATATTATAATATAGGAAATAGTAGTAAAGTGCTATAGTATATAGCGAGTATCGCGATATAACGTTGCGATGCGATTAATATAATATTATATGTTTACACTTATAGTATATAGTTATTAAGTAAACCCGTTATTATACTTAGAATCTAGTTCCTTTAGATTTTCTATAATATCCTTAAACGGATTACTAATTGCCTATTAAGTCTATAGTATTTTATCTCTAGTTACGTTTTATGTCTTATTAACTTATTATAGAAGTAGCCTATATAGCCTTTTATTACGCTTAGGTTAGTAGCTCTTTTAGGTATTCTATAGTCGCTCCTAACTATTTATAATACGCTTTAATAAGTATAGTAAGAGGCTTCTTATAAATTTACCTATAATTATAGCGTTAGCTTTAAACTTATAAATAATTTATATTCCGCTTTTATAGTCCTTAAAAGTATATTAAATTATTACATATATAAGCTACAGTTAAAACTCTTTAGTACAATACCTAGTTACAGCGATATACTCTATATTACGATCTACAAGGCTTAATCAAAATTTTTTAGGTGTATTTTACGATAATCTAACTTTTTACAATATCGTTAAGTTCTCTACACCAAAATCGGTATAACCAGTAGAGATTTTGTATGGGAGAGAGCCTAATTTAGCCGGTAAGGTAGACGCCTTAAGCCTTTTTAAGTATAGAGCCCCTCTTTTATTGCTTATTAACCTAACACGTGACCCCTTATATAACAATACCATTGGTATAACAATACGCTCGGCTGTATAAACCGTATCGTACTAACCAGTTTTAACTATATATCGTATTAGCTATAATAGGCAAAAAGAGGTTAGTACTATTCTTATTAAGGTTAAGTAACCTTAGCCTAGTATTAAAGAACACGCGCTTAATATAATGTATAATAATTGGCGCCCTAAATCTTATCTCTCTATCCTAGCCTTGGTTAGTTAGGCATAGTAAAAGGTAGAGTACTAACTAGGCTACTAAGCGTAAAGCGGTTATCCTTAAATAGTTCCGCTACTTCCTTTACTACGGCCTTAGTATTTAGTTTAAGGCAGTTATAGCTTCTAGCAATAGTATCGCGCACTACATTTATTATATAACACTAAAATACGCTAAGCTAGTTATATAGCTAGAAAATTAGTTAGTATAGTGCTATTAAATCTAAGGACCACGAACTTTATGTACTACTGGCCCCGGTAGTATACTTAATACTCTATTTATTAGGTTTTTATAATAGTCTATAATAGTAATTACCTCTTTCTATATCTGCTTTATTAGTATATTTAAACCGCTTATATTTATTTCCAGCTAGAAAAAGAGATAGAGCTCTTTAGGTATAGAGCTTATTATTACTTATATAATAAGACGTGTCTAAGCGATACCGTATATCTTTATATTAACTAGGCTAAGTAGCTGCTTTATATATTATCTAAAGTTATCCTATAGCGGTTGTTTATTTAAATAATATATACGTTTTTTTTAAGTATGGGTTTTAGATATCTTGCGGTCACTTAGGGTTTACGGGCTTTCGTCTAATAAGAATAGGACTATCCGTTAGGATAATATTATTAAAATTAATAATAATAGGTCGTACTATAGTATATTAATAACAGCCTTACCTTTTAATAGAGATAGTTATAGTATAGAGCCCGATATTATTCCTTTTAAGATCTAGATTATCTTAGGAGCTACTACTTAACTTATAGCGTCTTTATTTACTTTTTTACGGGATAAATAGAGGATAAGTATATTAGTTTAGTAGAACTATTTAGCTTTTATA
>Ga0307515_10008116_pt1 | contig 20566 bp, 20 predicted proteins | sample 17_EM_MG_FD_194513 | JGI IMG/M metagenome (GOLD analysis project Ga0307515, IMG submission 194513) | Populus trichocarpa ectomycorrhiza microbial communities from riparian zone in the Pacific Northwest, United States - 17_EM | ecosystem: Host-associated > Plants > Roots > Unclassified | place...
GGTCGAAGACTTGATGATCGAGGGTTGGGATGAGACAGGCCGTCGAGGCCCGATCGTCGCAATCTCCACCGCTGGTGTGGGAGAGGACGGTGTTTATGTCGACGAGAACCTCGACCCGATCGCATTCTCCATTCCGTGGTTCGACATGCGCGCGAGCGCCGAGGCAAGGGAACTCGCCCAGAGCAAAGCCGCGACACCCTCAGCCGGGATCGAGATGGAGCCGACGCGCACGGCCGGCCGCTGGTTGTGGACATCGAAGGCTCTGCCGCAGATCGCTCGGCAAGCTCATCGCTGGCTGTGTCTGACGGACTATCCCCTCGCGATATGGGCCAAGAAGGACTTCGCCAGCGACACACTGGCGTCAAGGACGGGATGCTTCAACCCCACCACGCGAGAGTGGATCGAGCCTCTGCTTCGAGAGAGTCGTGCACCCGCCCTGCCACAAGTCGTTCCGGCGGGAACAGTGATCGGCACGATGAAACGTGAGCGACTTCTCGCCAGTGGAGCCGTGGACGCCAATACTCTACTCGTCGCAGGCGGCCACGATCATCCCGTTGCCGCCCACGCGATCCACAAGTTGGCGGCGGATGCCCGCGTCGACTCCATGGGCACCGCGAATGTCATCTACGGCGATGCCCCGCGTTTTGAGACGAGCGCCTTCGATCCTCAAATCGCCTTTACGGCTTCTATCGAGGGTCCTGACAAAATCGGTTGTCTCGGAGTTTTTGAGTTCACCGGAGCGGTCAACAAATTCTCGGGTGGTATGGCCGCCATAAGGCGTGAAATGGCGCTGCCAAGGATTTCGGGGATTCCGGGCAATCCTGCACGCGGTCAGTTCGCTAACGAACGTGAGCTCTTGGAGTGGGCGACCTTCAACGCCCGCCGCATGCTTGAAAAGCTCGCAAGATACGGAGTGCCCGAAGGACCTGTCTATGCCACTGGCGGCTGGAGCCGGTCGCGGGCGCTTCTCGAACTGAGAGCCAGCATATTCGGTCGGGAAATATACGTGCCGGAGGAGCGGGAGCTCTCGGTCCTTGGTGCGGCCCTCTTTGCTGCTGAAGCGACCGGCAGGAAATCGGTATTCGATACGCCTGTGTCCGTCATTGAGCCTAATCCTACCTGGATGACGGTCTACGACGATTTCTATCCTCAGTTTCTCGAGCAGCGAAACTGAGTGACGAGCTTCGACATCAGACTGCAAATTTTGGAAATTGGATGGAGGAAATTGGATGTCCCAGTTCGTAAATGCACGCGAATTCATCGTCACCGAGGCGATAGATGGCCTGATAAGAAGTTCGGGCGGCCGCCTGAGCCGGCTCGATGGCTTTCCACACATCAAGGTGGTGCTGCGCAGCGACTGGCAGCGTTCCAAGGTCGCGCTTGTTTCTGGCGGCGGTTCCGGACATGAGCCGAGTCACGCCGGATTCGTTGGCAAGGGCATGCTCACGGCCGCTGTTTGTGGCGACGTCTTCGCCTCCCCCTCAGTGGACGCAGTCTTGGCGGGCATCCTCGCGGTTACAGGGGACGCAGGCTGCCTTCTCATCGTCAAGAACTACACCGGGGACCGTCTGAATTTTGGTCTCGCCGCAGAGCGCGCGCGGGCTTACGGCAAGAAGGTAGAGATGGTCATCGTCGATGACGACATCGCGCTCCCTGACCTGCCACAGCCTCGTGGTTTGGCGGGCACGCTGTTCGTCCACAAAATCGCGGGGGCCCTCGCCGAAGAAGGCGCGGACCTCAACACGGTCGCAGCCGCAGCGCGTCGCGTCAATGGCGGCATCCGCAGTATCGGCATGTCGCTCAGCACCTGCACTGTGCCTGGCTCCCCGAGAGAAGCGCGAATTCCGGAAGGGATGGCCGAGCTTGGTTTGGGAATCCATGGGGAACCTGGCGTTCAACAGGTACCATTCAGCGGTTCCCGGGGCGCGATCGAGGCCGTCGCGGACAAATTGAGTTCTGGAAACGACGGCCTTCCATTGGTAGCTCTGTTGAACAACCTCGGCGGCACCTCCGTCCTTGAGATGACTGTGCTTGCCCATGATCTCATTGGCTCCAACCTCGCGACTGGCCTCCGTTATATCATCGGACCCGCTGCGATGATGACATCGCTCGACATGAGAGGGTTCTCAGTCTCAACACTTCAGGTCACGGAAGAGGATGTCCGCGCTCTGTTGTATCCGGTCGAGGTCTCTGGGTGGCCCGGGATGTCGGAGGTCGGCGAGGCTCAGACCGTTGGAATGCCTGCAACCCTTTCGGCAAAGGCGGTCCCGGCTTCGGAAAATGCCGCCGCCAGACGCATCCTGGAGAAGGCATGCGCCGCGTTGATCGCCTCCACCGGCGACCTTAATGCCCTCGACGCCAAGTCTGGCGATGGCGACACCGGGTCAACGCTCGCCGGAGCGGCGAACGCTTTGATCGCCGATCTGGACAAGATGCCGTTCGCCGACACCGCTGCACTTTTCCGGGCCATTAGCCAGACACTGAGCCAGACCATGGGAGGCTCGTCCGGCGTCCTCTTGGCCATCCTCTTTGCCGCCGCCAGCGATGGCGCTTCGAAGGGAATGGACCTCGCGGACGCATTGCTGGAGGGCCTCTCCAGGATGCAGGAGATCGGCGGCGCGGGGATTGGTGACCGCACGATGGTCGACGCCCTGCTGCCTGCCTTGCTTGTTCTCAAACTCGGCCTCCCCCACGCAGCGAACGCCGCCCGTGAAGGCGCGAAGGACACCGCTTCAATGCTCAAGGCGCGCTCCGGTCGTGCGTCCTACGTCGGAGCGGACCAGCTTGCCGGACACGTCGATCCGGGCGCGGAGGCCGTTGCGCGTCTGTTCGAAGCCTTGGCCGATAGTCCAGTTGCGTACTGAATGAAAAAGCGGTGCCTTTTCCGAGGCATCCTCCACGCCCATTGGCGTGACTGAGGTCTCAACCCCCGATGGCGCTGGCCGAGCCTCTTCGCCAGCGCGTCCGCGAGATCAGCGCAGACCAATTCGCGCCGCGTCGGAAGAACGTCTTCATTTCCGGCACGGAAAAGGGAGAACTTCAGTCGCCGCCTTTGACCACAACCAGGCAACCGCTTGACCTCACCGCGCATGCTGCGGTCGAATGCCTGCTGGAACGACTCGAGGGCGCGTATCGAACAACGCGAATACCGATCCCTCCCGACATGCTCTTGAGAGAATCGACGGCCACACGCTCGATGAGCCGATACCGCGCGCACGAAAATGCCCAATGCCTTTCGGCACCGGGCGAGGTAGCAGAACCGTTGGTTCGGACTCTGCAGGGAACCTTTTCCCGATGGGGGCAGAGAAGCTTGGGTCTTTGCTACACAGGCTGCCTAGGTTGCCTCCTTTATCGGCGCCCATAAAAAAACTGCGGGCGAAGGTCGCCCGCAGTTTTCCCCGGCTCTGGGAGGGAGGCCGGTTTCCGCTGCACCGAGCGGACTTAATCGTTGAACTTCACCGCACGTGTGAGCTTGGCGATTTGGGCAATTGTTTCCTCGCCCTTCGTGCGTTCACGCTGCCAGATGTTGCGGCCGACGATGACGCCGCGAGCGCCCGAACGTATGGTTTGGGCGACGGCGTCGACAGTATCGGCTGGATCGCCAGCCAGTGGTCCGCCTGCGATAACCAACGGCACTTTCAGTTCTTCCACGAGACGCTTCGTGCGCTCTTCGCCTGGAAATGCGATCTTGATGATGTGCGCGCCCAAGTCGTAGGCAATACGAGCGACCTTCTCCTCAGCGACAATGACTTCCTCGCTGCGCGGCGCGCCGATGATTACGGGCTCCAGAACCAGCGGGATGTCCCAATGATCGCAAGCCGCAACGACCTTGCCGACGCGGGTACACATTTCGACACGTTCGGAATTGCTCATGTTCCAAGGGAACAGCATCTTGACGGCATCGACGCCCATGCGAACGGCCTCTTCCACCGTGGTGATGAGGCCGTGGGAGCCGCCTTCAAGCGCGCGGTAGTCGTAGTATGTATCGATGGTCAGCACGCGGGTCAGATGCGGATTTGCGGCGAAGAACTTCTCAGTCTGCTTCACCTGGCCCGGGGTCATCATAAAGCCCGTGACGTCGTTGTTCGCCCAGGCAGCAAAGGGAGCCGAAGGCGTCTCCAAGCCTTCGATGCGGTCGAAAATCAGGCCATGGTCGACTGGCATAATGATCGCCACGCGATCACTTGGGAGAGTACGACGTAAACGATATTCCATCGACATTGCGATAAATCCTATCTTGCGTTGGCACGATGCTGCCAACCTCCTTCACTCTCTTCTTGTCCCTGTTGTACGGACAAGACGGACGTTGCGTATCTATGCCCTGTCTACGGAAACTGTCAAGCGCCAATTGCACTCGACGTTGCTGTCGGGGGTCAAAAACGCCCGCAGATCGGGCATCAGCGGTATAGGCAGAATTTAACGTGACTCCCACGAGCGGGAAACGCGCCTAACCCTAAACGCATATTTCGCAGGCTGTCGAAGAGCCAGTAAACGCAAATTTTCTGAGTGTCGAAGCCTGGATTGACGCGCCCAAGAAAAATACCTACTGTTCGTCCTGTACGGACAATGCAGCAAATGGCATGGTCACCGGGCGGACCGGAACGTCTACGACTCGTTTACGAGGCTCGTCCGATCGCGGCGGTCGTCGAGGCGGCTGGCGGAAGATGCTCGAAGCGTTCGATGCCGATCTTGATGCGCCGGCTGAAACGCTGCACGACCGCGTTCCCCCCTAATCTTCGGAGGAGCGTCCCAAGTCGAAGCGATCGAGGCAGCATACTTAGACTCCAAACTGGAACTCCAGCACTGACAAGGGTACCCGACATGTTCCTCGAAAAGTTTAGGCTTGACGGCAAGACTGCTTTTATAACCGGAGGAGGCCGCGGCATAGGCCTGTCGACTGCGGAGGCTCTGGCCGAGGCGGGCGCGAAGGTGATCATTTCGGACATGAGCGTCGAAGTTCTCAAGGAAGGAGGTGAGATCATGAGGAAGAAAGGGTACGAAGTGGAGGCCATCGTTCTCGACGTCACCGACTCCAAGGCGGTTGCCGAGGCCGCCCGGGAGTCGAATGGTCGCCATGGGGGTATCGATATTCTCATCGCCAACGCCGGGATCGCCTGGCCCGATACGGGCGGCGAAGAGATGGCGGATGAGGTCTGGTTGAAGGTCATCGACGTCGACCTCAACGGCGCTTACTGGTCTTGCCGCGAGTTCGCGCGACCCATGCTCGAGCGCGGCCACGGCTCCATCGTCACCGTGGGCTCGATGTCAGGGATCATCTCCAACAAGCCGCAGCGCCAGGTCCACTACAACGCGGCCAAGGCTGGCGTGCACCATATGACGCGCTCGCTCGCGGGCGAATGGGCTGAGCGTGGCGTGCGCGTCAACTGCGTTGCGCCGACATACGTGGACACGGTCATGTCGCGGGATGGTTTCACGCAGCCCCAACTTATGCCGATCTGGATGAATATGACGCCAATGAAACGGGTAGCACGACCTGACGAGATCGCGGCCCCCATCCTGTTCCTAGCTTCGGACGCATCTAGCGCGATGACCGGCTCTATTGTATCGGTGGATTGCGGCTATACTGTTTGGTGAGATTACGCTCCGCCGGTCATTTTGACCGCAGCTTTCCATGAACGAATATTTGACACTACTGTGCAGGCGCTGAAAATATCTGGAGACGTTTTTCCAGCATCAGCACGCGCGCGAAACTGGCTGGGATTTTTTTCACCTACGCTCAACCGACCTCAGTGAGTTCCATAAATCACCGTTATCCCACCGGCCGAAATAACCGGATCGGCGGTTCATATCCCTTCAAAGCGTGCGATGGAAGACAACCAGCACACGTGACTCAGACATGTCCCTTCTATTGCTTTCGCCCTCTTACTTTTGGCAGGTTGCTCAAGAGGGACTCGCAGGCCTTGGTGATGTGGGTGACGAGCAGGTCCGTCGCCAGCGCCACATCTCTCTTGCGGCACGCGGCAAGGATCTGCCGATGCTCTCGATCGTCGATGCCTGTCCCACCAGACAAGGTCAATTGAATGCGAAGGTACCGTTCGATCCGGTCGTTGACGGACCGGATGAGATTGAGCAGGAAGGGCTTGTCGGCATCCTCATAGAGGCACGAATGAAACTGCCAGTTTAGTTCTGCCCAGCGCGCGACGTCGGTCTCGCGCGCAAATTCATCGCAATACTCTTCGGCGCGCTGGAACGTCCGCTCGGTCATTCGCGGGATCGACAGTTTTAGCGCATTTGCTTCCAGCATGCCTCTGACTTCAAAGATTTCAGCAATCTCCGGCTCGGTGATGCTCGTTACGACGGCGCCGCGGTTTCGCTGAAACTCGACGAGGCCTTCGGCCTCCAGGCGCTTCAAGGCTTCCCGAACGGGGATTTTGCTGACGTCGAAAAGCTTGGCGATGTCATCCTGGCGGATGGGTTCATGTTCATCCAGGGCGCCGGTGACAATCGCCTCTCGGATATATTTCGCGATTATATCCGAGGTCGGCGGTGTGCTGCCAAGGGACGGCAAGTTCTGGGCTTTTAGCGGCAATTTTCACTCCATGATCGGCAGTCGCCGACGCATCAGGCACATCGAATAACGTAGCATATATACGATATGAGCTTGCCTGTCTTGACTTGTAATCGTATACGATATTCTATATAAGGTATGCGAACGGACTGCGAACGATGAGCGGGCAAAAAATACCGGGACTGATTGGCTACGTTACGCCGCTGAGCGCCGCGCCCGGCGGCACTTTGGAGTTCAAACTCTCATCACAAGGCAATCGTCCTGTCACCGCGTGTGTTGTTCGTTTAATCTGCTGCGATCCGAACCCGGCCGGGCCGGGCGTCAAGATTGAGGAGACCGACTTTGGTCTTGCCGAACAATACCCCGCCTCGGAACAGCGGGCCTATCTCGGCTCCTGCGCGTTCGGCGCCATTCCCGATCTGAGCGATCGTGCCGCGGTCAAGGTCGCGCTGATGGTGAAGCCGACCTTCCATTCTGATTTCGCGCAGACCATTTTTTCCTTGCAGAACGCCAATGGGACCGCAGGGGTGGCTTTCGTTATCCGGGGCAACATGCTGGTTCTTCAGCAGTTGGGTACGGATCGCGCCGTTGATGTCGGTGTCGGCCTGGCCAAAGGCCATTGGTCTCGTCTCGAGGTGGTTTTCGACCCGGACGGTTTTTCGGTCGTTGTCTCGCAGGATTCGCAGAGGAGCGGTGACTCCAAATATGTCAGCTATCCGCGTCTCACGAGCCAGGCTCTGGCCAGCGCCGATCATATCTGCTTTGCCGCCGTGTGGCGGGGACACCTGGAGCAGACCTTCAATGGTTCTCTCGAAAATCCATCGTTAAGCGGCAGACGCCAGAAATCGCGTGGGTCGGCTGAAGAACCAGCGTGGGAGGCCATCGCCGGCTGGAATTTCGGTGGAGACGCGCGCGACACCTGGGTGGAAGACGTGAAGGAGAAGGGGAGAGGGCTTTGCCTGATCAACATGCCAACCCGCGCGGTCAGATCGTCGGAGTGGTCCGGCCGGAATCAGGATTGGAAGCAGGCGCCGCATGAATACGCGGCGATCAGCTTTCATTCTGACGATCTCAGTGACTGCGGGTGGGAAACGACGATCCGGGTCGATGTGCCCGAGGGTATGCGCTCAGGGGTGTATGGACTTGAGATCGACAACGGCGTCAGCAAGGACATGATCCCGTTCTATGTCATCCCCGGGGAGAGAACGGAACGACAGAGGATCGTGTTCCTTGCCCCCACATTCACCTACATGGCCTATGCGAATTTCGCCCGCGGCAACTTTGCCGGAGAGCTTGCGGAAAGGGTCGCCGCCTGGAAGGCCTATCCGCACAATCCCGATGAGATCGGTACCTACGGGTATTCCACCTACAGCCGCCATCCCGACGGAACCGGCATCAGCCTGTCGTCGCGCCTGCGTCCCATCCTGACGATGCGTCCGCACTATCTCGTCTACTTCGATCCGAACGGGTCGGGCATGCGGCATTTCCCGGCGGATTCACATTTGACGGATTGGCTCGAGGAAAAGGGTTTCGCCTTCGATGTCATAACCGATGAGGACCTTGATCGGGATGGGTTGGCCGCCTTGTCTCCCTATGATGTGGTCCTGACGGGGACCCATCCCGAGTACCACACGCGGCGCACCGTGGAGGCGCTGATCGCCTACCGGGAAGCCGGCGGCAATCTCATGTATCTTGGAGGAAACGGTTTTTACTGGAAAATCGGCCGCAACAACGACATGCCCCACCTGATCGAGGTTCGGCGTGCCGAGGGTGGCATGCGGGTATGGGCGAGCCAGCCGGGCGAATATTACCATCAACTCGACGGAGAATATGGTGGCTTGTGGCGCCGTAACGGAATTCCGCCCCAGAAGGTGGCCGGGGTCGGCTTTACAGCCGAAGGCGGGTTCGAAGGCTCTTACTATGTTCGCACCGCTGCTTCTTACCGGAGCGATCTTGCCTTTCTTTTCGAAGGTGTACCGGCCAGCGAACACATCGGCGACTTCGGATTGTCCGGCGGTGGCGCTGCCGGATTCGAGATCGACCAGGCCGCGGCTGATCTCGGCACGCCCGATTTCGTGACGGTCGTCGCTTTCTCGGAAGGTCATGGCCCCTCGTTTCATACGACGTTCGAAGAGCTTCTCCTGCCGGACATCTTCGATGGGGCACCGCGGGAGCATGGCGGTATAAGCGCCAATATCGTTTATGGAAAGTCTGAAACGGGCGGTGGTCTGTTTGCGGTTGGCTCGATCACATTCTGTGGGAGCCTTTCGCACAACAACTACGACAACAATGTCTCGCGCCTTCTCGAGAATTGCCTGAAAAGGTTTCTGGCCGATGATTGAGAGGATGGAAACCCAAGACGCGCGCATTAGTTTTCACGCGCTGAAATCGCTTCTGAGGACGATTTTCGTCAACAACGGCACGGCCGCGGAGACGGCCGATATTCTCGCGGAAAACTGTGCCGCATGCGAAAGGGACGGAGCGCTCAGCCATGGCATTTTCCGCGTGCCGGGCTATGTCGATTCCCTAAGATCAGGATGGGTGGATGGCCTGGCAGTTCCCGATGCCACGCGTCTCGGACCGTCCTTCATCCGGGTCGATGCGCGCAACGGTTTTGCCCAGCGGGCGCTTGCCGCTGCGGACCCGCTGATCAGAGGCGCCCTTCGCGAAACCGGCATAGCCGTTGCCGCGATCCGCAGTTCCCATCATTTCAGCGCATTGTGGCCGGATGTCGAGCCCTTTGCGCTTTCGGGCTACGTAGCCACCACGGTGGTCAATGGGCTTGCGAATGCCGTTCCTTATGGTGGCCGGCAGGCCGTTTTCGGGACCAACCCGATTGCCTTCGCCGTGCCGGTGCACAATGCCCACCCGCTGGTTGTCGACCAGGCCACCAGCGTGATGGCGAATGGCGAGGTTCGCCTGCATGCTCTCGCCGACAAGCCTGTTCCCGATGGGACGGGCGTCGACCGCGAAGGCAACCCCACGACGGACCCTCACTCAATCCTAGCCGGAGGGGCGTTGAACACCTTCGGCGGCTACAAGGGTTCGTCGATCGCCTTGTTCGTCGAGATTCTCGCTGGAGCGATCACCGGCGGACAGTTTTCGTTCGAAAATGACTTCACCGGCTTTCCCGGCGCGCAGACCCCGAAGGCGGGGCAACTCCTGATCGTGATCGATCCGAATTGGGGCGGTTCGACGAACTTTGAATCGCGCCTGGCGCGTCTCTGCACCCAGCTGATCGACGCCGGTCAAGATCGTTTACCGGGCGCGCGACGGTTTGCGAACCGTGCCGTAGCCGAACAATCCGGCATCCCGCTTGCACAAGACAAACTCCAGGGGCTTCGAACGCTGGCTGGCGAAGAGCCGTGAAACCTCAAAATGACAGGTTCAAACAGGAAGGCCGCGACATGACGCTCGATAAAAACAGACTTGAACTTTTGCGTGCGCTGACGCCGGCGCAGGTGGACCAGCTGGTGGATCTCTTTCAGCAGGAGTGGTGGACCAAGGGCCGCGAGAAAGCGGATGTCGAAAGGCTGATGTCGCACGCAGGACCGATCTTCGCCTTTATCGATCCGCTGAACGGCGAATTGGTCGCCTTCGCGCGCGCCATGACGGACGGCATCTACAAGGCGATGATCTTCGACATCATCGTCAAGGATACCTGGCGAAACACCGGGATCGGGCGCCGCCTGATGGACACCGTCATGACCGATCCCATCCTTGCGCGTGTCAAGCATCGCGAGCTCTATTGCCTCGAGGATATGCTGCCCTTCTACGAAAAGTGGGGTTTTACTGCCAATCTGCCCGGCCTTTTCTTCATGCGCCAGTCGTCCTGAGATCCCATGACCACCGTTCAAACCATTCTCGACGTCGACTACGCCGTGATCGGCCTTGGCGTGATGGGCGCTTCAACACTGTATTTCTTGGCCCAATCGGGCGGGAAAGTCGTCGGTATCGACGCCTGCAGTCCCCCGCATCGCCAGGGTGCAAGCCATGGTGGCTACAAGGTAACGAGAGAGGCTGTCGCCGAAGGCCCCGCCTATCTTCAGTTTGTCCGGCGCTCGAATGCGCTTCTGCGTGGCTTCGAGCGCCGATACGATGCCGACCTGATGCGACGCACCGGAACGCTGATCATCGGATCTGAGGCGGCGGACAGTCCCGACAGTTTCCTGCGCGACACCGTTCAGATTGCCGAGGCCAATGACATTGCGCACGAGGTCCTGTCTTCCAGGGACTTGAGGACGCGCTATCCGCAGCTCATCGGCGTGGCGGACGAAGATGCGGGTTATTTTGAGCCCGGTGCCGGCTTCATTCGCCCCGAACCGCTGTTGAATCTGCAAATCGCGCTTGCCAAACAGGCTGGCGCCGAGGTTTTGCAGAATACCGCCGTCAGGCGGATCATGCCCGTCGCCGGCGGCGTGGAAATAGAGGCCGAGGGGGTGCGGATCCACGCCCGACAGGTCGCCGTCGCCGCGGGTCGGTGGACGGGCGAACTCCTTGGCGGACAGTTTGGCACTCTGCTGTCCGTCAGCCGGCAAAGGACGTTTACCTTCAAAGCGCGCGATACGGCCGCCTATCAAGCGGACAGGTTTCCCACCTTGATGTGGTTCCGCGAGGGCGTTGGCGGCGCGTGCGCTACGGTCTTCCCGGTCGAAGAATCGGGGGAGGGGGTCAAGTTCTTCGTGGCGGACACCGAGGCTGACGCACCCAACGGCCTGTCTGGCGACAGGTTTTTCCAGCACCACGTCCAGCCGTACTTTGGGGGCATTTCCCCGAAACTGCAGGCGGCGGAAACGTGCTTCTACACCTCGACGCCCGATCACGGATTTCTGCTTGATTGGCACCCGGATATTCCGGGGCTGTTTCTCGTATCCGCCTGTTCGGGGCATGGTTTCAAGCATGCATTAGGGGTTGGGGAGGCCGTGTGCGCGGTGCTTGCAGGACGTCCCGTTCCGGATCTCTCTGCATTCAGCCTGGAGCGATTTTCCGCCAACCAGCCACTGAGCTGAACATCTGGCCGGGCAACGCAAGAAAACGGCCTTGACATACTTAGTAGATCGTATACGATATCTGAAAGTCAAAAATGAGGGACGGCAAGTTCGTCGTCGACGAGAGGGAGAGACATGAAATTCGATCGGTTCCTAACCACAGTCGAGCTGCACACCTGCGGCGAAACCTTTCGTCTGGTCACCAAGGGCCTGCCCAAGATTCCGGGCAAGACGATTGTCGAGCGCATCACCTGGCTCGAGCAGAATGCGGATCACTATCGTCGTGCCGTGCTGCTGGAGCCCCGCGGCCATAAGGATCTCTACGGTGGATACCTGACGGAACCCGTCAGCCCCGAAGCAGACTTCGGCGTGATCTTCCTCAACAACATGGGCTACAGCCCGCATTGTGGTCATGGTGTCATAGCGCTTGCGACCGCGGCCGTGGATCTGGGCTGGATCGAGCGGAAGTCGCCGGAGACGAAGGTCGGCATTGATGCCCCCTGCGGCTTTATCGAAGCCTATGTGCAGTGGGATGGCGAGCGCACCGGCGCCGTTCGTTTCGTCAACGTGCCATCGTTCATTTTCAGCCGTGACGTGACCGTTCACACGCCGACCTTCGGGGAAGTGACCGGTGATGTGGCCTACGGTGGCGCGACCTATTTCTACGTCGATGGCCGCAAGCACGGCGTCGAAATCCGCGAATTCGATGCGCAGCGCGTCATGCAGCTTGGATACGAGATCAAGGCAGCCGTTAACGCGAAGATGCCGTTCGTACATCCGGAGATCCCGGAGTTCAACAACGTCTACGGTGTGATGGTCTACGGCGATCCCCGTCACGAGGGGTCCACGCAGGCCAATTGCTGCGTCTATGCTGATCGCGCCGTCGATCGTTCTCCTACCGGGTCAGGCACAGCCGGCCGCGTTGCGCAGCTCTATCTTCGTGGTGAGATGACCGCCGCCGATACGCTCGTCAATGAATCGATCATCGGTACGATCTTCAAGGGGCGCGTGCTTTCCAAAACAAAGGTCGGGGAGTTCGACGCGGTTATCCCGGAGGTTGAAGGCAGTGCTTACATTTGCGGCTTTGCCAACTGGGTGATCGACGAAGCCGATCCGCTCAAGTTCGGTTTCCTGGTGAGCTGATGATGATCAAGCACTTCGACGCAACGTCCACCGAGGCTCTGCTTCCCTTCGATCTGCTTGTCGGGGAGCTGGAAAAAACCGTGGCGGAGTATGCCGACGGAAAGATCGTCAGCCCGGAACGGCTGGTCATTCCCCTGGCGTTGGGCGGCGTTATGCTCTCCATGCCCGCCAGTGCTCACGACATTGCGAGCCACAAGCTGGTCAATGTCTGCCCGTCGAACGTCTCCCGCAATCTTGCGACGATCAACGGGGAGGTCGTTGCCTATGACGCCGGCACCGGGGTCTCCCTGTTCGCCCTCGACGGCCCGACCGTCACGGGACGGCGAACGGCGGCGATAACGCTTTTGGCCATCAGTCGGCTTCGGAAAACTTCGCCGAAGACGGTCGCGATCATTGGCACCGGCAAGCAGGCGTCGACCCACGCGCAGGCACTCTCGTCCTTCTATCCCGGGATCGACCTGGTCGTTGCCGGAATTTCCGGGGAGGAGGAGGCGCAATTCTGCGCCAGGCATGCCGCTTGCGCCGTTAGGCCCTTTGCGGATCGCGATTGGTCCCGCATCGACGTCGTCGTGACGCTGACCACCAGCAAGACGCCCGTCTATGCGCAAGCGGCGGAGCAAGATCGGCTGGTCGTGGGGGTAGGGGCCTTTACGCCGGATGCCGCCGAAGTGGGCAGGGAGACGGTCTTGGCAAGTACCGTGATCGTCGACGATCCCGCCGGCGCGCGGCACGAGGCTGGCGATCTCATCCAGGCCGGTATCGACTGGTCCAGTGTGATTTCGCTGAGCGACGCTCTGAAGGGAACGGCAAATGTTGCAGGGCCGATCTTCTTTAAAAGCGTCGGCTGTGCAGCCTGGGATCTCGCAGCTTGCCGCGTGGCGCGCGAGATGATCGCCGTAGTCAATGCGGGCCAACCCTCGCGTTGACTCAAAAAGACTATCGTATACGATATCTAGAATAGTTCATTCGCTTGGAGCAAGTACGGCGAAATGGGTGTGTTTACCGTATACGATACGCGATATCCGAAATTAACCCATAACAAGAGAGGAACTGAAATGAAAAAAATGATCCCGCTTATGGCTCTTGCCGCTGCAGCGATGTGTGGCTCGGTCGCCCATGCAGACCAGCTTGACGACGTCATCGGTGCTGGCAAGCTTCGTTGCGCGGTGCAGCTCGACTTCCCGCCGAACGGCTCACGCGATGCTGACAACAATCCGATCGGTTTCGACGTCGACTACTGCAACGACCTTGGCAAGGCGCTGGGCGTCGAAGTCGAAATTGTAGACACACCGGAAAACGACCGCATCCCCGCGATCCTGTCGGGACGCGCCGATGTCGCGGTTGCCGTCGCCTCCGATACGCTGGAACGCGCAAAAACCGTGGGCTTCTCGATTCCCTATTTCGTGTTCGAGACGATCGTGCTGGCGCGCGAGGATTCGGGCATCAAGGGACCGGACGATATTAAGGGTCACACGGTCGGAGGCCCGGCCGGCGCCTATGAAACGCTCGCCCTCGCCAAAGAAATCGAGAAGATGAGCGATCCAAAATCGCAGATGCTGACGTTCCAAAGCCAGTCGGACACGTTCCTGGCGCTTGGACAAAAGCGCATTGACGCGACGTACACCACCTCGACGATTGCTGCGGCGATCATCGAGTCCGGCAAGTATCCGGGCCTGACGGTCGTCGGCCCCGCGCCGGTCGATGCCGACTATTGCGCTTTGATCGTCAAGCGCCAGGAGCAAGGCTGGCTCAACTACGTCAATCTCTTCCTGAATCGCCAGGTTCGCTCTGGTCGCTACGCGGAACTTTACAAGAAGTGGATTGGCGAGGACGTCGGCGCAGCCCCGGACCTCACCGTTTCTGGCGTCTACCGATAAGCCGCATCCGTCTTCTCGGAACAGGGCGCCCGCTCGCAATCGATCGGGCGCTACTGGATGCGTATAGGCGTCTCCGGCAACCGTGTGCCTGACCACACGTCAAGCCATCGATGCCAAGTCGGCACTCCGGGACTTCTTGTGCTCGTAAATTCCTCTTTGTGCGCAGGGCTGCGGCCAGTGGGCGCTGACAGAGAATGAGGTAGAAATGGACTATCAATTTCAGTGGAGGCCAGTCTTGCGCGCGCTTCCCGAGATGCTGTGGGGCGCTCTGGAAACGATCGAGATCGCCGGCCTGGCCATGGCGTTCGGGACAATTCTCGCCATTTTCCTGGCGCTCGGCAAACGGTCAGGCAAAAATTACCTGTCCTTGCCGGCCGACGTGTGGATCGAGACGGCCAGAAACACCCCGGCGCTCTTCCAGATCTACATGCTTTATTTCGGCCTGGGTTCGCTTGGCCTGCAGGTTAGCTCCTACGCCGCCCTGTTGTTCGGCATCACCTTCAACAATGCCGGCTACCTTGCCGAGACCTTCCGCGGCGGCTTCTCGGCAGTTCCGGAGACGCAGACGCGGGCGGCGCGCTCCCTCGGACTGGGGGCCGTGCAGACCATGTGGCATATCGTGATCCCGCAGATGCTGCGCGCGGTTTTCCACGCCATGACCAACCAGATGGTGTGGTCCATCCTGATGAGTTCCTTGGGGGTCATCGTCGGCCTGACCACGGATCTTACGGGCGTCACCCAGGAGCTCAATGTCGTGACCTATAGAACCTTCGAGTATTTCTTCATCGCGGCTTGCCTCTACTACATCATTTCCAAGCTCTTTACGGTGTCGGCGCGCATCGTGGCTTGGCGCTTGTTCCGTTACTAGGAGGCCGCGATGTATTTTGGTGGATCATTCACATGGGGCGACTTCCAGTTCCTGCTTTCGGGAGCCGTGACCACGCTCGCAATTACCCTCGCCGCCGTCGTGATCGGGACTGTCCTGGGCGTCTTGTTCGGTCTTGTCAGAGCAAGCGCTCCCTGGTGGATCGGCAACACGCTCGGCGCCGTCCTTGACGTATTCCGGTCCGTGCCGCTCCTCATTCAGCTCGTGTTGTTCAATTCATTCAACAGCATGCTCAGGCTGAACTGGCCGACTTTTGCGGTTGGCTGCATATGTCTGGGAATCTACGCTTCGGCCTTCTGCACCGAGATCGTCAGAAGTGGCGTCGGTGCAGTCCCCCAGACCACACGCAGGGCCGCCCGGTCTCTCGGTCTCAGCTGGCGGCAGGAACTGACCTCTATCACCCTGCCGATAGCCACCCGGGTCGTCTTTCCGAGCTGGATCGGGCTAACGCTCGGCGTGATGAAAGACACAGCGCTCGTCTTATGGATCGGCATCGTTGAACTTCTGCGGAGTTCGCAGATCGTCACATCGCGCGTTCAAGAACCCTTGCTGATCTTGGGCATCACCGGGCTGATCTACTTCGCAATGAGCTTTCCAATCGCCAGGCTCGGAAATCAACTTGAGAAAAAGTGGTGCACCCAATGATCGCAATTGAGAACGTACACAAGCAATTCGGCCCGCTACACGTGCTGAAAGGCGTGGATCTGGCGGTGCAGAAGGGCGAAGTCCTGTCAATGATCGGCGGTTCGGGGTCCGGCAAGTCAACGATGTTGATGTGCATCAACGGCCTTGAGGGAATCCAGCAGGGACGCATAAGGGTCGATGGCGTGGAAGTTCACGCCAAGACCACGGACCTCAACAAGCTACGCCGCCGCATCGGCATCGTGTTTCAGCAGTGGAATGCTTTCCCTCACCTCACGGTCCTGGAGAACGTCACGCTCGCCCTGAGGAAGGTTCTCGGAAAATCTAAGGACGAAGCGGAAGCGATCGCTATCGAGCAACTGTCTCACGTTGGATTGAAGGAAAAGCTCGCCGTGTTTCCATCGCGCCTATCCGGTGGACAGCAGCAACGAATGGCGATCGCAAGGGCGCTTGCCATGTCGCCGGACTACATGTTGTTCGACGAGGTTACCTCAGCCCTCGATCCGCAGTTGGTCGGTGAAGTTTTGGACACGCTTCGCATGTTGTCGAAAGAAGGGATGACCATGATCGTCGTGACACACGAGATGCGGTTCGCCCGCGAAGTTTCGGATCGGATCGCCTTCTTCAAGGAAGGCCGTATCCACGAGATCGGTTCGCCGGAGCAGATATTCGATCACCCCCAGCAACCGGAAACTGCGGCCTTCCTGAAGTCCATTTGAACACCGCAATCGAGGTTTTATATGGCGTGGTCGCTGGTTCAAATCCATATCGCAAGAAGACCGTCGGCCTTGTCGGGCGCAGCATCAGAAGACCATATGGATCCCAGGCATCCCATCTTGCGCCACTGCTATCTCCATCTGTCACTGACCCGGCGCTTCGCGATAGTCGATGCCGTGAAGCAAAACACTGAAATCATGGTGGCGACAAGACTGGTGCCAAAGGCACGATCAGTCTGGAAGTCGGCCGCGGTCGTGCGGCACATGTGGCCGAGCCTGGCGGTGCCCATCAGAAATTCCGAAACCATTGCCGAACAAATCGCAGGGGCTACGGCAAGCCAGAGCGCTATCATCCAGCTGGGAAGCGCCGCGGGGCGACAAAATAGGCAAAACGGCGGACGGGGGAGGCGCCCAGCACCTTGAAAAGATCGTCGCTTCCCAGCGGCAGAACCTTGAGGCCTGCTGAGGTGAACACGAAGGCTGGGAAGAAGCAGATGATGACGCCAATCGCACGGACCGTTTTTACGTCATAGCCAAAGACGCGCGCGAGAACCGGAATGAGCGCCACGACAGGGATGGAAGAAAAGAGAATGCTCAGCGCGGCACCAGCATCCCGCTCATGACGCGGGACGTCGAGGCCAGCACGGCAATGAGGGTCCCCAGTCCCATGCCGGATCAGGTCGAGCGCTGCTCGCAGCGACGCGCTCGCGGTTATTAGGCCCAAGCTGAGACCATAACCGGGGAACCGGCTTGTGCGGTCGCTCGACGATTTATGTGACCCCTGCCTCCGTGGTCACACATCCTCATAATCAATCGATAGGCTATCGGCGATGGCCCGGATCTCTGCATGGCAGGTGGTGTCCGCTACCGACCGGGTCACGATTGGCTCAAGAATGTCGGGTCCTGAACGGTTGCCGAACAGCAGAATCGCAAAGTCGGGACCAAACTGGACAGAGCTGTAATAGATGCCGTGCGCTTTCGGACAGGTGGCATGTATGCGCTCCGCCCAAGCGCGAGTCGCTGGATAAGTGCTGCGCGGTCCAGCCAGAAGAGCATTGTGACTGACGCCGAGCTTGCGCTGCCCGGAATTGGTGAGGTCGACGAGGTTCAGCTCCGCCGTGGTTCTGACGATGCTGTGGTTGTAAGCCTGAAAGTCGGAGGGGTAGACGATCTGAAAGGTCGGCAGGCCGGTCTTCGGATCGGTGGGCGGTGTGTCGGGAGAGCGCAGGATAATCTCGCATGTGGCACAGGAGAATGTCTGCGCCGCATAGATGGTCGGGATAATGATCCCACCTGTATCGTGAATCGGCGAGAAGCGCGCATCGCCCGTGTTCGTGGGATTGAACTGACCGGCCTGAAAGGCGGCGGGATGAATGCGATGTAGCTCGGTGTCCTTGCCGAGCACAACATAGGCTTCCTTCCCGACCCGCATCGTGGACGGGTCAGGGATAGTCAGGTCGAAGCGCATCAGCCATGCTCCGCGGGCACCGTCTCGCGTTTGAGCGCGGCAACCACCTCTGCTTCCTCCGAACCAAAGCGTTCGGCAGGCGCGGCGCCGAAATCGAGATGCGGCCGCGTCAGCCAGTGCAGCAGGCGAAAATCGCTCCATGTCTCGGGCTTCAGCGCGATCAGCTTTGCCATGACGGGGAAGACGCGGCGTCCCTCCACGTCGAACTGGAACAACGGATAAGCGGCGCGGCCGTCAGCCGTGAAGCGCAGGAGTTCTCTCTTCTCCTCCTTGCGCTTCATTGTTGCGGAGGGATTGGCCCCCGACAATCCCAGCAACTCGCACGCCTGCGCCTGATCGACCATCGACGTGCTGGCGAGGATTTTCTCCTGAAGCCGGGCGCGGTTGAGCGCAGTTTGCAATTCGGAGTCGTTGCCCTTCGCGAGACTTTCGCGAAGCATGACACGATAAGCGTCGACCACCTTGTCGATTTCTCCGGAGAGGCGGTGGCTGAACACGGTAACAAAGGCCGCTTTCATGGCTTCTCGAACAGCGCCTGGCGCCTTGTCGCGGACCTGCTGGGTTCCGCCGCGCGTTGTGTTCGCCGTGGTGCCGGATTCGATAATCCCGCGCCACTTGTCAACATCGACCGGGTCGGCATTGATGGACACGTTAATATGCACCGAACCTGCCGTCAGTGCGGAGACAGCGATGTTGTCAGACGTATATAGCATGTGCATGCCATGCGGATCGGTGCGCTGACCGTGAGGCTTCCGGCGGGTTTCCGCTTGGGTCAGAGGCGTCGCAACCATTATTGCATCCTAGTTTCGATATAATCTCACACCCATATAGCAAATATATCGCCGAATTGCGAGTCTGCTTGCTCCCATTTATGTAAGGTGAGGGGGGGTGGATTTCAGGATCGGCATGGGGGTTGCCTGGAATATGGAGGATCCAACCGCGTCGCGGGACGATATTATCGATATCGCACGATCCTTGATCAGGCCGCAGAGGCACACGGTAATAGAGCTTGGCCGCTCCAGTTGACCGGGGATGCAGAATGCAACTTCGGGGGCAGTCGGTCCCGATTTCCGCCGTGCCGGCGGCGCAATGCTAAATCTCCTACGGCTGCCCCGGGGACCGAAGTTGCATGCGCGAATTCCCGAACCGTGGTTGCGCCACCGCTATGCTCGGTTCTCCAATATGCTCTTCTTTCTGAGATACGCTCGTCCGCAAAGGTCGAGCGATTTTGACGTCGCGCGCGATTGGAAATAGCGCTCAAGGCGCCACACGCGAAAACAGCTATAGAGTGCGCGGCCGAGGCGAACAGTTACAGAGACCATCTTCCGCAGACAGGCCGAGTCCGGTTCAGTTTGGGGGCAGGGTTGCTAAAACAGCATTAACTTGTTGTTAACAATGTGGGGCCATTCTGTGGTCGATCTGAAGCAGTGTCATCTTTTCGGATCAACGCAGTGCAGTTTAGTGCATGCCCACGAAAACACGAAGCAATGCACGTTATTTTCTCAGTGGGTCTTTTCATTTGATCAACCGTTTGACCGCATCGGTGAGTTAACGGTCTGTTAAGCATGTCTGGTTAGATTTCGTTTACGGTTCAGCGTGATCACTGATCCAGTCTGCCTGCCCAGAAAGCCCGCCAACATTTCCTGTTGACGGGCTTTTGTTTTTTCAGTCGTGACCTTTTTCTGAGCCCGGGGCCAGGCTCCTGCGATAACGCCCGCCCGGACTGAAAGCCCTGCGGTCCTGGTCGCTCGAACTTGTCGTTGATCGTATCCGCCAGTGCGGGATGCGGGGATTTGCAACCATGGTGAGCCGGCCTTGCTAGTTTATCGCCTCGACCACATTGGAGACGGTGATCACCGTCAGGCGATGCCGTCGCCCGTCGCGCGCAGCCCAGTCAATCGACTGTCCTTCCGACAGCCCGATCAAGGCAGTCCCGATCGGAGTGAGAATTGAGATTTTACCTTGGGCAATATCCGCATCGCCCGGATAAACCAAAGTCACCTGCCGTCTCTGGCTGTCGTCAGCGGCGTACTCCAAGGTTGAGCCCATTCGAATAACCTTTTCCGGCATCAACTGATGCGGAATGATCTTTGCTCTTTCCAGCTCGGCAAGAAGGTCGTCTGAAAGATCCGGCATGCGATTGGATACCGTGGCTGCAAGTCCACTCAACCGGCTTTCATCAATGTCGCTTATGACGATCATCGGCTTGTTCTGGCGAGGATTGAATTCACTGGTTGTCATTTTTTAAGCTCCTGAAACCACCCTGAGCAGCCGTGCGGTAAACGCCTGCCGCGCACTCTCGGATTGCTCGAGTGAT
>Ga0307515_10008117_pt1 | contig 20565 bp, 23 predicted proteins | sample 17_EM_MG_FD_194513 | JGI IMG/M metagenome (GOLD analysis project Ga0307515, IMG submission 194513) | Populus trichocarpa ectomycorrhiza microbial communities from riparian zone in the Pacific Northwest, United States - 17_EM | ecosystem: Host-associated > Plants > Roots > Unclassified | place...
TGTCGGCCGCCAACACCAGATTTAATTTGGAGGGCTTCGGCGCTGTCAATCGCTCGCGATGGAGAAATCGACACCCCCGTCGATGGGGGAAGGCGTGGGAAATTCCCAGATGGTGATGGTAAGGGACAAAGCGCGGCAGCATTGCTAGCTCCTGGCACGTATGCGATAGAAGGGAGTCACCTGACATCACTGATGTGTGACGTGTTTGATGCTTCTTGTGATGCGTTACAATCGTACAGAGAAATTTGCAAGAAACCTAAAGTGGGGTGTGATGTGACTGATGTGACCTGTGACAAAGTGACCGAGAAATCAGGTTTTTGGCGGAGGCGCTTATTATTCTGCACGATAAGACCCGGTACTTAACGTCCCGGGAATTGTATTCGCGGTCGTAGCACTGAAGGATGTGTGATCGGCTCAGGATCACCCAGAACTTTTGTTCACTCCGACCAGGGTGGGTGCAGGAAGGGAGTGGGAACTTTGAAGGAATGTTTTTTTACTGACCGCTGGCGTAACGCTGTGTATTACTTCTCTCGTCATTTTTACTCGGCCTTCCCGGCTGCTTTGCCTGGGGGTCTATCCTAGGGTGCAGTGAGAAACACCCGAGTTTCTAACAATGAGTTTCTCACGCAGTTAGTAACAGTTAGTAACTCGCTGTTAGAAATGAGGCGCAGAACCGCCTGTTAGTAACTCCAAGGGGTCTGGCCGCCGGGACGCGCGGGCCCGATAGAAGTAAACCCGCCCGGAATCCAGCCTCTGCGTGTGAAATAGGTGCTCTCCGCTCTTGAACCTCCTTGCCACCCCATAACTTTGAGAATGGCTCCCATGAGGTAGCATTCGGAGAAGCTCACACTGTACCTCCGACTCTTGCTACACAATCTCCATGATTCAATACCATTCCATGATATGAACTCGTCGGTGTATAACTTCTCCGCCAGCGAAGATGACGTTACTGACCCTTGGGAATGTGGTTGCGTGCTGCCGAGTGTTTGCCCTGATTTTGAACTGGATGGGTCCGCTAATCTAGAATTCATATTCCTCCAGGGGATGCTCTCCGAGAAGGAGCCCATTGATTTCTATAGTATACTTAACTGTTATTAACAACGACGGATTGGTTTCTAACAAGATAAGCGCCGGCTAGTTAGTAACAGGTGAGGATTGTGGTTAGTAAATGCGCCGATGTCAGTATGAGTTAGTAACTGTGAGTGAGAAACGCAACACGTTTCTCACTTCACCCTAGTCTATCCTCGAAACACTCATTCGTCACGGATACTCCATGGCCACTCGCCGTACAAAACAGCGAAAGAAATTGGGTTTGGCATGAGAAAAAAGTTCGGAATGGGCCAGTTCGACGCTGCCGTGAGGGCCCGTAACCCTCATAAATAACATTTCAACGAATCCCGGACCCCTTTCTCCATCAATCCGTCGCGAACGCCAACCACAGGCTTGGCTCCTGCGAGACCGGGAGAAGGAAGGTGTGTGTCGGAGTTTGCAGGAACAGTCGCTAACACCGGATTCCCCCAGAACGAGAGCAGACTTCAATGAATGAGCGAGTGGAGCAGGAACGATTGTCGATAATGTTACAAGCGTCACGGGTAAGAAGAACAAGATTTGTGAAATTCTGGATGCCCTGTTGGCTCGTCAGGTCTGGTAGATGTGCTGATTAAAATTGAAGAAAATACCCTATGACTCCAGACAACGCAGACCAGAGGAACCGTGAGCCCGGAGCCGTTGTCAGATGTCGTGTTGTCTGTCACCGTCGTAGTCGTCATCGTTGGCCGGTTTAACGGGAACGAGACTGCATCATCCGCAAGCGTCAAGTAGCCAAGCGATGTGTTGCGGTATATAAATGCCAAAGCAAAGGAAGTGATCGGCCTACCCACTGGACCCGCTGACCGCGACCACCCTACGCGAGATTTATGCTCAGTCGCGCCCCGAAACACGGCCTTTTTTCCTTGGCCACGTCCTCAAGACCAATGCTCTTACAAACATTTACCCCGGGGTCCCGGAGGCGCTGCATGCGCGGAAGCCGGCCATTTATCTGGAAAGTGCGCCCACCACCATCTGCCTCACTGACGGACGTATCAAAATTGGACTAGAGCCACGCGAGCTCGAACGACCGGCGGAATGCAAGAATAAGCTAGAATAAGCTCCCAAGGAGAGATACTGGCGCCGCTTTTACGTTCGAGAGGGATAGTGGGACCACTCGCAGTGCCACCCTTGTTTTCGTGGCGCTCGCTGGCATCAGGGTACGACTCAACCCCATATTCTCCGTGAAATGTTTTAATCTAACATTCCTACAGGTCTTCGTAACAGGAGGGTACTCCGTTCGTCTCAATCGAGACGCATATGACACTTACGGGTTGTGTATTCTTAGCTTGGAAGCTGTTCATCGTGCCGGTCAAGGTAGTAAGCTCTCTATTCATGCTATCCAACACTCAGGCTGATTCCCCCCATTTGCCCGGACGTCTCTGCAGGGGTCAAATCTATCCTTGACGTAGGGTTCATTCCATTGTCTCTCGATCTCACACGGAACGATTGTAGGACATTGGAACATCCCGTTGGGTGCGTCAGTTGTGAATTATGGTCAGACCTATGACTTCCCTGCATTCCAGTCCCTGAAGCGGCTTCAAGGTAGGTGTGTATTCCGTTAGGTATCACTCAGTTGACCGATTCCCTTATGCACCAGAGCCCTTGGAGAGTGGATAATCCCACGGATGCCTCCAGGATTATGAGTAGGCGTTTGTGACGACGGCCGTAGGTCACTTTGACTGATCTTGGGGTCTTCTAGGCGTACAGGAGCGGCTCGGAATGAGGGACAGCGTTATTTCTGTGACACAGGTCCCGGAGAAGTATCATCCCATTGGTGAAGCCATCCAGAAAGCGGACAATCCTCAGTATTCTGTCACAACAAAGCACCACCATTCGAAACAGACAAGGCTTCTGACATTCCACCGCAACATGCCGCTGACTTGTCTCAACATTCATACCAACCCGGATCCCCTTCTCCGTTGGTTCGGCTACGATGGATACCACTTCCAGAACACGTCAACAGCCCGGCATGGAAACAACCCATTCTTTGCATTCAACTCCAAGTTCGGTGTCCCCCCCACCTGGTGGCGTGGGTGGAAAAATTACAAAAGCGACGCATCGCATTCTATCCAAGGAGACAGACTCTCGTTCTGGTATCGCTCATCGGGGTGGATATCATGGGCGGATTCCGCGGAATGAACCCTCGCAGACGGGCATGAAAACAGACGGGCTGATCTCCATCCCTGCAAGGGCACACGTATGTAATATGGTGCTCGACGCTGAAGAGGGACTTCTCGCTGGTGCGACTGATCAAGTCGCTGGAAGGTGAGGCGGTAAGTATTTCCCCCTTCACACCCAAACCGCACCAACCACCCCATCCGCGTAGGTCATTCAACAGTTGCATTTGTATAACTCGAATCTGGCTGCGTTATATGGTAATGTGAAGGCTTCAACGATCATAGACATTGTGCCATGCTGCAATGAGCACGAGAAACCTGGTATGACGGATCATCCACGTCCCTGCGACGAAACTGACCGCGTCTTAGTCAATTTCCTTCGAACCCATCTCTGTTCTCAAGTCAATAAGGATCATCCCCTTGACTGCCGTCCCCCTCTTGTCTAGACCTAGCCCCATAACTGCCCCGGTAGCTTTCGCCTCCAACCCGAGGAACCGTGGGGAAGAGTCCAGTCCGACGATGTAGACCTCACCAGCTCTCCGACATGGTGGAAAACTCCCGACTCGTTCAGCCTCACCTCTCAGTTCCGGATGGAGCTATAGACCGTTTGGCGAGGTTACCCGCTTCCCCCCACTCGAAAACGACAGGGACTCTTTGGTTTCCCACCAAGGAATAGCCTAGATGGCCATAAACCTTCTTCCGTTCTTCCGAAATTTGATCGTCAAATGTGGGGAACGAGGGGTCGTAGTCGTCACGTGAGTCTCGCATCGGACCAAACGGGCACCCGAAGAACGACATTCACGGACGGTATATCGTATCCAGCAGAGGTGGAAACGTGAATCGTCGTGTTGGAGCATTTCCCCCATCAGGAAAAGTGTCACCAGCTTATTTACTTATCGCACTTATTCGATCTTATTTGTGACAGCTCTCTGCCATTTCGACCGCTCAAAATTATATAATTTTAGACCTGGGTTATATAATGACAAATAATCGACAAATAATCGACAAAAGGTTCAAATAAGCGAAGAAAAAAGTGTTTTTCACGTTTACTGATGGCCCGCGAGTGACCTCCCTCCAGAATGGATCGCCAGCCTTGTGACGGGAGCCGGGGACACGCCCGCCGCGTCCACACCCACGTCACCGGTTCAGAATCCGAGGGGATTTGAAAACTCAGAACCGTTGAAGGAGACCGCGGAGGATGTTCAGGTGGCGGCCGCGCTGAGGTTGAAAAGTGAATATGCGGTTTCTCCATCTCTTCTCCGAGTTGTAATACTGGGATGGTACTCGGTATGGCTCGATAGTAGTTATACCTGACTTATTGAGAAGCAACAATGGTTTTTTCGTTTTCCACCACGAGAACATGTCATGCACATCTCCACCCGACCGTTCACCCTTATAGGTAGGCGATGTCAGGAGAGTGGCCATGTAGATCCGTGAAACCCATCGCGACGTCATTTCCTGGATGGACACCATTACAGTCTGGCCAACAACTATGGAAGCTGATGGTCGGCAGTCACGCAAACGGGCAAGTGCGACAAGAATCGACTCGCTGTGGTACAAAACCCATCGAGCTATCGCTCAGGAACACCTGACCAGGAAGGGTGCGCACGTCCGAGGGTCACAATCAAGACCCCCTCCCAACTGACGCGCAAGAGACGAATACCCAACGCTTGCTCCATGAGTCTCTCGTACGTCCCAGAAATACCTACCATACTTCTCTCCGCGTCCGCCGTGGCCTGGATCGGATCCATCCGTTGGTCAACCACATATCCCAGGCTGGCCCAGTCGGCTTCGTTCGCTGATACAGATGAAGGGGCCGTTCCATGGCAAGCGATGTCTTGAGAGATCTCATGCGGCAGCCCTCGGATGTGAATGTCGAATGGCATGCCCCGAACGAAAATCCGAGAGGTTAGAATAGTAGGGGCGTTGTGCGAGGCTAACCAAGCGAAGAACGAAACGAGAGATTGAAGAGAACAGCTGGGAGGCGAGAAAAGCGAGTCGAGTGGAGAAATGGAATGTTTTCGAAGCATGGAATCCCACCAGGGGAGAACCAGCGAGTGAAGCCACCCGGGCGAACTGCGAGGTGATCTCATCTCTGTGCTTCCGGCTGCCCAGTCTGCCAGTGCTCAGCAGTCGGTCCGAAACGCGGCAAATTGCAAGGAGTTGTAAGAAAATATATAAGGGGCATGAACGCAGTGTATCCACTGGTTGGTGGTATAATATGGAGGGGTTACGCGGGACAGTGAGCAATTTCTTGGTCTAGCACTGCTCGACCACCGGGGCCCACCTGGCCAAGGTAATTATTTCGCGAAAATCTTCAGAAAAGACAATGGAAGTATCCCAGAACGTACACACGTAAACCAACACAACAAGGGAGACGGAGAGATGTGAGACAAGCGGCGAAATGTTACAGACGAACGGTGGGAGAAAAAATATGAGATGGCGCGGCGAAGAAGCGGGAGAACATTCTTGGGGAGGAAGAAAGTAACGATTTTAAGTGAAAAGGCTCAAGGGAAGGGACAAGGCACGTTGACTTATGGGAGGATACTTGAAGGTCTTAGCGCAACCGTCGATACCATCGTTTGGTTCCCTGAGCTTAAAATGAAAGTCAACGCACAGTAATGATAGCATCGTTTATTGGAACTCACAATTCAAGGCAGATTGACCGGGGGCAACCAAACTGTTCTCTATCCTCCCGAGGAGCTTCTTACAGTCCTCCACCTTCCTCGCAGTTCCAAGCCTTTCATAAGTGTCGGCGGCGCGCAGAGCCTCGGTCCTCGCCTCTTCGAATCTGCCCTGCTTGTACCAAGCCCTGGCCTGCATCTCCATCGCACGGCCAAAATTGTATGGGTCATCGACCGTGTGCAACTTGGCGCGTTCGAGGTGAGCCTGTGTGTCGTCGAGCCTGCCTTGGTTGTAAAACAACTCCACCAGTTTGTAATGAATCCCAAACAGGTGATGGTGCCAGTTGAAGGGAGACGCGATTCCAAGGGCTACCTCGAAATGGTGAATCGCCTTCTCGATCTCGCCCTTCGATCGGTATATCTTGCCGAGAGTTTGATGGAGTCCGCAGAGCAGAAATTGTTCGCCTTCTGGGAGGAGAGCGATGGCGCGGAATGCGGCTTCTTCTGCGGCGTTGAGCTGATTGTCATCACGCAATGACAAAGCAAGGTTGTCCAAACACCGTGCCTGTCCCATTGTATCACCGAGCCTTTCGTAAATCCCCAGCGCTTCTTTTGCCAGTTGTATTCCTTCCTTGGGGAGGTGCATTAGCCGATTCACATCAGATAGGTCCTTCAGCGTTCGAGCGACATTATTTTCATCCCCCCGCACTCTCCAGAGCTTCAAGGCACGATAAGCGAGCCGTTTGCATTCCACATCATTCCCGACTGAGTAAAATAACTGTGAGAGCCAGAACAAGCATTCTGGCTTGGAGTTGTGATTATCTGGGAGCCCTTCGATCTTCGGCTGCAGAGTGGTGAGCCGGTTTTTGTACCGACGGAGGTGTTCCATAAAGTTGGCGCAGGCAACCCAGACACCGCCCGAGTCTGGATCGATCGTCGTGAAGATATCGAGCAGGTGCTCGACGTTCACATCCTCTGACGTGATCCACTGCGCATCTCTGGAGTTCGGCTTGTTTGGATTGATATCGATTGACATGCGGGTGAAGTAGCATTCCTTGATTGTGCAGAGGAGTGAGGACGACTTGGGGTCTTCAGGAGAAAGATGGTCTCGGAGCGGTGCGAGCATTGTGACGAATCCGTCGCTCCGATGTGTTAAGGAGAGAATGCAGAACTTGTCGATGGCATCAGTTCTGTTCGAGATCGTGGGGAACAACCAACCAAGGTTGATCTCACTGACACCTTGTGGGAAGAATGCGACAACGCCGAGAAGCTCCCGAGCGTCAGGTCCAAGCTCCTGGAACATCGGGGAGGCGAGCGAAAGTTCGATCGCCGCCGCAAGACTCTTGTTATGCCCGGTCTGTAGTACGCCCGTCCGTCGCTGCTCCCACTCCCTCGTCAACCGCCTCACATCCCACTTGCTGTGATGTGCCACTGTTGCAAGCAGGGTGATGGACAGTGCGTGAAAGTCCAGCTGATCCAGGATGCTGTCGACCAGATCAGATCGTTCGCCATTCTTGTATATCCGATAGAAGGCGTCACGTGCGGCCTCGATTGACAAGGTCGGTATGTCGAGTGTCTCGCAGTCAGGAGGGATAGTGGAAATGCGCGAGGTGATGCAAAGGCAGACGTTGTAGAGCTGGCTTAGCTCCTCCACCACCCCGTAGATCTCCCGGGCATTCGTTCCTTGAGGATCGAGTATCGACTCCGCATTGTCCAGGACCAGGAAAAGCTCCTTCGAGGACAGAAATTAACGCAGGCTGGCCAGATCCTCGGGGTTGTCGATACCCGCACCGGTGACCTTGGAGATCCGGCTCAGGAGATGAGTACACGATGTGGTGAATTTGTCACACCGGATGAACCGGCGGTTGTCACCGAATCGTTGTCTGATGCGATCGTGATGGAGGACAGTCAGTGCGATGGAGGTCTTCCCGATCCCGCCCACACCGATGAGAGCGACGGGTGTGAGGTCTTCGGCCAGACCGACAATCTTCTCGATCAACTCGCCACGTCCGAAACAGGCCCTCGGTGCAGGGGGAGGCGATTCGCCACGCGCGCTGGAAGTAAATGTAAGACAATGGATCCGTTGGTAGTCCAGATTGCTGACCTGGTCTGAGTCTAAGCAGCCGTGAGCGGTCATTCCGTGATGGATAAAGCACGACCTTTACTCACCGACAGATCCTTGTCATCACCTCCCATCATCGTACGGTGGATGTCGGAGACCATGATGCGGGTGTCTGAAACAGCTACGTGTGTATTTATTGTCAGTTCCGTCTGGGAATCCTGGGTTAGCAATATTCATACAGAGGCGGCGGAACACACATTGAAGATATTGAGGATCCTGATGAGGTCCAGCTTCCAGGCAGCGATTCTTTCCTTGTCGTTCTTTGCATGAAAATGTCGAGAAATCACATTTTGTTTTCTCCGTTCGATGACATTCCTTTGGATCTCCGCTACAGCCCTGGGATCAGGTAGAAAGCATCGTCAATGAGGTACTCAAAGTGTGCGTGACCAAAGTAACTCACGTCGTCAGCTGCTTGATTGCCTCGCACACGGAGTTGTTGAGATCTTTCAACCTCTTCCCATCTAGTCCCCGGTCGAGGACGGCACAGACGTCGGCGCAGGCCAGCCCAAGTTCGACGTAATCCATCTGATTAATCATCGCGTCCTGGGCGTGTTTCAGTCTACTGTCGGTCGACGGAGAACCAAAAGGAAACTCACTCTAATCATTGAGAGGATAACGCTGACGGAACCAAAGACAGCCTTGGCTGGGGTAATACTCGAGAGTTCCTTCGTGAGATTCAAAGCTTCGATGGACCCATTCAGCGCTGAGATAGCACCCTCCCGCCCCTTCGGTCGTCGGGATTCGATTTCCATGGTTGAGACTCGAGGTGGCCGCGAGAGAGTAGTGCAGGGTGGGGGTTGTGAGGAAGGTCTCGAACACTAATAGAGCCGGGCGGCAATTTTTTCATGACACGCCTCGTGGAAAAGGTCGAGAGAAATTGTATTCGCAGTTGTAGCACTGAAGGATGGTGATCGGCCCAGGATCACTCAGAACTTTTGTTCACTCCGGCCAGGGTGGTTACGGGAGGGGAGTGCGAACTTTGAATGTTTTTTTACTGACCGCTGGCGTAGCGCTGTGTATTACTTCTCTCTCCTCATTTTTACTCGGTCTTCCCAGCTGCTTTATCTGGGGTACATTATCGAAACACCCATTCGTCGCAGATACTCCATGGTCACTCGCCGTACAAAATAGCGGAAGAAATTGGGTTTGGCATGAGAAAAAAAGTTCGGAATGGGCCAGTTCGACGCTGCCATGAGGGCCCGTAACCCTCATAAATAACATTCTAATGGATCCCGGACCCCTTTCTCTATCAATCCGCCGCGAACGCCAACCACAGGCTTGGCTCCTGCGAGACCGGGAGAAGGAAGATGTGAGCCGGAGTTTGCAGGAACAGTCGCTAACACCGGATTCTCCAAAACAAGAGCAGACTTCCACGAATGAGCGAGTGGAGCAGGAACGATTGTCGACAATGTTACAAGCGTCAAGGGTAAGAAGGGCGGGGTTTGGGAAATTTTAGATGCCCTGTCGGCTGGTCAGGTCTGGCAGATGTGCTGATTAAAATCGAAGAAGATACCCTGAGACTCCAGACAGCGCGGACCAGAGGAGCAGTGAACCCGGAGCCATTGTCAGATGTCGTGTCGTCTGTCACTGTCGTCGTCGTCATCGTTGGCCGGTTTGGCGGGAACGAGGCTGCATCATCCGCAAGCGTCAGGTGGCCAAAAGCGATGTGTTGCGGTACATAAACGCCAAAGCAAAGAAAAAGACGCCAAATGATCGGCCTACCCACTGGACCTGTTGACCGCGACCACCCTGCGCGAGATTTACGCTCAGTCACGCCCCGAAACGCGGTCTTTCTTCCTTGGCCACGCCCTCCAGACCGATGCCCTTACAGACATTCACCCAGACGTCGCGGAGGCGCTGCATGCGCGGAAGCTGGCCATTTCTCTGGAAATGCGCCCACCACCATCGGCCTCACCGACGGACGTATCAAAATTGGACTCGAGCCACGCGAGCTCGAACGACCTGCAGAACGCAAGAATAAGCCCCCAAAGAGAGATACTGGCGCCGTTTTTGCGTTCAAGAGAGATGGTGGGACCACTCGCAATGCCACCCTTATTTTTGTGGCGCTCGCTGGCATCAAGGTGCGACCCGACGTCATATTTTCCCTACCATGTTTTAATCTGACATTCCTGCAGGTCTTCGAAACGGGAGGGTACGTTGTTCACCTCAAGCGAGGCGCATATATGACACTTACAGGTTGTGTATTATTAGCCTGGAAGGTGTTCACCGTGCCGGCCAAGATAGTAGGCTCCCTATCTATACTATCCAACACTCAAGCTGATTTCCCCCATCAGCCCCGGACGTCTCTGCAAGGGTCTATCCTCGACGTAGAAAGGTCGGTATTCTGGGTCCATTCCAACGTCTCTCGATCTCACACGGAGCGATTGTAGGACATTGGAACATCTCGACGGTCCCGCGATTCATTAACATCGGGTACTGAGACAATTGGTCGGCGAAGGGAACGTTGGGCGTGTCAGTTGTGATTTATGGTCAGACCGATGACTTCCCTGCGTTCCAGTCCCTGAAGAGGCTTCAAGGTAGGTGTGCATTCCGTTAGGTATCGCTCAGTTGACCGATCTCCTTACGCATCAGAGCCCTCGGAGAGTGGATGATCCCGCGGACGCTGCGAGGATTATGAGTAGGCGTTTGTGACGACAACCGTAGACCAGTTTGATTGATCTTTGGGTTTCTAGGCGTGCAGGAGCGGCTCGGAATGAGGGACGGCGTTCTCTTGTGGCACCGGAAGTATCATTCCATTGGTGAAACCATCTAGGAAGCCGTCGATCCTCAAAGTATTCTGTCACAACAAAGCACCACCATTTAAAATAGACAAGGCTTCTGACATTCCACCGTAACACGCCGCTGATTTGTCTCAGCATTCATACCAACCCGGATCCCCTTCTCCGTTGGTTCGGCTGCGATGGATACCACCTCCAGAACACGTCAACAGTCCGGCATAGAAACGACGCATTCTTTGCACTTGGCGACTCTGGGTTCAGTGTCCCTCTCACCTGGTAGCGTGGGTGGAAACATTACAAAAGCGACGCATCGTATTTTATCCAAGGAGTCCGACTCTCGTTCTGGTATCGCTCATCGGAGTGGATATCATGGGCGGATTCCGCGGAATGAACCCTCGCGGACCTCGTTGGTGCGGCTGATATGGATATTATCGAGTTGCTAGAAGGCGAGGCGGTAAGTATTTCCCCCTTCACATTTAAACTGTAATAACCACTCCATCCGCGTAGGTCATTCAACAGTTGTTGTATAACTCGAATCTGGTTGCATTAGATGGTAATGTGAAGGCTTCGACGATCATAGACATTGTGTCGTGCTGCAATAAGCGCGAGAAGCATGGTATGATGGATTATCCACGTCCCTGCGACGAAACTAACCGCGTCTTGGTCGATTTCCTTCGAATCCATCTCTGTTCTCAAGTTAATAAGGATCATCCCCTCGATTACCGTCTCCCTCTCGTCTAGACCCAATCCCATAACTGCCCCGGTAGCTTTCGCCTCCCCCGATACCCCCGAACCCGAGGAACCGTGGAGAAGAGTCCGGTCCGACAATGTAGACCTCACCAGCTCTCCGACGTGGTGGAAAACTCTCGACTCGTTCAGCCTTACCTCTCAGTTCCGGATGGAGCCATATACTATTTGGCGAGGTTACCCGCTTCCACCCACTCGAAAACGACAGGGACTCTTTCGTTTCTCCCCAAGGAATAGCCTAGATGGTCATAAACCTTCTTCCGTTCTTCCGACGTTTGGTCATCAAATGTGGGGAACGAGGGGTCGTAGTCGTCACGCGAGTTTCGCGTCAGACCGGATGGGTATCCGAGAGGAGCAGCATTCACGGACGGTATATCGTATCCAGCGGAGGTGGAAACGTGACATCGTCATGCTGAGGTTGAAAAGTGAATATGTGGTTTCTCCATCTCTTCCCCAAGTCGTAATGCTGGGATGGTACTCGGCGTGGCTCGATAGTAGTTATGCCTGACTTGTTGAAAAGCAACAATGGTTTTTTCGTTTTCCCCCACGAGAACATGTCATGCACATCTCCACCCGACCGTTCACCTTCATAGGTAGGCGACATTAGGAGAGGGGAGTGGCTATGTGAATCCGTGAAATTCATCGCGACGCCATTTCCTGGATGGACACTATTACAGTCTGGCTAACAACTATATGGGAGCCGATGGTCGGCAGTCACGAGTCGTTCGGATTATCACTCAGGAACCCCGGTCGAGAAGGGTGCGCACGTCTGAGAGTCACAATCAAGACCCCCCCCCCCCCAACTGACGCGCGAGAGACGAACACGCAACGTGACGCTTGCTCCATGGGTCTCTTGTACGTCCCAGAAATACCTATCATACTTCTCTCCGCGTCCGCCGTGTCCCAGATCGGATACATCCGTTGGTCAATCATACATCCTAGGCTGGCCCAGTCAGCCTCGTCCGCTGATACTGACGGAGGGGCCGTTCCATGGCAAGCGATATCTCGAGAGATTTCATGCGGCAACCCCCGGATGTGAATGTCGAATGGCATGCCCCGAATGAAAATCCGAGAGGTTAGAAGAGTGTTGTGCCAGGCTAGCCAAGCGAAGAACGAAACGAGGGATTGAAGAGAAAAGTTGGGAGGCGTGAGGGAAGTGAGTCGATTGGAGAAAAGGAGTATTGTCAAAGCGTGGAATCCCATCAGGGGAGAACAAGCGAGCGAAGCCATGATCGCGAACTGCGAGGTTATCTCATCCTCGTGCTTCCGACTGCCCAGTCTGTCAGCGCTCAGCGCTTCAGCAATTGGTCCGAAATGCGGCAAGTTGCAAGGAGTTGCAAGAAAATATATAAGGGGCATGGACGTATATCGCTGGTTGATGATATGGAGGGGTTACGCGGGACAGTGGTCAACTTCTTGGTCTACCACCGCTCGACCAGGGCCACCTTATCCAAGGTAATGATTTTGCGGCAATCTTCAAACAAACGATGGGATGTACACATGCAAACCGACATAAGAAGAGAGGCGGAGAAACATGATACAGGAGGCGAAATGCTAGAAGCGAGCGGTAGGAGAACAAATATGAAATGACGTGGCAAATAAGAGGGAGAACATTCTTGGAGAGGGAGAAAGTAATGATTTTAAGTGAAAAGGCTCAAGGGAAGGGACAAGGCGCTGACTTGTGGGAGGATATTTGAAGACCTTAGCGCAACCGTCGATACCATCGTTTGGTTCCCTGAGCTTAGAATGAAAAGTCAGTGCGCAGTAATGATGGCATCGTTTACGGGAGCTCGAGCGCTCACAATTCAAGGCAGATTGACCAGAGGCAGCCAGACCGTTCTCTATCTTCCGGAGGAGCTCCCTGCAGTCTTCCACGTCCTTCGCAGCCCCAAGCCTCTCATAAACGTCGGCGGCGCCCAGAGCCTCGGTTCTCGCCTCTTCGAGTCTACCCTGCTTGTGCCAAACCCCAGCCTGCAGCTCCATCGCAAGGCCCAAACGGTATGCGTCATTGACTGCGTGCAACTTGGCGCGTTCGAGATGAGCCTGTGTGTCGTCGAGCCTGCCTTGATCGCGAAACAACGCTGCCAGTTTGTAATGAATCGAAAACAGGGGACCGTGCCAATTGAAGGAAGACGCGATTCCGAGAGCTACCTCGAAATGGTAGGTTGCCTTCTCAATCTTGCCCTTCGATCCGTATATCTTGCCGAGAGTTTGGTGGGATTCGCAGACCCGATATTCCTCGCCTTTCTCTGGGAGGAGGGCAATCGCGCGGAGCACGGCTTCTTCTGCGGCGTCGAGCTGTTTGTCATCACGCAATGACAAAGCAAGGTCGTCCAAAGATTTTGCCTGTGCTATTGTATCACCGAGCCGTTCATAGATCTCCAACGCTTCTCTTGCCTGTTGTATTCCTTCCTTGGGGAGTCCCATTAGCCGATTTGTATCAGATAGGTGTCTCAGTGTCTGAGCAACCCCATAGTCATCCCCCCTCTCTCTCCGAAGCTTTAACGCATGAGCGAGGAGCCGTTTGCGTTCCACGTGATTCCCGACTGAGTAAAATAACCATGAGAGCCGGGACAAGCATCTTGGCTTGGAGTTGTGATTATCTGGGAGCCCTTCGATCCTCGGCTGCAGAGTGGTGAGTCGATTTTTGTGCCAATGAAGGTGTTCCATAAAGTTGGCACAGGCAACCCAGACATGGCCCGAGTCCGGATCAATCGTCGTGAAGATGTCGAGCAGGTGCTCAACGTTGACATCCTCTGACATGATCCACCGCGCTTCTCTGAAGTTAGGCTTGTTTGGATCAATCTGGACTGACATCCGGGTAAAGTAGCATTCCTTGGTTGTGCAGAGGAGTGAGGAAGACTTTGGGTCCTTGGGAGAAAGATGGTCTCGGAGCGGTGCGAGCATTGTGACAAATCCATTACTCCGATGCGTCAAGGAGAGAATGCAGAATTTGTCAATGACATCAGTTCTGTTCGAGATCGTGGGGAACAACCAATCAAGGTTGTTCTCATTCACACCTTGTGGGAAGAACGCGATAACGCCGAGAAGCTCCCGAGCGTCAGGGCCAAGCTCCTGGAACATCGGGGAGGTGAGTGAAAGTTCGATCGCGGCCGCCAGACTCTTGTTATGCTCGGTCCGCAGCACACCCGTCCGTCGTTGCTCCCACTCCCTCGTCAACCGCCTCACATCCCACTTGCTGTGATGTGCCACTGTCGCAAGAAGCGTGATGGACAGTGCATGAAAGTCGAGCTGATCCAGGATGTTGTCGACCATATTGGGCCGTTCGCCGTTCCTGTATATCCGATAGAAGGTATCACGTGCGGCCTCAATCGACAAGGTCGGTATCTCGAGAGTCTCGCAGTCGGGGGGGATGGTGGAAATACGCGAGGTGATACAAAGGCAGAGGCTGTCGAGCTGACTCAGCTCCTCTACCACGGCATAGATCTCCCGGGCATCCATTCCTTGAGGATCGAGGATCGACTCCGCATTGTCAAGGACCAGGAAGATCTCCTTCGAGGACAGGAATGGACGCAGGCTGGCCAGATCTTCAGGGTTCTCGATACCCGCACCGGTGACCTTGGAGATCTGGCTCAGGAGATGAGCGCGCGATGTGGTGAATTGGTCACAGTGAATAAACCGGCGGTTGTCACCGAACCGTTTTCTGATGCAATCGTGATGGAGGACGGTCAGAGCGATGGATGTCTTCCCGATCCCGCCGACACCGATGAGAGCGATGGGTATGAGGTCTTCGGCCAGACCAACAATCTTCTTGATCAACTCGCCACGTCCGAAGCACGCCCTCGGTGCAGGAGGAGGCGATTCGCCACGTGTTCTAGAAGCAAATGTAAGATAATGGATCCGTTGGTGGTCCAGATTGCTGACCTGGTTTGAGTCTAGGCAGCGGTGAGCGGTCATTCCGTGATGGATAGAGCACAGCCTTTGCTCACCAACAGATTTTTGTCGTCACTTCCCACCATGGTATGGTGGATGTCGGAGACCATGATGCGGGTGTCGGAAACAGCTACATGTGTATTTATTGCCAGTTCCATCTGGGAATGCCGAGTTAGCAATAGTCATACAGAAGCAATAAAACGCACGTTGAAAATATTGAGGATCCTGACGAGATCCAACTTCCAGGCCGCGATTCTTTCCTTGTCGTTCTTTGCATGTAGGTGTCGAGAAATCACATTTCGTTTTCGCCGTTCGATGATATTCGTTTCAATCTCCGCTACAGCCCTGGGATCAGATAGAAACATCTTCAATGAGATACTCAAAGTGTGCGTAGCCAAGGTAACTCACGTCTTCAGCTGCTTGATTGCCTGGCGCACGGATTTGTTGAGATCCTTCAATCTCTTCCCATCTAGTCCCCGGCCGAGGACGGCACAGACGTCGGCGCAGGTCAGCCCAAGTTCAATGTAATCCATCTGATTGATCATCGCGTCCTGGGTGTGTTTCAGTCTGCGGTCGGTCGACAGAGAACCAGAGGGAAACTCACTCTGATCATTGAGAGGATGACGCTGACGGAGCCAAAGACAGCTTTGGCTGGCGTAATAATCGAAACTTCCTTCGCGAGATTCAAGGCTTCGATGGACCCATTCAACGCTGATACAGCACCCTTCCGCCCCTTCGGTCGTCGGGACTCGATTTCCATGGTTGGGACTCGTGGTTGCGAGAGAGCAGTGCAGCGCGGGGGCTGTGAGGAAGGTATCGGACCCTAATAGAGCCGGGCGGCAATTTCGTCATGACCAAATGGTCGAGAGAAATTGTATTCGCGGTCGTGGTACTGAAGGATGTGTGATCGGCTGATCACCCAGAACCTTCGTCCACTCCGACCAGGGCGGGTGCAGGGAGTGCGAACCAAGCGCTCCATGAAAACACCCCCGAAAGGGTCCTCAACATAGAGACAACTGCGGAGTTGTCGACGATGTCTACGACGGCGATATCCTCAACGAAGCCTCCAACGGTTTAAACGACAGGTTCCATGACACTCTGGGCGACATCGACATAACCGGAGACGACATCAAGATGATCAAGTTCGGTCTCGTGTGGACGAAAAGAATGGGTTGCTGATGGGTAAAGAACTACAAGCTTCGTATGTTAATTCACAATGTCAGGATTGAAAGGAATAATATTGGGGGCATTGAGAACATCGTTGGCCATGGAACGTTATCCAAACTTTCCGTTAAGACGTCATCACCAATACGTCAGCTAAAAACCCCACATACCTGAACCGGAAGAACAACAGCGGGAGTAACAAAATTGCAGCGAAAACAATACGGACGAACTATCACAAAGACAGGGGGTGTGCGAGTTACAGAGGCATATGATTGGTGAGGGTGAAAAAGCGGGAAATGGCTCGGTCGATCCTATTAACGGAGAATGCAGGTATAGGGTACGTGTGGTATGTCCGCCAGCAGAATCAAGGAAGCGAAGGTTTGCCGTTCTATGAAAGATTGCCCAGATAAGTGTTTTAGAAGGACGTGGAAGTCTCGCCATTTATTTCATGTTTGGGCGGGTTTTGGTGCACGGGATTGTCCTTGAACACGCCTTCGTACCCTCGGTGGTTCGTAGGTTCCAGTCGCCGGTGTGTTCGTTGTCCTCATCCGGTGGGGGATCTTTGGTATCAAGGTGTGCGGGGTTTCCCAAAGCTGGTGGTAACCAAGGTCATGAAAACAGCATCAGGATCCTAAAACACGTTCCTCCGGGTCCGCTTCTTCGCATTTCTCCACAACCGCCTGACAAATAGCGAATAGATAGAGATAACGATAAGTGCCGATGCAACGATTGCCCCAAATATGTAGAGTGGATCCTCTGGCGACTTCTCATTTGATGGGACTTTGCAGTTCATGGAGAACATGCCTGGAGAGCATTCAGCCGCGGAAACATTATGCACCCGGTTCGCACTCACCAATCAAAGTCTGTACACTGAGAACTCCCATACTGACGACGGTCAGGACGACGACGGCATGGTCGCTGCCTCTAGTCTTGACCGCCCGGATATGCAGTTGAGTGTGGTATATTGGGTGTGATTGGGCCAACAATCGTTCGTAGTGAGCGAGACTCTGCTGGAGAGATAAGATGTGATCTGTGGTGCGGACTTAGAGTGGCGTTTTATCAGGAATGGAGGCGACTGACCCAAGATGTCTCCCAAGTGGATATACAACTCTGGATCACTGTCCAAGGACCAGTCTCCTCCGGTAACGAGTCTCTTCCGAATCTGCCCAATCAGATCGGCCTTGGTCGAAAGCAACCTGGTGAGGGACGTCACAAGTCTTCTGATCTTCACCATCCTGTACACCGTGCGAGTGGCTGGACTGGCTTGTTGGGATATCCACGGTTCTCCGACGCTGGTTTCCGTGGAAGTTTTGAAAAGCTTTGACTTGAGGAATCTCCTCGTCCGCCGGATGTACAGGGAGATGGGCAATGGGGAGGCTCGGAACATCGTGGTCTTGACATGTTGTTGGCTTTTCACAGGGGACAGAGGAGGCTTCTCATCGTAAGTAGTCACCGAAGTGTCGTCCTTCTTCTCATCAACACTATCCAGGGTAGAATCACTTGACTCGGTAGAGCTAACTTTCACAGCATCGTCTGAGCAATCAGGGTCGGAGTAGAGAAATTTCTCTATCTCGTCGACTTCCTTGTTTATTTGAGCAATGAAGGGAAAGAAAGAATCCACGACCGAGTCAAGGACGCCGTGGGCTATCCAGTCTGGACTTTTTATGAGCCTCATGAAACAAACGTAGTAACAAAATCTTTACCGGAAGACCTGTTTGTGTTTTCGTCGAGAAAGAGAACTTTCTCCCTTACTCTGTCAAGGTGTTCTATATGCACAGTCAACCACGAGATCACTCGACGCGGAAATCCAATGCAAACCTGAAATATCTGTGAAGTGGAACTACGCGACATCAGTGAGAGTACACGGTACGGCACTCAGGAAATGAAAAACGTACTGTGCATATACCTCCCCCATCACGCAGTACCACAAGATAAATTAAATCTTCTCCGGTGACGCCAAGGTTCGTGGCCGGAAGAGAGTCGACACTCCGACGAGTGAGCCTATCCAGCCGATCTCGAGTTCGTTCACTTTCAATGGCCTTGAACACTATGAAGTAGTACCCAAGTTTTGGGAACATTTCCTGGGGGAACGGTCAAAAAACGGGGGCTGAAAAGACCTGGAGATACGTGTACCATTTTCTCGCGAGGATCCTGGTGCAGAATATCCTCCAAGGTCAGGGGGTGAAGGTGAAGAAGCTGAAGAATATGTGGGTACAGAACAGCTGTGGTACAGAATAGGAACGGTACCTTTCCAAGGGCCTTCATGTCTGCATAGGTTGGGCTCGAGATGTCCAACCACCATGATGGCCAGGACCCCTTCTCAGAACCGGTCACTCCATCTGGAATGGGTCTAGGAACACGTTCCCTGTGCGCTCTGTTTGTGTCCCGATGTTTACCCTTTCCCGCCCTTCTTCGATCGCGACCCTGGGCTATCGGGGGAGAGGGTGACACGCCGTCGATGACTGCTTCGATGGTAGGAATTCTGCTGCTCATCTGAAAGACTCTTTCATGCTTACGCAGTCTTTCGGATGAGCGGAGTGCACAATGAACACGGTTAAGGACCACAGGGAGTAAGTGTGTTCTCAAAACGCCTTGCTCGTCGTATTGAAGGACGGGATCGGATGCGGATGTGCTCGGTCGGGATGTTTGCAGTTGCGGTGGGACATATAGAGAGAAACCACGAGGGATCCTTCTGGTCTCCTGCCTTGCCCTTAGCCTCGCGATGATATCCCGTTCAGAACGTGCATTGTGGTCTGTGTTGTATCGTCGCCGTCGTTTCCTAGTGGATTTCGTCTGGACGGACGGGGAGGACTTTGACGTGGACGAGGAGGATGAAGTAGAAGTGGTGATAGAGGAAGAGGAGGAGTTGCGCCGCGCCCAACGGGTGATTGCATGTTCGACGACAGACGCTAAAGCGCCAAGCCTACCAGAAACGGAGTACCCGGAGGAAGAGGAGGAAGAGCTGCCAGACGCCGAAGATTCTGGACGGGGCGGAGGCGGCGGAATTGTTATCGTTGCAGGTGGGGGTTGGTCGTCGGGGAGGCCTCTGTAGATGTCATCGTCTTCTTCATCTTCATCTTCCTCGCAAATGTCAGGGCTCATGGGAAGAATGGTCGAGATGCCGGACAATGGCAGTGACTCCAGTTGCTGGAATTCCATAGCAGCCATTGGGAAATTACAGGGGGACGAGTGGTGTAACCGTCGACGGAGGTGGTGGTGGTCATAAATTGAGAATGCGCCAAGTGCAGGTTGCTGTCACCGAAGAAAAAAAATGTATAACATTCAATGCGACGTCATTGGGTCCGCGACAACCGCTTGACTACTGAGTCCGAATTCGCTTCCGCCCTCGCCCCCCCTCTCGGTCTCTGTTGCCTTCAGAAGGCCGCTTTCTGGAGGGTGGAGGTTTCGAATCAAAAGGGCGACTTTTCTTTTCCTTCTGCCCAATCTTTTTCTGTTTCTTCTCAATCGCCTTCCGTACGGCCCGCTTCCCTCCTTCCGCAGCCAATGCGTCATATCTGGCCTTGACCAGCAATTCCCGTCTCTCAGCTGTCGCACAGCACATGCATATCAGGATCCACGCGAGATTAAAGAGAGAAATTTAGTCTCACCATCTTTCATATGCCAGGCACCCTTGCCTGCTTTCCTCTTCTCCTTTTCCTCCCGTTTCGCCTTTCCGAGCGCATCCTGTTCGATCTGTTCTCTCTTATCCCTATTCACGTTACTTTCCGCCCGCTTGACAGCCTGTTCCAATTTTGCAACTTCTTGTTCTCGTTCTTCACGTTGATCGCGAGGAGAGGAAGCCAACATCTTCTTTGCTCGTTTGAGGTTCTCCTTCAACGTCGAAAGTTCCGTTTTGTGCATGTCCGCGAGGAAGCCGTACGATTGCCGATGTAGATGTGGTTGAAACTTTCCGGTGAACGGTAGAAATCGTGGATCCCGCACCTCCTGAACCTGAAGTCAGTCCAAGCTCTCAATCCAACGGCCAACAGACAAACCATCTTCGGGACCTCGACAATCTGTCGACGTCGAGTTACCGGCTTTTTCGAAGTTATTTCCACAGGGCTAGAAAA
>Ga0307515_10008118_pt1 | contig 20565 bp, 4 predicted proteins | sample 17_EM_MG_FD_194513 | JGI IMG/M metagenome (GOLD analysis project Ga0307515, IMG submission 194513) | Populus trichocarpa ectomycorrhiza microbial communities from riparian zone in the Pacific Northwest, United States - 17_EM | ecosystem: Host-associated > Plants > Roots > Unclassified | place...
GCTTTTACGCGGTTAGGGTCTATTATAATACCCCTAGGGGTAATAATAAAGCCTAGGAACTTAACGTTCTTAGTATAAAAGATATATTTTAATAGTTTAGCGTATAGGCCCTAAGCGCGGAGCTGTTATAGTACCTACTTAACATGCTTGACGTGCTTATCCTTAATATTTAAGTAGATAAGAATATTATCTAGGTAAACCACGTAGATAGTATCTACTAGGGTTCCTAGAGCTTTATAAATGCAGCTCTAAAAAGTTATAGGGGCGTTAGTAAGACTAAAGGGCATTACTAGGTACTTAAAGTAACCGTAGCGTGTCTTAAATGCAGTCTTCTATTCATCTCCCTTTTTAATATAAATCCTATAATACGCATTATAAAGATTTAGCTTTATAAATATCTTTATATAGCTAAGCCTATTAAAGAGTTTGCTAACTAGCGGTAAGGGGTACTAATTTTTAATTGTGATCTTGTTTAGGCGTCTATAGTTAACGTATAGCCGTATTATACCGTCTGCTTTTAGCATAAAGAGGATAGGTGCTCTAGTAGGTAACTTGCTGGGCCTAATTTAGCCCTTTCCAAGAGCACTGTTTAGGTATTTTTATAAAATCTATAACTCTTTCTGTAAGAGGTTATAGAGGGGCATTTATAGTGGTGTTTTGCCTTCTTCTAAGTTAATTGCATAGTTATACTTAGAGTTCTATAGTAGTATACTTGCTAGCTTATTAAAGAAGATATTAATTTCCTCCTTATATATATTTAGTAGGCTAGAGGCCATGGAGGTTAAAGCGACTATTATATAGTAGTGTGCTTTTAGGAGCTAGTAAAGAGAAGGGTGCAGCTAACATGCGTTTCGTAGGTATGCTTACATTAAGAGTATATATAGCTCTGCTGTAGTATACTTAATAGTTTTAGGGTTTTAATTACCTCCCCCTTACGTATAGGTGATCTACGCCGGCATTAGAGGGTCTCTACGGGTACTTACTGCTAGTAACGGTAGGTTCTTTATTATGTTTATAACCGGTATCTCTACATCTAGAGGGTTTGCATAGGTACTTACTGCTAGTAATAATAGGTCCTCTATTATGTTTATAACCGGCATAGAGAAGGAGTTTTTTAGCTATAGTGAATAGACTGTTTTGCTAGCCTTAATGTCTACTAGGAGAGCGTTAAGGGTAACTATTTAGAGGCGTTTAAGGTCCAAAGTACCCTAGATAAACTATCTACAATAGAAGCTAATTAATAGATCTACTTCCGCGAGTTAATCCCATCTAAGAACTATATTATAACTATTAAATAAGCCGCCCTAAAAGGTCTGCAGGCCAATAGTATAAGAGGTACCCTAGGAGTTGCTAGTGGTAACCGTTAGATTATAAGTATCCTAGATTATTATCTAATTGCTATTAAGAAAACGTATAATAGGTTTACATAAACATAGCGTATAGTATATAGGTAGGTTAAACCTACGGATAATATTTTAATTAATAAGGTTAATTTGGTACCTATTATTATATAAAGTTTATAGGCGGACTTCGCCTTAAGGCGTATTTATTATAACGTGTACTATAATACGTTTTTTCTTTCCCTTTGTATTAGGCCCTAGTTATAGTTAAAAGAGATACGCTACTAGGGCTTTAGGTTTTCTAAAGCCCGAGCTAACTTCTCTTTATTAGCCTGCTTTTAGTATTCCTTATAGTGGCTGCCTATAGTCCTTTAACTCGCCTATGTAGTACTAGCGTCTGGGGGTCCCCTAAGCTATTTAGCTTTTAGGTAATCTCCCTAGGAGTTTACTTAAAAAAGCGTTGCCCTTTTTAGGTTCTATTCCCTAAGCCTAAGTCTATAGAGCCTATACTGCGACCGCGCTTTATACGTAATAATTTGCTACTACTACTTACGCAATCTTTCGCGAGCTTTATGGTATTAAGTAATTGCTCTATATAGCGGATTTCGTTAAAGAGGTCTTTAGCGGTTCTTACCCATTAGGCGAAGTTCTGGCGGAAGAGCTCTGCTTATAGGTGGGCTGGGAGATATAAGAACTAAAAGTTTACCTATTGTTTAGGATTGACAAAAAGGGTATATAAGAAGAGGTCCTTTAAGCTACGTATATGGGCTAGGAAGACGTTAAACCTCTAGTTCTCCTTTATAATAGCTGTATAGTATATTATAGCGTTATTAAAGTGTCTTACTATAGGGTTCCTAATTTAGTCTTGGACTATAGTCTTAAATTCGTCCTATAGTAAAGGACCTTTATCTTTAATGCCTAACCGGCAATAAACTAGTTGGGCGATTATTTTCTCTTTTATAAGACCTTTAATAGCCTAGCGCGTGCGTTGCTTATAGTTATAGTTAATATTATTAACCTTAAATCGGTTCTTAACTGCGGCGATCTACTGGTTAAAATGCTGTTGAGTAGTACTACTAATATTAGGTAGTAACTTCTTGACTAGGGCGTTAAGATTTATTTAGCGTATGCGTTTGCTACGTAACTTATACTCTTTACTAGAGAGGTAATAGGAGGGCTTTATTAAATTAATAATGCTCCGTAAGTTGGCTATTTTTTTTAGCTAGCTTATTTAGCTCCTTTATGTTAACGGTATTAGGTAGGACGCTAGTAACCTTACTAAGCTCCTATTAAGCCTAGGTATATAAGTCAAACTAGTCTCTAGTATTTATAAATATCTGATTGTTTTAAGATTTAGAAAATGGCTTAAATGCTACTAGTATGCTTCTAGCGGTTTTATCTACACTAAATCCTAAGGCGTTTTGCGGTCGTATTGCTAGCGTATTACTATTAGGTGTAGGCGTCGGTTTTCTTTTTAGAGGTATTATAGAAAAATTAAACCGGCTATCCTCCTAAGGGGGTTGGTAAGGATTTAAATGTAAGGTAAGGATGTAGATAGGGAGTTTAATAATAGAATAATAGGTATATTATATAGACAGAGACGAATCCTTAAGGGAAAAGGAGGAGTCTATATGCAAGGTAGGAAGGGTTTTCCCTAGGTATGTATAGAGCACGTACCTTACGGGCGAGTTACCCCTGGGTTGCCCCAGGGTCGCCCATACCTTGCGGCTATATAACTATTTACTTAGGTTTTACCTAATAACTAGGTAGTAAAAGGGCGGCTATACTAGAAGAGGTAATATAGAGAATAATATAGCTGTAGAAGCGGTAGTAGTAGCAAATATAATAGTAAAGAAAGGTTTTACTAATGCCTATAAGGCCCTATAGAAAAAAAATTAAGCGGCTTATAGGTCTATATCTATAGCGGTAATAACTATAGTAAAGTAGGCGGCCTAGTTAGAATTTAGCTAGAAATGTAGCTCTATAATAATAAGCGAGTTCCTATCTATAAGGTCTTAGCGATACTTAGTAGAGGTAGAAAGTAACCTATAAGAGTTTTACTATAGTCTATAAGTACCTACTAGATAAGATATAGGCCGTAATCCAGATATATATCCTTAATACTACTTAAAAGATTAGGCCGACACTTTAAGATATAAGGGAGATTGTTGTAAAGAGACGGTTTATATTTTACCTAAAGGGTAAGTAGGTTAATTATAGGGCTATAAACTAAGGTAGTTATAAAAAAAAGACTATAGTTAGGCGCTGGTAGCGAATATAGATACTTCCTATATATAGTTAGCCCATCCACAGTTATTATTAAGAAGCCCTAAAGCCACGCAGGTGGCTTAAAAGGTTAGGTAAATAGTGCTGGTAATAGTATAGAGGTGCTTAGAGGAGGTAGCGCCAGAAATAATAGTAAGTAGTAGCTATAAGTAATACCACTTACTAATAATAAGGCTATAGTAATATATACGGCTAATAACAATATCCTTTAGTGTAACGGAACCTTGTAGCAGGAACTATAATAGGCTCGTTAATGGGCTAGGTGTGTAGGTAATGCAAATTAAAGTTAACAACGTAATAACAACTAGTGGAGTGGTTGCCCAATAGATTAACTCTAATTATATTCTAAGAATTACTATAAGGAAGGAACTATCTAGGTAGGGACTAAGGGTCCTTAAATACATAACCGTACTCCTATAAAATCCTTCTTATACGTAATATACGTGTGCTTTATCTGCTCTGTTACGGATTATATAGATCCTATAGATTATACAGATTACCCCACGTGACCTTAGTTACTATTCCTTGTTATATAGTTCCACTGGCTCCATCTTAGACCGTACTTAGATTAACTAACTAGCTTCTTCTAACTCCTCTCCTAGTAGTTATAATATTGTACTTAAAGTGTCCGTAATACTATCTTCCTCCTTTTTATCTTTGTCCTTAAAGATTTAAAATATCTCTAAGTCGTTTACTAGAGGTATAATATCCGTCTAATTAATTTGGTTAATATCGTTGCTTATTATACCTAAAGCAATTTCTTCTTCTTTAACTGCCTGTCGTGTTTGCACTATTGCTATAATATTATCTCTTGGTAAGATTATACCGTCTCTATATTCTTGTTGTTTAAAAAAGGGGTTAGTTTATATTGCGTTGGCGAACCTATCTTTGCAATAACTGTCCTCTTACTTAGAGTGCACTAAAGCGAATGTTTATTTGTTCTATAATATTTGCTTTATCTCTAATGCTAAATATACGCGATCTATTGCTCTTAATAGTTGTCTAGTTCCCTAATTAATTTATTTTAAGGTTTTATATTTAATCTACTGCTACGCGGCTAGATAATAAACTGTCTATTGCTCTGGCGGAACTGCGCCGTTCTTATAACGCAGAACGGGAGGCTATTAATGCTTAGTAACGGGCTCTTAAGTCTTGTCTTATGGCGTTTACTCGGTTAATTTGTTTTAAGAAGGTCTATAAAAAGGTCTATTTTAAGGAGTAGAAACTTATAGAATAAGGTTTATAGGAACTTAGTAATAAAAAAATAGATTCTTTTCCAATAAAGAAGGAAATAGATCTGAGTAGCTCGGCAACTGCTCTTCTTAGGTCCCCCTTAGGTGACTTATTCTTTAGCGATCCTTCTTTATTAATACTGCCTAACCTAATCTCTTCTAATACTCCTGTACCTTTTCTATAGCGTTTTTTAAATTCTCTAGTGGCTCCTAGGTAGTCTTAGTGTAGCCTATTTACTTAACCTTATACTATATTTTATTATTAATGTCCTTATAACTAACGATCTTCAAAACTTGCTATTTGTCTTCTTCCTATTCTCTATATATGTCTGCCTTATAGACCGGTAGCTTAATATTCCTGTGTGCTAGCTCTAGTATTATAATATACTATATAGGGTAGATCTTTATTCTAGCTAGTAGGTTTAACTTAAACGTAACTAGTAAAATCCTTTATGTAATTTTAAAAGGTCCTAGTCTAATATGGTCCAACTTCTTACTTAGTTATTAACTTTTAAAATTTTTATATAGTAGCTATACTTTATCTCCCTCCTTAAGATCTGGTCCCTTAGATCTCTTAGTATTATAATACCTTTTTATTCTTTCTTATACTTTCTTTACTAATTCTATAAGGTCTGTATAAAAATTCATTAACGTCTTTATTCTTTCTTTGGCTATATTACTTATTTTCTTTACTTATCGTAGTAATAACGATATTCTTGGCTTATATCCGTAATTTACCTTAAATAGTAATATGCCTATTCCTTCTTAAGGTGTTACATTGTATGCAAACTATATAATTAGTAATAGTAATACCTAATTATTCTATGCGTAATTAATATAATGCCTTAAATACTATTTTAGCGTCTAATTTAATCTTTCTATTTAACCGTCTGTCTGCGGATAATATACGGTAGAAGTTACTACTCTAACTCCTTACTCCGCTAAGAATACCTCCTAGAATACTACTATAAATCTTAGGTCTCTATCCAATATAATTTTACTTAGTGCTCTATATCTTGCGAATACTTCTTTAATATAGATTCTAGCGACATCTTCTACTGAGATTTCTTCTGTACACGTTATAAAGTATCCCCACTTTATAAGCTTATCTACTATTACTAAGATCGCGTTATAATCTTATCCGGTAATAGGATCTCTTAACTTTAGTAACTTAATAATAAAGTCCTATAATATAACCTCCTATAGTCTCTCTAGTATTTTAATAGGTTATAGCCCTCCATATAGCTTATGCCTTATTAGTTTATTTCTTTAGCAATCTAAATACTCCTTTATAACTTTTCGCGCTAAGCCCTAGATTCTGTTAATAATATACTCCTCTTAGAGTCTTAACACTAAGCCTATAGCTCCATTATATCCTTAAGTTAATCCCTCGTGGAAGTCTTTTATAAATTGCTCTACTATGCTTCTTAGGATATACTTTACTTCTTAATTTTCGTATATATCTATTTATAGATCTTCTAACTATGCTTCTAAAATCCTTTATACCTAAAAGCTTTTTGGTATCTTATAGACTCTTTCTAACTTATCGTTTTTCTAAGTTGCTGTGATTTTCGGATAATTATACCTAATTAATTCGTCTATATCTTTTTGTAATAAAGGCCCTAATAGCTTCTTATTGTTTTGTAGTTTAGCCTTGCGACTTAGAGCATCTGCTTATATATTATCTATACCCTTAGTATACTAAATCTTAAAATAGTATTCTGCAAGCATTTCCGCCTATCTAACCTATCTTCGGTTGAGTTTCTTTGTCGTTAGGAATCCTATTAGGTTTTTATAATCCGTCTTAACTATAAATGGTTTCTTAATACTTTATAAGAATACTCTCTATTCCCTTAATGCTGTAACTATACCTAATAACTCCTTATTGTAAATGTTATAGTTTAATTCTAGTGGTGTTATCTTCCGACTATAGTATGCCACTAGGTGCTATCTATCTTAATGCCATTGTATAAAGCATGCCCCTAGTATATAGTCTAATGCATCCGTCTTTATAACCATTTCTAAACCTAGTTAATAGATCTTAAGAACTGGCTCTTAGGTGAACAACTCTTTAACTTTCTTAAAGAGTTCTCTTTGTTCCTCTCCCTATACCTATAGTTCTTCTTTCTTTATTAATTGCGTAAATAGTTTAATGTTTTTTAACTACTGCGCTATAAACCTCCTATAGTAATTGCAAAACCCTAGGAATAATCTTAACTATATAACGTTCTCTAGTTTTTACCAATTTACTATAGCCTTGATCTTTTTTGGATCTATACTAAGTTAGCCTAGTTTAATAATAAATCCGATAAAATTGGTCTTCCTAGTAAAGAACTCGCATTTTTTAATTGCTACTGGTATCTGTTCTTCCTATAGTCTCTTTAAGACCTATTTAACGTGTTCCCCATGTTCTTCCTTAGTTATTAAGTAAATAATGATATTGTTAAGGTATACTATAATAAACTTATCTAAGTGTTCTCCTAATATATTATTAATACGCTTCTGGAATATTACTAGTGCGTTTATAAGCCTAAATTGTATAACTAATAGTTTATACAGTCCTTCCTTTAACTTAAAGGCTGCCTTTTATTTATTGCCTTCCTTAATCCTGATTTAATAGTACGCCTATCTTAGATCTATCTTCGTAAAGATTTACATATTACCTATCCTATCTTAGATTTTGCTAATTAAGGGTAAAGGATACCTATCCTTTTAAGTAATGCTATTTAACTGTCTGTAGTTGATGCATAACCTTAGTTTGCCATTCTTCTTTAGTATAAATAGTACTAGATAGCCTGCTAATGACTATAATGATCTAATATATCCCTTTTGTAAGTTTTCTTAGATAAACTCCTTTAATGCTTTACCTTCTTCTTCGGTAAGCTTATATATTAGAAAGAACTTTAGACTTATTCCTAGTTTTAATTTTATCTTATAGTCCTAAGCTATATGCTCTAACAGCTTCTCACTTTCTAGTGACTATAGTTTCTTGCCGTACTTATGGTATCTCTTTAGTACGTGACTTAGTCCTTTCTCTATTTCTTTATAGGTTGCTCCTACTTAGTACTATACTAACTTAGCTTATTATTGCATCTTGTGGCATTAAGTATCCTTAATATCGACTTGACCTATAATCTAATTGATCCTTAGATTATATTCCTGTAACTAAGGTATGCCTAATACTACCTCGTCCCGTCCCAATGGTATAATATTAAAAGACATCTTAATTCGTCTTCCTTTAATAGTTATCTAAATAGGTCCTGTTTTAAGATTAATAATCCCTCCTCTATAGGCTATTAGATCTCCTAAAATTGTGACTAATAGGTAAAGTTGCTCCTTCTATCTATGCGGTAGTCCTATTCTCTTAACTACTGCTAGTAAGATATAGTTCCGCATTGCTCTACTATCTATTAACGCTTCGAACTGCTAATCTTACCATTTAATTTATAAATTTAGGTATTGTTCTTAAATTCTGTTAAGGGTCTAAGGCTCTACCACTAGCTCCCTCTAGTCCCGTAGGCCTCTACTTTTCCTAACTATTAGCTGCTTAATCCTTATATACTTGGCTTATTCTTTGGCTAATACCTAGTTCGCTTTTTATCTTTAATATACTATAGACACGTATTCTCTAGGTATTCCTACCACTATTATCTATCTAAGTATTCTTCCGTAAGAAATCTTCCTAGTTAAAATACTAAACTTCCTTCCTTTTAAACTTCTACTGGATGCCATCTATATATATATTTAGCATTCCTGTATTATTGCTCGTTTATTATCTAATATATCTTTATAAGGTATTTCCAATTCTTTTCCTTTGGATTCTTATGCATCTTATATATATCGTCTATGTATACAATCCATAATAGCGTATAGTGTACTAGGTGCTTTAGGTTAACTCTTAACTTATCTTTATCCTTAAGTTTAAACCTCTATTATACTAATCTAAACGTTATAACTTCGTTTACAGGTACTAAAATGCGTCTCTCGCTTCTCTAATCCTCTAATCGTTCCTCTAGATCCTTTAACGTTATAATTAAGGCTCCTTTAATATACGTTATAGCCTTTTTTATAATTAGGTGGTCCTAGATAACTCTCTCATCTAACCACATATAGAAATCTTCCTACTTATTGTTATGCCTTTGCCTATACCACTTTTAATATAGCTGCTAGAGTATATACAGCTTATCCGTAAAGAAGTATCTTCTTATTACTATATTGTAATAGCCCTTTATATATCATTCTTTAAACCTAGTTAGGATCCCTAGATCCTCTTTATCTTCCAGTTTAGTAAGCTACTTAGCTCTTAGTATACCTACCCTAGGCCTATTAGTAATTCTTTATACTAGCGCCCTGTCCTTTATACGTCCTAACGTACTAGATTTCTTATCTAGTTTCTGTTCTTACTATACAATAATTCTTTACCTAAACTCCTCTATGGTTTCTTTTAGTTTGCGCCTTACGCTTAGATCCTTAAAGTCTTCTTGCTTCTTAATCTTAGTATTAACATTTTAATTTTTAGTCTAAACACTGTGTTCTACTAGTAAATCTTCTAAGTCTATATATTTATCTCCCAGTCTAATTACTGTTTGCGCTATAGATTCTCTAACCTATAAAGAAGCCTCTTACCTCTTATTTATGGGTGTCCTTATTCATACTCCGAATTCTTAACCCTTTTAGATTCTCAATCTTAAGCTTGCTTCTATCCTAAGCTTCGCTCTAGCCTTAGTCTAACTAGGCTTACTTAGTGTTCTCATCTCGTCTTAAGAGTCTTAAATCTTACTTATCTTGTCTTAAGAGTCTTATGTCTTTAGGAAACTTCGTCCTAAGCTTATTTATATATTACTAAACTAAGCCATTACTCTGCTCTATCGGTTATCGTCCATTATAGGTCCTTAAGCTTACCTTATCTCTTCTTAAGAATCTTAGTTATCTCTTATCTCGTCTTAAGAATCTTAAGCCTTTAGCCTTTTGCCTTTATTAAGTGCCGAAGTGGTTTATAATTCTACTTCTCTTACGTCTTATAAAGCGATAGACATTATATCTAGTGGGGTCTTGATCCCTACTAATGTTCCCTATTCTATAGTGGAATTATTCTTTACCTCTAATATAACATCTCTAAGGTCTACGTACTCCTAGTAAGCCGCCTTCGTTGCCTTATCATTATAAAATATTTCGCCTATATTAAAGTCATTGTCCTTAATATCCGATCTACAAACTAGTTCGTTGGTTCCTCTATATCTTATAGGTAATAGCTCTTATAGCTAATAGCTTGCGCTATACTTAGCGTCCTTATAAATTTGGTATACGTTGTTATAACAGAACGCAAAACTTTTAATTAAACATTCTTTTGTTCCTCGCAGTATATTATTATCCCTCTATACGTATATATCGTCTGCTAGTCTTATACCTTTTACTATATAGTAACTCTGCCCACTTCTATAGTCTCTAACGTAATAACCCTGTTTTCTGTAATTTATATAAGCTCCTTCTTTAAACCATTTTTCTTACTATAGAGTCCGCCTAAACGTCTTCTACTACTAAGATCCCTGGTTCGGCCTTTGCTCTTTAAACCTTTAATTACTTAATCCTTATTCTTTAGGTTTCTATAGTTTCCTACTCCATCTCTTATAGGTTTCTTTAGTACTACTTAGGTCTATTAGCTCTACGCCATACTATAGTTTTTAACTTAGCTTTTATCGTTGCGTACTCTACGCCTTATATAACTATAGAACTCTATCCTAGCCCTTTTTAGCCTGTTCCCTTTAGTAGATCTAATTATTAATCTTTATTACCTAATCTATTAGTTCCCTTAGGGTGTCCGCATCTTCCATTAGGATAATTACATCCTAGACTTTAGCCTTAAGTCCTTACTTATACTATACTATAAGCGCCCTATTATTCCACTCTACTTATATTGCTAACGTCTGGAACTACATTATATACTTAATTGCTAAGGTTCGTTATATAATGTCTTAGAGTTTTCTTTCTACCGTGGTTATCGCCTTTAGGTCTCTAAACATTTATATAAGTCGTTCTACAAATCTATTCCAGCTTAAGAACATAAACCGTACCTCTTAGTTAGTAGTTATTATACCGTTCGCTTATATCTCTATAAGGTAAGGCTCAAACCACTTAAGTGCCCTTCCTGTTAAGAACAATCCTGCATAGGCTATTTGATCCATAGGTGTTACCAGCTTTACTCCTTCCTGTACTACCTTAAAGTGCATTTATATAAAGAATCCCTTAAGCTTCGATCTCTTTCCTAAGTATCTTTTAATCAATGGTAACTTAACCTTTACTACGCCTATCCCGTTAATCCTATTTTCTAACATCGCATTATTTTCTATTAATTGGTTAACTATCTCCTATAGTTATCCGACCGTTACTAGTTACTATAAGTTAGTGTCTACTATACTAGTGTCGTTGTCTAATCTCAAAGTAGTTGCCGCCGTTAATGGCGTCGTAGTGGCTGCTTTTAGTGGCATGTTATTCGACTTTCTATATTTAATACCGTAACCATAGTAGTAATTATATAACGGAACCTTATAGCAGGAACTACGATAGGCTCGTTAATAGGCTAGGTATATAGGTAATACAAATTAAAGCTAATAACGTAATAATAACTGGTGGAGTAGTTGCCTAATAGATTAACTCCAATTATATTCTAAGAATCACTATAAGGAAGGAACTATCTAGGTAGGGACTAAGGGTCCTTAAATACATAACCATACTCCTATAAAATCCTTCTTGTACGTAATATACGTGTGCTCTATCTACTCTATTACGGATTACATAGATCCTACAGATTATATAGATCACCCCACGTGACCTTAGTTACTATTCCTCGTCACATAGTTCCACTGGCTCCATCTTGGACCGTGCTTAGATTAACCAACTAGCTTCTTCTGACTCCTCTCCTAGTAGTCGTAACATCGTACTTAAAGCGTCCGTAACATTTAGTCGGGTGCGGCACCACTACTATTATATTTTTACTATAAAGGTATATCAATAAGGGAAGTCCTAGTAAAGCGTAGTATGACTATCTATATTTTTAGTATTATACTAAAACTAAGCAGTTAAAGTTAAATAGGCTATCTTAAGACGCTATTATAAGTCCTATATAGACTTATCTGGCTAAAAATAAACGGGCTGCTAGCTAGAAGTGTATATAGTAAGGTATATTATAGGGGGGTATTCCTTATAAATAGGAATCTTAAATAGCTACTAAATAGCCTCTATAGGGCTAATATATCTACTATAAAAGTACTTACTAATTTTATGTCGCCTCCCTTATAAATATACTTATTAATATACTTTATAGCCTGCATAAAGGCGCAGACCTTAATATTAATATAGGCCCTATAATTTCCGCTAAGATACGGATTATACGGTACCATATAGCGATTGTTAAGGTCTATAATAGCACCGTTACCACCTAGTATATAAATAGGCCACAACTATAAATTATCGCGATGCCAATACTAAGGGTACCTATTATTATATACAACCGTTATAGGGTAGAACGGCTTTAGAAACGGCTTTAAGTAGGTTAATAGATACCCTAAAGCACCGGCAACTATATAGGGGTGTTTAAATTAGCAGCACCGTAGGGCCCATAGGCTATTACAGTCCGTATAATATTTATAAGGCATTTAGTAGGGTTATCTTAAGGCTATAAAAGCTCTGCGAATATATAATAGTTAATAACTACCAGATCTATAAACGAACTACAGTCTTACGGATATAAAAAGAGGAAAAAGGTAGAGATATGGTAGGCCCTATTTTTAATATTTAATAGTCTAAATATAGTTAAGGAATTTACTAAAAATCTACTTTTTCTTAAGGTTGGTAAAAAGATAAGTAACCTTTATATAGAAAGCATAGGCAACTAAGTTAGGGCGGTTAGTAGTAGTTTAGAAAGGTAAAAGCTTATATATAACTTTGTCCCACCGCAGATTGGCCAGAGAAGTAATAAATAGGCTTAAACGGCCGTAACGGCGGACTATAGCTATAGCATCTTAGTAGCACTAGCCGATAAAGTAGGCGTTACCTAGGTAGTTTAAAGAAAGGACAACACGGCGGCCAATAGAATTAGCGTTAATATCTTCGCAGGAAATAGTATCTATAATACCGTTATATAGGTCTACGTAGAGGCTAGACTAGTAAAAATATATTTAATTAAGCTTGTTCTAGTTATATAGAGCCTAGGCGTTAATAATATACTATTAAAATAGCTAGTAAAAGGCAAAATAGTACTAGTTTAGAGCCGTTACGGACGTAAAGGTAATACTAAAAATAAGCTTATTAGGGAAGCTAGTTATACTAGCGGGTACAGGAATTACTATAAAGCTATATACCTTAATGCTAGCCACGGTCGCCGTAAGGGAAGAGTATTATATAGTATAGCGGTATATAAGCGGCGTAGGTTAGGCTAATATGGTAGTAATATAGGGACTTATCGGGCGGCCTATAGTTAGAAAGAATAATATCGCAGTAGCTAGAATTTTTATACTTATTAGGAATAATAACAGCAACCTTATTAGCTATAGGTAGATTTTTATAGCGCCGATTAGCCTCCGCTTTAAAAATAAGCTTTATTTATAGTTAAGAATAACTTATAATAGAGTAGACATAGTTTACGCCTAAAGCCGTTCTATAGTAGTCTAGTATAACGTAATAAAAGGACTGCCAATCTTATATAGTATATTAGTAAGACACTATAAAACGTCCGTATTAAGCTGCGGATTAGTCTATAGACGGATATTAGTAGCATAGGCTAGGTCGAAAAAGTAAAGCTAAGTATATTAAGGTATAGCTCTAGGGGGAGCTTTTATCGGCCTAGTAAGGTAATATAGTTTATTATAAATCTAGAAACAATTAATACCGGTAAAAGTAGCGCTATAGTTAGTAATAGTGTAGTTAGCAGAGGTAAAAGCTAAAGCTATATTATACGCACAGAGCTACTCCTAAAATCTACGAGTAGAGCCTTTTAGGGCCTATAGTAGGGTCTGTAAATACTATAGTGGAGGTTTAAATAAAGGTAGAATAACGTTGCCTTATTTATAGTAGGTCTTAAAGCAAGGGTCTTTAACCTACGTAAAACTAACCTATTTATCTATCTAGTGTAAAGCTTTATAGTAATTATAGGCTATATTTATAGACCTAATATCTAACTACTCCGTAATAGAGCGGACTATAGTAGGTCGTGGCTAGATTAATATAGGTGGTATAAGGAAGCGGGAAGTAAAGGAAAAAGTAGTAGCGGAAGTAGTAGTAGTGGAAATAGTAGCGGAAGTAGCAGTAAAAGCAGCAGTAGAAGTAATAGTAAAAGTAGTCTAGTTTATAGGCTGCCAAAGGTCCGCTAAAAATTATTAGAACCGCCCCTTTCTTTTCTCCTATTATATAGAGTTAAAAAGGTAGTAAAAAGGAGGGGGAAAATAGAATTAACCTTATAAGATTTATAGGTCTTATATAGAACTCTAAAATAGTTTATTACAAAGTTAGTAGAAGAGCGATACTACTTATAGGCAGTGCAAAATATACAATTGGAAGGTATTTAGGTAGTAGGTAGTAGTAACTAGGGCAGTAAATATAGGAGGTAGAGAGCAGTAAGGGGGGTAAGAAAGAGAATTAGATTTTAAAATTTAATGGGGTAGCACGTAAGAGAATTAGGTAACCCAAATATTTTTTAATAAATTAAAAACCGCTAAGACCCTAATAACAATATATTATAGATTATAGATTTAGGTATAAAAGTCTATCCCACCTTATATATAGACCTACCTTATATACGATGCAACCCTACTATTAAAATTATTAAAAATTGCTGCTATATTATAACTATAGCTGCTATAGAGGCCATACTTGCTGATTTAAGGCTTTAAGATATGCCGAATATTACTACGATAGCAAAAATGTATAAAATTAACCGATTTACTCTCTTTAGGCCCTAGAATAAGGTTACCCACTCTAGAGAGAAGAGCTATAATTTAATGCGATTCCTTAGCACTAGATAGTTAAAAGTGTTTATTAAATCTATTAACGATCTTACTAAACGCGGGCTTCCTCCTACAGTTATAATAGTTAAAAATATTATAGCTAATATTATAGGAAAGCAGCTAGGATATAACCAGCTAACCTACTAGCTAGCTACCTATAAAGATAAGCTTAAATTAGGATATCTTACGGGAGAAGGCTAATTTAGCGCTATACTACAGCTTATATTTTAAGCTTCTAGGTAAAAAGATTGCGGAATATAATATATTACCCGAGAATATATAAAATATAGATAAGGGCTTCCTTACTAGCTACTTTAAGAAGTTAAAAAGGATCTTTTCTAAGAGCGCTTTTAACTCTAGTAGAGTTAATAATATTAATTAAGATGGTAATAGATAGTGGATTACTATTATAGGAACTATCTACGCTAACGGAATAAGCCTTTCTCTTGGTCTAATTTACTAAAGAGTTTCTGGTAATATTTAAGATATATAGCTATAGGATTATAACTCTAAAGAATAGAGCTGTTTATTCTCCTTATTACCTATAGGTTAGAAAAATAATAAGATAGGCTATTTATGGCTTACTACTATATTTAATCGCGAAATAAAGTAGAAGGCGTGCTAAAAAAGAGACTAGAGGCTGCTTATTATTAATAGCTATAGCTCTTATATTAATATACAGTTTATTAACTACTGCTATAATTACAAAATCCTCCTAGCTATTTACCCACCTCGTTTAATGTATATGCTATAGCCTTTTGACGTCTCCCTCTTCTTGCCACTTGCTATATTTTATAGCCAGAAATTAAACTAGTCTACGCTTAATAGTAAAGGCTACTTACGTTTTACTAAGAGAGACTCCTTCTAACTATTATAGATGGCCTATAATTAAGTTTTTATAGAAAAGAATATATATAGTAGATAAGAAAAGACTAGCCTTTACCCTTTTAAGCTAGAGGTTATATTAGATAAGTTTATAGCAAAAGAAGCTTCTATAAAAGATAGGCCTTTATTAAGTAAGTCCTCTAAGTTAGTATTAATAGCTGCCGACTAGGTAAAGATTAAAAAGAAGCTTAAAGAAGTTATTATTAACGTTTTTAATAGTAGAGTTAAGGAGCTAAGTAATATAATCTAAGCCTGGCAGTAATAAATATTATCCTTAAATCGCGAGTTAAAGGCTATTAGTAAGCTCTATAAAACGAGTAAAAAAAGCGCTAGCGCTATAAACCACTTTTTTTTACTAGATTACTATTACAGATAACAGTAGGGCTATATTTTATAGCCCTAAGAAGGTGGAGTAAGCTTACGAGCTTTAGAAGAAATAATAGGAAGCTAAGGAGCGTAACTACAAAGGCGAACTTTTTTGAAATCCGTCCAATTGACTACCCTTAAAAAAGTAGAAATACTCCTTAAGCATATTTGTAACTCTCCTAATATAAACGCTATTAAGGGGACCTGGATACCTATAAGGATTGCAATTATAAGGGATTGGGTGCCTTATATATACTAAAGTAGATAAATAGAGCTTAGAGAGGGAAGTAGGAGCTATTTCCGTAAGAGAGAATAAGGGCTTTAGTTCCTAGGATAGCTACGATTTATACTCTAATTATTAAGAATAAGGGTGGTAATAAGTTCTATAGTTAGTACTTTGTAAAGTAAATTCTTTTAATAGGGTTAATTACTTTAATTATGGCGTCCAATTAAATAGACGGATTTTAAAAAAAATTCGCCTTCGTAAAGGTTTAAAGATAATAAAAAGATTTAACATTAACTATATAAGGAAGAGAAGAGGCGCTTAGTGGAATAATAAAAGAAGTAGTATATATAGAATAAAAAGCAACGGGAGGCCGAAGCTATAGTAAAAAAAAGCAGCTATAGAATAATTCTAAGAAGCTAAAGAAGTTAAAGAGGAATTAAAATAACTTAATATTGGCTTTAGAAGAGTTAGAAATTACTACTACTAATAGTTAAAAGGTTAGAGTAGTAGAACTAGCTACTTAACACCCTTAACGCTAAAAAAAGGCTGCTATAATACCTTAAGAACTACGAGGTAGAGCTAGCTTAATTCGGTAGGTTCTAAAGCTTTAACTATTAAATATTTGAACAATTTAATAATATATTTAATGCGAATAGCTTTATGTTGCGGGGTTAATTTAGTAAGAGTAAACCGTATACAAGGTGGGTCCGTATATAAGGTCGGAGAGACTTCTAAACATCTAGTCTCCTTTATAAATTTAATTATAGCTTTAACTATGCTAATATCTAGCTTTTAGCGTTTAATTAGGCCGTTAATATTCCTACCTCCTTCTTGTCTACTTAAGTAGCCTCTTAATATATATAATAGATCTCTAAACTAGTCTCTATATTACTCTCTTAGTTTAATTCTCTACTATACCTACCTCCTATAGGAGAATAGGAAGTAATATATTAATTCTGTAAGTCTATAGTCGCGTAACGCCGTCTCTAACATATTAATTTTATAAAAATATTCCTTTAAAAATAATTTAATAGTCTATAGCTGCGTAAGGATAGTAGCTTTAGAGTTAATTAGCTACTAGTATAATCCTACAGCCTTTTTAAGGTAAAATACTGCGTGAATCTTCCTTATAAATTTGCTAGTATTAGATCTTCCTAATAGAAGCGGTCCTATTATTATCTTAGCTCTTTTTAAAGCTTATATTATAAGGTACTATAGGAGACTATCCCTTTATAGTAGCTCCTTGCTCTCTAGTCTTATTACTACTTTAATAAACTTATTAGCCTTCTTATTTTCTATAAATTCTAAGTAATCTAAAATCTAATATAGTATAATATTGTTTAGCTAAAGCTTTTTTAAGATTTTTATAATTACTTTTTAGTAGGCTCTAGCCTTCTAGCCCTATATTAATAGTAATACTAATTATAAGTTGGAGAATATTCTTATACTAAAAGCAGGTATTAAAAAACCTACTTAGTTAATAGCCATATATATAAGGTCCTATAGCTAGTTAGCTGCCTTAATAATTACTAAAAGCTTTATAAGATAGGCGTTAGTCTAATTAAAACTTATTACCGTTTTTAAAAGCATTACTTTTAATGGCGTAGTATATACGCTAACTCCTGCCCTACTATTACAAACTAATATATTAACGTATATATTAACCTGCCTTAGCCCATAGTCTTTAATAATAGCTTATGCTTACTCCTCGTCTTTATATATTACTATATTAGGCTTAGCTACCTACAGCAGGTATATATATAGTTTAACCTCTAGTATCCTATTTACCTAGATATCCTTATATATCTCTACTATTCTCTAAAGCGGCAACTAATGCCGTTTATAAAGCCTCTATCTTTAAATTATCTAATAAGGATATAAATTAACTAGTTTATGGATTAATACCTAGAATATAATAGCCTAGTTATACAGCCTTTACTTAAGAGGGAGCAAGCCGGCTTCTACCTCTATTATTAGTAAAGTAATAGTACGGAACCCCCTAATAATAGTTTATACTATAATTCTCTACGCCTACTAAAGGAGCTATATTAGCTCTTATATTATAAGTAGGTACTATATTAGTAATATGTAGTCTACTACTAGTAAGACTAAGCTCTTAGCTAGCTGCTTAATGCTCTTAAACTGCAGTCCCTTTAATCTATATAATACTAGTACTACCTTAGTAGCTTTGCCTACCTTATTTACTAGATATACCTTAAACCGTAGCTAGAGATATAATAGTATATATATAATATTAACCTTTGCTTTTTAGCTCTAAAGTATATTTTAGATAGTAGGCTATATTCCTTTACCAGGTATACTATAAGCTTTTATAGTGTGTGGGTATTAAATAAGCGACTTAATTGTAAATATAGCTCTAAAGCGTCTATATATACACGAAGTGGGTAATAAAAAGATAATAACGATAATGCACAATTGCCGAGGCAGACAGCGCTTATAGTCGGCAATAGGTAATGGAAATAGGTAGTGAGATATACGATGTTAAGAAATGGGTGGTGAGTTATAAGGTAAGGCGAGCCTCGGTAGTCGGTTACACCCCCTCCCCCCCCCTAGATTTAACGGTGTAGTTAAAGCTGTAGAAAACAAAAATAACGGTAAAGACTATACCAAAATAGGGAATTTAAATATAATTTAGGAGTAGTAAAGGGATAGGGTAATTATAACAGCATATTGCGAATATTGCGGATATTGTAGATATTGCTAGTTGCTAGATAAAATATTAATCTAATGTCGAATATCTACCAAATTCAACTGCTTTATCTATGCTTCGTGCTTTTAACGAGGTAAGATTTTGGTAAGGCTGTTAGCAGGCATTTTGGTCGTAGAAACCCATTAAACGTCAATCTTTTTATCTTAAACTTCCTATCTAAGCCAGTGCTAATGGACGTCAATATGTCGGAGCTTGGTGTTTAGTTTTGGTATATCCTGTCTTAGCAGGCGTACGGTCTATATATTGTTGTATAGTAGGGTAAATTCGCGTTCTAAATTAAAGCCGATTGCCTTAAAGAATTGTCGGGAATATAGGCAAGTTGCCGTTACGCGAGGCAAGTTGCCGTCACGTGTCGCCGCGGCACTAGCGTGGCGAGGAGCCTTAAGCTCCTCGCCCTTCCTCAAGCAGGAAGAATATATACAGAATAATTATTATTATACTATCTACGAACCGTAGCTACGTAATATCACCTTATGTAACTAATAAGAATCGTTGCCACCAGATAATCTTAACAGCAGTAGTAGATAGAGAAAGAAGTTCTACTTTAGTAGTTAAATAAGTTACTAATCGCTATAGGGTCGCCTTCTAATTAATTAGTCCTCTAAATAGCATAAATAGGTATCTTTAAAAGCGCTGTCTAGTCTCTTTATAGTCCGTAAATGCTATATTAGATACTCTATAAAAGGTAACATCTTCTCCTTTAGGGTTTCTAAAGTAGATATATACTCTAAAAGCTTCGCTAGAGTATTTAATAGCTATAGATTTTGTTCTAAGGTAATAGGTAATTACTTAGTTTGCTACATTAAGGTGCTTTTAATTTAGATTAATAAGGAATTTAGCTAGTTTAGAATGCGTCTTAGTAATATTAGGCCTTTTAAATATAGCTAAGTATATAAGAGAACTAACTTATTACTAGTAGGCTAGCGTTCTTTAAGGGTTTATCTGCTAGTCGGATGGAATTAGTTCTTTAGCGGAAGTAGTAACTTAAGAAATCTTTCTAGTTAAATATTGAATTAATTGGCTATTCTTTTAATATAGGAGTCTTGGTAGAGCCAGAGCTTTTAACTTAGTTAAACTCGTTTAATTTAAATTCTTAGAAACTACTATAGGTCTCCTAGTACACTGATCTTGTATTAGTGTAGTAGTTTAGCTTTAAACTCTTCTAGTCTTAAAAGGTCCTTTTTAGCAAATAGAACGGCAATGTTGTTTACATAAAAGAAGATAATAAGTCGTTTATTAGTAAATAGGCAGTTAGTACCTAGGATAGGCTTTAATCCAAATTTAGACAGTATACTGGTAAGCTCTTTATACCAAAGTAGTGGCGAGATTTTTAATCTATATAGCGCTATAAATAGCTCTAGGATATGTCCGTTTTGATTAAATCCTTTTAGGTAGTAGCAGTAGACTAGTTTACTAAGCTTAGCGTTTATAAATGCGTTTATAGCGTTATACTATTAAATTTCCAAATCGAATGCGGCTGCTATAGCTATAAGGGCACGGA
>Ga0307515_10008119_pt1 | contig 20565 bp, 2 predicted proteins | sample 17_EM_MG_FD_194513 | JGI IMG/M metagenome (GOLD analysis project Ga0307515, IMG submission 194513) | Populus trichocarpa ectomycorrhiza microbial communities from riparian zone in the Pacific Northwest, United States - 17_EM | ecosystem: Host-associated > Plants > Roots > Unclassified | place...
TTCATCTCTCCGTACGAGGCTATTGCCTACTCTTTACCATATCGTCCTCTTCCATCGACTCCCTATGTGACTCATGCTCGGCTTGCCTGCTCCCTACCGTACACCCTGGCAATACTGCCTTACACTTACTATAGTTAAATTTCTTTAGTACGATACCGTTTATTTGGCCGAGCGTATTGTAATACTAAGGGTATCGTTATATTATATACTTGTATGTAAAATGCACCCAAAATTAAAATTAGGTAATAATATTATGTATCTACACGCGTAAAGTCATAATTAAGCTATCGGCTACACCAAAATACATCGCTATCGATTGCTGCTTGGTGTTTTGATGTCATCAGCCTTGAATTTAACGCTTGTGCCTTAATAGAGTCGTAACTACGTCTCTATTAAAATTGCTTTGCTACTCCTTATAAAGACAAAGCTTTTATAAGGCCACAAGCGCCTTATTAAGCTTAATTTGAGGTAACTTAACGACTTCCTTATCTATTTCTGTATTATAATTAGGCCCTATATAGAGCTCTGCTATATACTTAATAAGATCCTCTAATAAATCTTCTACTTCCTTACTTAGCAGCTTAATAAAATTCTAAATATTTACTATAGTATAATTCCTTCCTGCTATAAGCAGCTGTTCTATTATTTACTATATCTTATTAACTATAAGAGGATCTAAATAATCTTAAGTGTAAGCTTTATAGTGTGTAGGAATTGACTAGGTAACTTAATTGTAAATATAGCTCTAAAGTGTCTATATATATATAAGGAAGGGGTATATAATAAAACTAAAGGGAAGACTAATGCGTAGCTAAAACAGGGTAATATACTAGTGAAATAGTAGTGGTTTAGTATGGTACTGGTAGTCGGTTATATTAAGGGTGAGATTATAGGTCTATATAAGAGCTAAACAATATAGATTTAATAAAGTAATTCTTAATTATTTATAGTATAACTTCCTTCTAAGCTTTAATTAACTATTAAATTGCCTATAAGATATGCATCTACTTAATTAAATACTTACCTTAAAGTAAGAGCTCTACTATAAATTACAGCTAGTATTACCAGTAGAGTAGTGTAAAGCTATTACCTAGGTGTACGGTAGGGAGTAGGTAAGCCGAGCATAAGTCATAAGGAGAGTCGATGGAAGAGGACAATATGGTAAAGAGTAGGTATGGCAATACCTCGTACGGAGACGAACCGATAAGGAGGGAAAGGGCTGCAGGCCTAAGGAGCTTATAAGGAGGTGCCAAGGGCTAGCCGAAGGCTAGCCTTGGCAGCTCCTAAGAGCCCCTAGGCATGCACCTAAGTAAGGGGCCAAAAGATCCCTTATAAGTAGCTTAAAGTTTATAATTATCCCTTAATTAAGAGGCTAATATACTAAGGTATAACTAGGAGAAAAGAACTCTACGTGGGTATTCTTATGAGAATTATTCTTAATAAGTGTTTAAATAGCTACTTTATAGGCGCTAAAGCTGTTAATTAAGAGCAGTATCTTTCTATTATGCATCCTTTTATTAAACTAGGTAAGCCACTTAAATATAATCACCATTGTTATCCAGGCCTTCTTATTATACCTCTATATAATATTTAGTAAGGCTATATTAATGCGATTAGCTGTAAAGTAACGTGGCTTTAGTAATAAGCCAATTATGAGGAGAGGAAGCTTATCTAAGCCATTTATATTAACGTTAGAGTGATTGCCTAAAGAGATTTATAACTTCTACTTCTTTATTCCTAATTAAGCCTTAATAGCTAATATAGTACCTTACAAAATAGCCCTGTTTTATCTATATTATAAATATACTTTAATAAATAAGGCGTAACAATTACTTAAAGCTCTACTATATAATCTCCTACTCTCTTTATATTGGCTAAGGTAGCCTAACTATACTACTTCCTTTTATAAATACTATTATACGATTTAAAGTAGGGATATAAATTATTATTATATAATATAACTAATCATAATCACAATTAACACTTGTAATTATAATAACAATATAATTATCCGCGGTAAGAACGTATGGGAATAGAATGTAGTGAAAGCTTTAGTGTTAAGAAAGTTCCTTCTTCTTGGTTGGTAACCGTTTAGGCGTAAACGGTCGGGGCGCCAAGCCCGAAACAGCCTAGTATACGCGAGGTCTTAGCGCCCCAGATAACTTTACTCTCAATTAAGCTCTTTAACCTCAAACACCCTAACGCCTAATTAATAAGCCGAAAAAGTAAGTTAGAGCTTTATACTCGCTATATACGTTATATACTAACTTATATACTAGATTTACAATCCCATAGCTCTTTTAGAGCTTTAAAAATACCTCCTAAGTATATAGTTTTTTAAGTTATATAATTTTTATATATTTTTAGAAAAAAAAAGTCCACTAAAACTATATTTTTAAATTTATAAAGATCTCTTTTTTTCCTTTCTTAGTTTTATATTATATTGCTTACTATTCTCTTAGTTATTCTAATATATTGGCTTTAAATTAACGATTAAATTTTTTCTAGGAAATTTATTTTTCGGTTTTCTACTATAGCGATTACTTAATTATCGGATTTTCTAATATCCTAGGCTATTTTTCTTACTAGGAAGAATTATTTAATATATAGCCTCTTACTTTATTAACTTATATTTTTTTCTATTTATATTTTTTTTTTTTCTTATTTTTTCTAAGAATTATTTTAAACTTTAGGTATTAGATCTATTAGTATTACTTCTATAACCGTTGCCAAAAAGGCAGTATACTAGAAAAGATAGTTATTAGGAAAGCCGTTAAAGGTATATTTTTTTTCTTAGTAGCTTTAAAAATATACTAATTCTATCTAGGATAAATAAGATAAAGACTTTAAGAAAAAATTAAGGTGAGAAAAAATGTTTTTTTTCTTAGTTTTTCTAATATCTTAGGGCTAGTTTCTAGGGGCATAAAGACGTAGATCTTAGATATTATACCTACCGCATCTAAAATACAGTATGTTTTCGCGATTTTTCCGATAAAAAAAACAATTTAACATTTTTTTAGAAAATGCCTGCTAAGGGGAATAAGATTAGTAGTACTAAGGAGGTTAATAAACTTCCTTATAGCTATAACTATGAAGTATATTATTAAAATTTTTGATATTAGTAATTTAATTTCTTACTTTACCTAGGAATTAATTCTAGAGCTATAGTATACAAAGAAGGGACTTTAGAAGGTAAGAAATCTAGTTTATTTCTTATATATTTTAATAAAACTACCTTTTTTAGGGGAATTTTAACCTTAATAATAATAAACCAATGCTAAAGGCATTTTGGAGATATAGGTCTTACTTGCTTTCCTTTTTTAAGATTCTTTTTAGTACTTTCTTAGTTAAAAAGGGATTTAATTCTCGTCTTTTTAAATATATTTTTTCTAATATTTTTTTCTAAGTAAAATCAACTAATTTCTCGGATTTTCCGTTAAGATGCTTAATATTAACGGTACGCGCGTGGCTATATTAAAGAAAGTTTCTAAAATTAAGTCTAAGAGTGGTCTTTAACTAGGTATATAAAATTATTAATTTTTCTTAGAATTTACTAATAAATATTGCTAGCTTCTTATAAATTTCCAGAAGATTTTAATTCTAATTAGTGGTTAGATATTTCTAGATTTTTGGCTTGGAATCTTAGATATACTAAAATAACATAGGTTTTTTTTTATCTTTTTTTATTTAGTTATAATTTGCCTTAGTTTATCTAAGGAGGATTTCTTAGAATTTCTATATAATCTGCAAAATACGGGTTCTTTCTCTGGCGTTAGAGATTATTAAGAATTTTAATACCCCCTTTTATTTTCTTAGATATTCCAATAAACCTCTTTAGTTTATGGCACTAATATAGTACTTAAGTAGTCTCTTAAAATTTAGAGAATTGCTTAACTAAAAGTCTTAAATTTCTTTAACTATATTATATTTATATAAAGCTATATTAATTAATAGAAGATATATAATAGGGCTATAATTATTTAGATATTAAAATTATACTAAATATATAATTATATATAAGGTATTAGTATAAAGTCTTTTATAGTATTATAAGAGGCTAGTAAGGCTTCTAACTAAAATATCTAGTTAACTAATCAATAGTATTAAATAAGAGTTATAAGTGGTTTAAATATAAGATATACTATATATTTAAAAAATAATTCCTTTTTAACTTTTTCCATTTAGAGATAAATTACTAGCTTCTTTTATAATCCTTTTAAGATACTAGTAAAACCTCTTATCCTATCTATTTAACTATAACTTAACTAATATAGCTTTTAGGAAAAGCCTATTATAAGTATTATAATAGTAGAGGACCGTATAAAAACACTCCTTTAAGTAGCGTTACTATTCTTCCCCTTCCCTATCTCTAGCTTTAGATCCTTATTAATAGATAATCTAATTATATAGGCTTATATATATCCTCTCTATTATATTAAGAAATATAATAGCTAGTAAGAAGCTATAGAACCTTTAAATACCTCTAATAGTAAAATACTTACTATTTTAAAACCCTAGGATAAGCTTATAGTAGTTAATACTAAAATTAAACGTTAATAAGAACTACTTAAACCTAGAAATACCATTATATTTAGTAATAGCTTATTAGATATACTTATTATAGTCCTTAAGGCGCTAGCCTAATATATAGTATTATTACGGTCTATAAAGGTTATAGACTTTCTATTACTTATAGACTAGGCTAACTCTATATTTAATAACTAGATACTTTAATTATAGAATAAGTTTAAAGTTAATATAGACTATTCCCTACTACCCGAGCATAAATGGCCTATATCTTTAGCTATATTAGTAGGAATACCTTAATACACCTATTATCCGCGATATACTTAAGACTTAGTAAACCCCTTTCTCTTAAGAAAAAGATAATTAATTACCTATCTTTTATTTATAAGGACCCCTTTAAGGTATAAAAAACCCGCCTTAATTATAAAGGTCTAATAATAAAAAAATAGAGACCTTTTTATTCTTTTAGACCTACTTTCTATACCTAGCTAGCTAGGCCTAAATTTAATAAAAAGACTTACTACTAGACTACTTTAATAAGACTACCATAAACCTATAGTAAGCTATACTACTAGGGTTTACTACTACTTAGCTATTAACTAAGGCCTCTACTAAATTAAAGTATATACTAAGTAGTTAAAGGCTAAAAATCCCTTAAACTAGACTATAAGTAATATAAGAACGACTAATAGTATCCTAGTATAATTTATAACCCCTATAGTACTAGAGTTATAACTTATAGTAATCTAATAGAAAACTGTATAACTAGTTCTACTATAGGTCTAGGTCCTTAGTAATTATTATTATTATTATTATTATTCATTGCTTAACGTCCGATTCGGATCCCTATTAGGCCTACGCGGACTACTCCTTATATATATGTGGGGAGAAAACTCTATTTAAGAAAACCCCGTAATCCATCTCCCCGCCTTTTAGGACTCGCCTATAAGGCGCCTACAAGTCACCTATAGTGCTCTACTACCTTACTTTTTTTTACCTTTTTAGGAACCACTGCTGCCGTAATAAGCCTACGGACGCGCTAGTATCGTAAACTTTACTCTACCACTGTAGAGTTATTAGGGGGCGCCCGTTGCTCGCTCCTTTTACCCTTTATTACTATTTCCTTTATAACTCGGAACTAGTTTAGTATATTTTAGCTAATAAGCTACTAGGTAACCGCCTTAAGGCCTTTTTATATTAAGAGTAGTGTATTATAGTTCTCTGTGCCAGCTACTAAGAGTATTACTTCTTAGTTGGTACGTAAGGGATATAATAGTATTATATGTTTTGGTATCTGTCTTAACTAGCTATATTTGCATTTTAGGCTACCTACTAGGACACCTACCTAGTAGAGCCAGTCTTTTAGTCCTATTATTCCTATTCTTAAGAGTATTGCTATTATATTTTCTGCCTTTATTAGGCCTTCTTAGAGCCCTAAAGTGTTTACCCCTTATAGCGTTAACTATGCTACGGCTTAGGTTCCTTTTGCCTTAGTCAGCCTTTGTACCTTTAACTTCTATATACCTCTCTAGCGTTAGTCTAGCTAGTATTATATTGCGGTAGATGGTTTTCTAGCGTTCTTTTATACTCTACTTTAGCTCCTTTTTCTCTCTTGCTATTATCTTTACTGGCCTCTTATGCGTTTCCCTTCCTCCTCTATATAGGCCTAGGCCCTAAAGCAGTACCATTCTTCTTCTACTTTCTTTACCTATTTCTCTAATATATCTTCCCTACTTTAGGGTTATTAGTTTATTCTCCTGTAGGGCGCCCTAGGGTCCCTCTATAGTTTATTTAGGCGTATCTTAATATACTTTATAACGTTAAAGTTGCGTTTATTTTACGCCCTTTATATTGCAGCGGCTTTAATATATAGTTATAGGGGGGGAGTATTGGCTTTCTTTTTAAGCAGTACTGTGGCCGTTCGCTTATATCCGCCTATTATACTCTAGAGGTAGGCTGTTTAGGCCTTTTAGAGTGGTTTAAGGAGCGATTTAGGGGGGCCTTTTTTAGATTCTCTAATGGCCTAAATACTGGACCTATACGTTATAGTTGGCCGGATAACTGCTATATATAGTAGGCGTAACCTCTAGAAGCATAGACCCTATATAGAATTAATAATCCTAGATAATGCGATGTACTATACTTAGCCCTTATAGGCCGCTTGCGCCGTATATACGCTCTACTAGAGCTTACTATCTACCTATACTTCTAATACCCTTAGGCCCTAAACTAGTTAACCCCTAAAGCCTTAGATGCGAATTATATGCTAAAAATCTATAGATTAGTTGCGTTTTCTTATAAAGTGGATTAGCTGGTATTTCTTTAGTAAGAATTAGACTCTATATTATCTTACCTATTCTATATAGGTGTTATAAGCTTTCTCTAGTGTTCTGCAATTCTTTACGGCTGTTGGCCCGTATATAATTAGGTTTATATTATTAATAAAGCCTATCCCCTAGGTTGCCCCTTTCTTAAAGGAGTTAAGTAGGTTGCTTATAAAGAAAAGGAAGAGTATAGGCAAGAGGGGTAATCCTTATAGTATTCCTATTGTAACTATAATAGGGGGGCTCTGGTATCCGCTAAAGACTAATAATATTTCTTTTTAACCTATAAACCCTTAAATAAATTATATAATATTTTTTAGGAAGCCTTTTACCTTAAGGATATATAGGAGACGCTTATAGGGTACGTTATTATAGGCGCCGCTAATATTTAGGCTGAGTATTAATACTATAAAGTTCCTTCGTATCGCCTATGTGGATTTAATAGTGGTAGCGAGTAGCGTAAGTATAGATAGTGTTAAGCGGTTCTTTCTTGCCCCTATTTGGCTTTATGGTAGTAGGTTGTGTTCCTTAGCCGTATCTGCTATATAGTCCGCTATTACCTTTTCTAAAATCTTATTAAGGGTGTTTTTTAAGGCAATAGGGTAGTAGCTTCCTGGGATTAAGTAATCTGCTTTACCTTCTTTTTATAGAATAACCGTCATTATAGATCTTTTAAGTCGCGGGTAGTAGCCTATAGTAAAGTATGCCCTAGCTATATCTGTAAGCTAGGGTGCTATAAGTGGTCTATAGATTTTTAAGGCCTTATTTAGAATCCTATTTGGTCCTAGTGTGGTGGGGTAAAATGGGCCACTACTTAGTGCCTTGGCATTTTCCTGTATATATCGAGCCTTCGGCTTCTCTCCTTCTCTCGATCACGACCTACCAGAATACATTCTTTCCTTTCTTCTTACTGACTGCTTTCCTACTGATTGATTACGACTAACGACCGACCGACCGACCGACCGACAGACAGACAGCATTGCGACTTTCCTATCTGAGAGTGGTCGTACCCTCCCACACTAGTACTATATTATTTAAAAGGCGGCTAATAGTTTTGGCCATTTCCTTTATTATTATATCGCTGTTAACCCTTAGGCGAGTCACCGGTGTTTTACCTATAATATTGCTGAGGTCTGCTGGAGCTGGTTAGGGGAAGAACCTTTCTATAAGGATCTTTACCTTTTATCGTTGTTATTAGTAGCCTATGATTCCCCTGCTCTTTGTAGGGGTAGTAGGTATAAGTCTTCTGCTAGGCGCCCTGCCTTTTTCTTTACCTATTTTGCTATAGCCTAAAGGCCCTTATTATAGGGGAGGCTCAGGTTAAAAGTATACTCGTTTATAAACTATCTCCAGTTATTTCTTACTTCTTTCTTTAGGGTATTCTTTAACTGGTTTCTCATATCTTTATATCGTCTCTCGTCTTTAGGGTTATAGCTGCTTATATATTTCCTTCTTACTTATTATTAGCTGGTAATAAGAACCGCGCATTATACGGACTATGCGTATTATATATAGGGGCCCGGTTTTAAGACCGGGTAGTGCTCTTCTAGCCTATTTTTAATCGCTGCCTAGATCCTTCCTAGTCTTTAGTCGATTTCCTTAGGGGTGGCTAATAAGCCTTACTCGTTTAGAATTGGGTGGATTTCTTCTAGGTCTTAGAGTTGTTATTTAACTATATTAAGGAAACTGTTTGTCTTAAGCTTCCTTATTACGTATCTTTTACTACTTAGTTGCGCCTTAATATCTAAATCTAGCTATATCTGGATAGGGATATGGTCTAAGGTAAGTACCCATTCTTCTTTAGGGTTGTACCTTTTAAGTCTCTAGTATAGGCCTTTGTCCATAAATATAAGGTTAATTATACTTTTAGAGGTTCCTTATTACTATATAGTTGCTTCTAGGGGGGTAGCTAACTTAAGGCCCCAGGTGTCTATAGCTCTTAGTAGGTACTCTACCTGTTAATTAGCAGCAATATAGATACCCCCCTACCGCGGGTGGTGGAGGTTTATATCTCCTAGTAGGATAAACTCTATACCTTTGGTTTCTAGTAAGCTTATTACCGATATAATATTCTCTATTTATGGGATCCCTTTAACCCTAGGGTTATATACATTAATAATTTGTACCAGTCCCCTATATATCTGGATTATTATAACTATAATATCTAGGTTAACTACCTGCTATAACTATAAGGATAGGCTAATAGCCTTACTAATCATAAAGCACACGTATGTGGCTGCTTTTAGTTTATATAGGAGCTGGAATCCTTAGGGGCAGTATGTTAATTATATGTAGGTATTATAGTACGGCTCTTATATGGCAAGGATATAGTGTTTCTCTAGGTCTAGACTGTCTAGTAAAGGCCTTACGAGACGGTGGTTTGTATTGCCGCAGTTATACTATATAATGGATAGGTAGCGGACCCCTGGCGAGGGTCCTTCGCCTCTCCTTTATTCCTTACTTCTTCTATTTCTACTTTTTCTAGGATATTTAGAACTTCTGTCTCTTATGTCTATACTCTAGTTACTACTTATTTTATATAAAGCTTTCCATTCCCGTATCTTGTGTTCCTACTAGCGCTTCTATATCTAAATCTGTTATTATCTCCAGTTCCTCCCCTATTCTTACTGGCTGGCTATATGCCCTTTATAGGTCGGCTATAAATGTTATATTTGCCGCGTTAAATCTAATTCTTAATTGTCCTAGTCTTAAGCTTGCTGTAGCTGTCTATAGGGGTCTTCCTACAGGGCGTCCTCTCCCTTGTGTCCCCTGTGACTCTTATGTCCCTATACGGTCTGGTAATGTCGCGCGGCGCCGCTTCTGGCCCATTAAGGCTTGGGATGGCTGGCCTAGCCCCCTTAGTAATTAAGAAGTTTACTTCTTATATAGTTATAAAAAAACCACTTTATAAAGGTAAAAGTAGATAAGGCTCTATTAATCTAGGAGGATAGTATAGAGTTAGAAAAAGAAGAACCTTAAAGAAAGGCTTCTCTTTAGGATTAAAAGGGATTAAAATATTATATATTAATCTAGGTTAGCTAATTAGTAGAAAAAGCTATACTATTTCTTATACTTTATTCTATAATAGATATTAAGTATTAATCTCTACCTTAGCTAACTCTAAAGTAAATACCTTTACTTAAATAGTTACTTAATATACTATAAAGCTAACTAACCTTTTAAATATACCTATAAAAGAACTACTTAAGCTAGTTCTTATTTATAGATATAATAGATAAAAGTAATCTATTATAACTATCTTATAGATTTACCTTTATATTAATGGATAAAGGTAATATAATATCCCTAGGCACTATAAAATTAGCCTCTATACTTCTACGCAATAGAGCCTAGGAACTTTGTAGTACTATTAGCGTTCTATTAGAATTATACTAATAGATTACTAGAGTAAACTTAGAGATATATATACGGCTATACAGCGCTAGCGCTATAACGTAGTAGTAGTGTAAAGAGTTTTCTTACTAGGAGGGTAAACCCTAGTAGAGGCTTATGAATATAACTACTATGTCTTTACATATATATCTAGTACACTTAAATTACAGCATTTACCTATAGCTATAATCCCCTTCTTCTTATATATTATAATAATATACTATATAGTACCTATATATAGCTAAACCGTATATACCTTATAAGCGGAAGACCGATAATAAGCCTCTTATCTAAACTACCCTCTACTCCCTCTATACCTTAATCTACCTAGTATATTATAATGTATAGTATAGTATAGGTACTTAGCCGTAGGGGCTTAGTATACCCCTATAGATGGTACTAGGTTAAGCGCGCTATTAAATATAAAAAGATAGGTAATAGAGGCTATATAACGAAGCCTTATAGGAAATACTACAGTAGACTTATTAATAGGTTAGGTATATAGGCAAATAAGAAGTTAATAATATAATAATAACTAGTGGAGTGGTCTCTTTATCTTCGTCCTTAAAGATATTTCCCATCTCTAAGTCGTCTATTAGAGGTGTGGCATTCCCATCTTTAATTTAATAACCTTTATTATTTTTAATGCCTCCTATTAAATATTCTGCATTTAAGCGTTGTACTTATATAATTTTAACAATTCTTTCGCTGGGTGAAATTATGTCTCCTTACTCTCGTTGCGAGGAAAAGAAGTTAGTATGCGTTGTGATCGCGGCTCCGTCCGGTCGCCAACCTTCCTCCTATACTAAGTATACGCGAGTGAATATACGGTCGTCCTATAATGTTCGGTCCGTTTCTAACGCTAAGTATGCGCGTCTTATTAGTCTTTAAAGTCTCTAACTTCCTTATCTAATCTATTATAGGATCCTGTATTTAATCCGCTACTATAAAGCTTAATAAAGTGTTACGGACCTTATATCGGCAGTAGTACGACTACTAAGAAGAGATATAAACGGGTTAGTTAAGACTGTATAAGAGGCGCTAGGACCGATTAAGCTATAGGATAAAGAGTAGCCAAGTTATATAGCTAGTTACGTTATAAGTTCGGAATGTAGGAATGTAGGAATATAGGAACGCGATATACCAATATACTAACGTACTAATGTATTTAGTATATTTCTTAGGTGCAGTATTATATATTTAAAGGACTACAGTCCCTACCTAGATAGTTCTCTTCTTTATAGTAAATCTTAGAATATAATTAGAGTTAATCTATTAGGTAACTACTCTACTAGTTATTATTATATTGTTAACTTCTTATTTACCTATATACCCAGCCTATTAATAAGTCTACCGTAATATTTCCTATAAGGCTTCGTTATACATTCACTACTACGGTTATAGTATTAACAAAGTTAAACAATATACTACTAAAAGCAGTAGTTACAACGACGTCTATAGCAGCGACTACCTTAGGATTAGGTAATAACACTAGTATAGCAGATACTAACTCGCAACTAGTCACGGTTAGATAGTTATAAGCAATAGTTAATTAATTAATAGACAATAATAGGATACTTAAAGAAAGGATTAATAGGATAGGAGCAGCTAAGATTAAGCTACTATCTATTAAGCGATTCTTAGGGGAGAAGTTAAAGCTTAAGGGATTCCTTACGCAAATGCACTTTAAAGTCACATAAGAGGGCGTAAAGTTAGCAACAGCTATAGACTAAATAGCCTACGCAGGGTTATTCCTGACGGAAAGGGCACTTAAGTGGTTTAAGCTTTATCTTATAGAGATATAGAAAAACGGCATAGTAACTACTAACTAGGAAGTATAATATATGTTTGCTAGTTAGAATAGGTTTGCAAAACGCCTAGTATAAATATTTAGAGACCTAGAGGCAACTACTACGGCAGAAAAAAAGCTTTAAAATTTGGCACAGTAAACCTTAGCAATTAAGTATATAATATAGTTTTAAACGCTAGTTATATAGGTTAAATAGAATAATAAGGCGCTTATAGCATAGTATAAGTAAGGACTTAAGGTAAAAGTCTAGGATATAATTATCCTAATAGAAGATGCGGAAACCCTTAGGGAGTTAATAGATTAAGTAATTAATATTAATAATAGAATCTACCAAAGGGAACAGACTAAGAAGGGTTAGGATAGAGTTCTATAGTCGTATAAGGCGTAGAGTACGCAATAACAAAGTTAGAGTTAGAAACTATAGTATAGCGCGGAGCTAATAGACCTAAGCGGTACTAAAGAATCTAGAAGATAGAATAGGCGACTATAGAAACCTAGAGGATAAGGATTAAGTAATTAAAGGTCTAAGGAGTAAAGGCTAAACCAGGGATCTTAATAGTAGAAGACGTTTAGGCGGACTTTATAGTAAGAGAAATGGTTTAAAGATAGAGCTTATATAAATTGCGGAAAATAGGGTTATTTCTCCAAGAACTGTAAAGATAGTTAGAGTAACTATACGGTAAAAGGGACCAGACTAGTAGATAACATATATATATAAAGAGACGATAGTAAACTATAAGGAACCAAAGAGTATTTAATTAAGAGTTTTGCGTTTTATTATAATAACGTATACTAGATTTATAAAGACGCTAAGTATGGCGTAAGCTATTAGCTATAGGAGCTAAAATTATTAAAGTTTAGAGGAACTAATAAACTATCTTATAAATCGGACATTAAGGACGATAAATTTAACGTAGGTGAAATATTTATAGATAATAAGGTAATAAAGGCAACTTACTAGGAGTATATAGACCTTAAAATAGTCGTATTAAATGTAGAGACTAAAACCTTTATAGAATAAGGCTTAGTAATAGAAATTATAACACCATTAAATACGGCATCTATCGCTTTATAAGACGGAAGGAGAAATATCTAATAAAGAGGATTAAGTAAGCAGATAACTACTAGTGCTAGCTTACCACTTAATAAAGGTAAAAGGCTATAGGCTTAAGATTCTTAAGATAAGATAAGAGATAACCAAGATTCTTAAAATAAGATAAGGCAAGCTTAAAACCCCACGACAGATAATAACCGATAGAGTAGAGCAGTAGCTTAGTTTAAAGATATATAAATGAGCTTGGGATAGAGTTTCCTATAGGCATAAGACTCTTAAAGCGAGATAAGTAAGATTTAAGACTCTTAAGACGAGATAAGAATATCGCAGAAGCCTAATTGGACTAAGGCTGGAGTATAGCTTAAGAAAGAAGCGAGCTTAGGATTAAGAATTCTATAAAACTAAGATTTTAAGACACAAATAAGGACCATTAAAGAAAATAAAGAAAAGATTATAAAGTAAGAAGACTTTAAGAATCTACTCGCGAGATGAGATATAAAAGAAACCATAGAATAATTCCGGCAGAGAATTATCGTATAGTAAGAACAGAAACTAGATAAGAGATTTAGTATACTAGAACATATAAGGGACAGAGTACCTATACAAAGAATTACCAATAGGCTAAGGGCAGGTACGCTAAGAGTAAAATAGTTAGACGAACTAAAATAAGAGGAAGATTTAGGAATTCTAATTAGATTTAAAGAACAATATATAAAGGGCTGTTACGATATAGTAATAAGAAGATACGTTCTTATGGATAAACTATATACACTTATAGAGCTATACCAAAAGTAGTATAGGTAACGGCATAATAACAAGTAGGAAGATTTCTATATATAGTTAAACGAACAAGTTATTTAGGATTACCAAATTATAGAAAAGGCTATAAATTATATTAAAGGAGCCTTAATTATAATATTAAAGGATCTAAGGGAACGATTAGAGAACTAGAGAAGTAAATAACGTATTTTAGTACTTGCGAATAAGACCGCAATATTTAGATTAATATAATAGAGGTTTAAACTTAAGGATAAAGATAAGCTAAGAGTTAACCTAAAGCACCTAGTATATTATATATTAGCATGGATTATATATATAGATAATATATACAAAATCCATAAAAATCCAAAAAAAAAGAATTGGAAATACCCTATAAGAATATATTAGGCGCTAAAAGAGTAATAGTATAAGAATGCTAAGTATATATATAGATAGTATCTAATAGAAGTCTAGGAGTTAGGGGACTTAATACTTTAACTAAGAAGATTCCTTATAGGAAAATGCTTAGATGGACAACAGTAGTGGGAATGCTTAGAAAATATATATCTATAGTATATTAAGGATAAAAAGCGAACTAGGCATTAGCTAAAAAGTGAGTTAAGTATAATAGGATTAAGTAGCTAATAGTTAGGAAAAGCAGAGGCCTACGGGACTAAAGGGAGCCAGTAGTAGAGTCTTAGACCCTTAAAGGAATATAAGAATAACACCTAAATTTACAAGTTAATTGGCAAAATTAGTAGTTTAAAGTATTAATAGATAGTAGAGCAATAAGGAACTATATATTACTAGTAGCAGTAAAATAAATAGAACTACCTTATAGACAGAAGAAGTACCCCTATCTATTAGTTATAATTTTAGGAGACCTAATAGCCTATAAAGGAGGCATTATTAACCTTAAAACAGGACCTATTTAGATAACTATTAAAGGAAGACAAATTAAAATGTCTTTTAATATCCTACTATTAGGACGAGATAAGGTAGTATTAGGAATGCCTTAGTTATAGGAATATAATTTAAAGATTAATTAGATTATAGGCTAAGTTAATATTAAGGATATATAACGATGTAAGACGCCTATAGTAACTAAGTTAGTATAGTATTAAGTTAGAGCAATATATAAGGAAACCGAGAAGGGGTTATCCTATATACTAAAGAGATACTATAAGTATAGCAAAAAACTATAGAGCCTAGAAAGTAAAAAGCTATTAGAGTATATAGTATAGGACTATAAGATAGAATTAGAACCGGAAACAAATTTAAAGTTCTTTCTAATCTATAAACTAACTAAAGAGGAGTTAAGAGCACTTAAAGAGTTTGTTTAAGAAAACATATAAATGGGATATATTAGATTATTATAGTTATTAGCGGGATACCTAGTACTATTCGTACCAAAAAAAAATAGAAAACTTAGGCTATGTATTAACTATAGGCAGTTAAATAGTATTACTAGAAAGGATAAGTATCCTTTACCCTTAATTAGCAAAATTTAGAATTAAATAGGTAACGCGCAAATCTTTACAAAGATAGATTTAAGATAGGCGTACCATTATATTAGAATTAAGGAAGGCAATAAATAAAAGGTAGCCTTTAGGTTAAAGGAAGGACTATATAAACCATTAGTTATATAATTCGGACTTATAAACGCACTAGTAACGTTCTAAAAGCGAATTAATAGTATATTAGGAGAACACCTTAATAAGTTTATTATGGTATACCTTAATATTATTATTATCTACTTAATAAGTAAGGAAGAATACGGAGGATATATTAAATATGTCTTAAAAAGACTATAAGAAGAATAGATGCCAATAGCAATTAAAAAATACGAGTTCTTTACTAGGAAGACCAATTTTATAGGATTTATTATTAAACTAGGTCATATTAATATAGACCTAAAGAAAATTAAAGCTATAGTAAGTTAGTAGGAACTAAAAAACATAACACAGTTAAGGTTATTCTTAGGGTTTTGCAACTACTACAAAAGGTTTATAGTATAGTAGTTAAAAAATATTAAACCCTTTACTAGGCTTATAAAGAAAGATAAACCCTAGGTATAGGAAGACGAGTAAAGGAAGTTATTTAAAGAACTTAAGAAGTTGTTTACCTAGGAACTAATCCTTAAAATCTACTAATTAGGATTAGAGATAGTTATAAAAATTAATGCATTAGACTTTGCACCAGAAGCGTATTTACTATAGAAGTACAAAAACATATAGCATCTAGTAGCATACTATAGTTGGAAAATAACACCACTAGAACTAAACTATAATATCTATAACAAAGAGTTACTAGGTATAGTTACAGCATTTAAGAAATAGAGAGCATTCTTATAAAGTACGGAAAACCTATTTATAGTTAAGATGGATTATAAGAACCTAACAGGGTTCCTAATAATAAAAGAACTTAATTAGAGACAGGTTAGATAGGCAGAAATGCTTATAGAATACTATTTTAAAATTTAGTATACTAAAGGCACTAAGAATACAAGAGCAAATGTATTAAGTAGAAAGGCTAAACTATAAAATAATAAAAAACTATTAGGAGCAATACTACGCAAAGATAGTAATAGATTAATTAAGTATAATTTTCCTAAGATTATAGTAACTTAAGAGTATAAATTACTAGAAAGCGATTAGATAAGAAGGATTTAAAAGGCGCAGTCTAAGGACCTAAAGATAAACTAGTACGAATAGAGAACAAATATATATACCCTAAGGGGTATAATAGAAGAATTTATTAAAGATTTTTATAGGGGAATAATATGGGGATCTAACAGAGCTAGAGGCTTAGTGTTAAGACTTTAAAAAGAGTATATTATTTATAGAATCTAGGGCTTAGCAAAAAAAGTTACAAAGGAGTATCTAAATTATTAAAGAAATAAGCTAATAAGGTATAAGCCGTATAGAAAGCTATAGCCTATTAAAGTAACAGAAAGACTATAGGAGATAATATTATAGGACTTTATTATAAAGTTACTAAAATTAAAAGATCTTATTACCGGATAAGAGTATAATATAATCCTTATAATAGTAGACAATTTAACTAAATAGGGCTACTTTATAGCATATATAGAAGAAATCTTAGTGGAAGATATCGCTAGAATCTATATTAAAGAAGTGTTTGCAAGATATAAAGTATTAAGTAAAATTATATTAGATAGAGATCTAAAATTTATAGTAGCATTTTAGGAGGTATTTTTAGCGGAATAAGGAGTTAGAGTAGTAACTTTTACTATATATTATCCGCAGACAAATAAATAGACGAAAAGATTAAATTAAACACTAAAATAGTATTTAAGGCATTATATTAATTATACCAGAATAATTAAGTATTATTATTACTAGTTAAATAGTTTATATATAATGCGACACTATAGGAAGGTATAGAAATATTACTATTTTAGGTAAATTACAGATATAGGCTTAGAATATTATTATTACTATAGTAAGTAAAGAAAATAAGTAGTATAGCTAAATAGAGAATAAAAGATTTAATAAATCTTTATAAGGACTTCTATTTTATAATATAGATAGTATATAAATAAATAAAAAGGTACTATAATGCTAAGAGATCTAAGGGACTAGATCTTAAGGAGGAGGATAGAGTATAGCTATTATATAAAAAATTTATAAGTTAATAACTAAATAAGAAATTAGACCATGTTAAACTAGGACTATTTAAAATTATAGCTAAGATTTTAGAAGTTACGTATAGACTTAACTTACTAGTAAAGATAAAGATTTACCCTATATAGTATATCGTAATGCTAAAGCCAGCATATAGAGATATAGAGCTACTAGTTTATAACGTAGATATATATAAAGGACAAAAGGAAGATAAATAGTAAGTTTTAAAGATTATTAGTTATAAGGATATTAATAATAAAATATAGTATAAAGTAAAGTAAATAGGCTATAATAAGACTACCTAGGAGCTACTATAGAATTTAAAGAATATTATAGAAAAGGTATAGGAGTATTAAAAGAGAATAGGTTAGGTAATATTAAAAAGGAGCTAAAGATAAAGAAATTAGTTAAAGGTAATAAACGAGCTAAATTATTTAAGAGATCCACTACTAGCGTATAAACTATTTCTGCCTCTTTTTAATTAGAATCCTTTTTAGCCTCCTTAGCCTTAAGCTTAGAGAGACCTTGCTTAACTAGACGTAACTCTTTAAAGCGCACCTTTTTATAAACCTTTACTAGATAAGATAACCAAGTATAAGTATCTAGTTAAGCTTTTAAAGTATAAGACGCGTTATTAAAATAACGTTAAACCTTAATAAAGGCCTTAGCTAGCTTACTCTTTAATCTTTTAGCCGCTACTAATATATAAGACCCTAAGATAAATTAGATAAGGAACTAAACGGTTATAAAAAGTAATAAAACGCGTATATTTAGCGTAAAAAGAAGGTTAGTAACTAGACGGAGCCGCGATCGCAATATATATTAACTTCTTCTCTATATAACAAGAATAGGACAGTATAACTTTACTAAGTAATAGAATAAATATTACTAGCTAATTATAATGATTAGACGTAGAGGATCTAATAGGAGGTATTAAAAATAATAAAGATTATTAAATTAAAAACGGGAATGCCACACCTTTAATAGACGACTTAGAGATAGGAGATATCTTTAAGGACGAAGATAAAGAGGAGGGGGATAGTATTACAGACCTTATATCGGCAGTAGTATGACTACTAAAAAGAGATATAAATAGGTTAGTTAAAATAGTATAAGAGGCGCTAGGATTAATTAAGCTATAGGATAAGGGGTAGCTAAGTTATATAGCTAGTTATATTATAAGTTTAGAATATAGGAATATAGGAATATAGAAACGTAACGTACTAATGTACTAATATACTAACATACTTAGTATATTTATTAGGCGCAGTATTATATATTTAAAGGACTACAGTCCCTACCTAGATAGTTTTCTTCTTTATAGTAAATCTTAAAATATAATTAGAGTTAATCTATTAGGTAACCACTCCACTAGTTATTATTATATTATTAACTTCTTATTTACCTATATACCTAGCCCATTAACAAGTCTACCGTAGTATTTCCTATAAGGCTTCGTTATATAAAGAGCTCTTACTAGCCCTAAATAAACTTTATTATTTATATAAGGTAAAATAGAAAGTTATAGAAGCTTAGTAACGTGCCACTAAGGCTTACCTAGCTACGTTAATTTAGTTACTTCGTCTTAAAAGAGTTTATAAAAAGGTGCGCTTTAAGGAGTTCTAACTTATCAAGTAAGGTCTTTATAAGTTTAAGGCTAAGGAGGCTAAAAAGGATTCTAATTAAAAAGAGGCGGAAACAACTCGTACGCTAGTAGTAGATCCCTTAGATAATCCGGCTCGTCTATTACCTTTAACTAATCCCTTTATTTTTAACTCCTTCTTAATATTACTTAACTTGTTCTCTTCTAATACTCCTATACCTTTTCTATAGCGTTTTTTAGGTTCTTTAATAGCTTCTAGGTAGTCTTATTATAGCCTATCTACTTTACTTTATACTATATTTTATTATTAATATCCTTATAACTAATAATCTTTAAAACTTACTATTTATCTTCCTCTTATCCTCTATATATATCTACTTCGTAAACTAGTAGCTTTACGTTTCTATATACTAGCTTTAGTATTATAATATACTATATAGGGTAAATCTTTATTTTTGCTAGTAAGTTAAGTCTATATATAACTTCTAAAATCTTAGCTGCGATTTTAAATAGTCCTAGTCTAATATAGTCTAACTTCTTACTTAGTTGTTAACTCGTAAATTTTTTATATAATAGCTATACTTTATCCCCCCCTTTAAGATCTAGTCCACTAGATCTCTTAGCGTTATAGTACCTTTTTATCTTTTTTTATACTATCTATATTATAAAATAGAGGTCCTTATAAAGATTTATTAAATCTTTTATTCTCTATTTAGCTATACTACTTATTTTCTTTACTTGCCGTAGTAATAATAATATTATAGGCCTATATCCGTAATTTGCCTAAAATAGTAACATCTCTATACCCTCCTATAGTGTTGCATTGTATATAAACTATATAACTAGTAATAATAATACCTAATTATTTTATACGTAATTAATATAATATCTTAGATACTATTCTAGTGTCTAATTTAGTCTTTCTATCTATCCGTCTGTCTGCGGATAATATGCGGTAGAAGTTGCTGCTTTAACTCCTTATTCCGCTAAGAATACCTCCTAAAATACTGCTACGAATCTTAAATCTCTATCCGATATAATCTTACTTAGTACTCTATATTTTACAAACACTTCTTTAATATAGATTCTAGCGACATCTTCTACTAAGATTTCTTCTGTATATGCTATAAAGTAGCTCCTACTAATAACTGCGATGGTCTAATATATTCCTTCTATAAGTTCTTTTAGATAAACTTCTTAAGTGCTACTAACTTAGTTTTAGTAAACTTATAGATTAGAAAGAACTTTAGACTAATTCCTAGCTTTAATTCTATCTTATAGTCCTATACTATATACTTTAACAGCTTTTTACTTTTTAGGCTCTATAGCTTTTTGCCATACTTATAATATCTCTTTAGTATATAACTTAAGCCTTACTTAGTCTCTTTATACGTCGCTCTAACTTAATACTAACGTAGGTGATAGGGTTATGACGGCGATATAGTTAT
>Ga0307515_10008120_pt1 | contig 20564 bp, 23 predicted proteins | sample 17_EM_MG_FD_194513 | JGI IMG/M metagenome (GOLD analysis project Ga0307515, IMG submission 194513) | Populus trichocarpa ectomycorrhiza microbial communities from riparian zone in the Pacific Northwest, United States - 17_EM | ecosystem: Host-associated > Plants > Roots > Unclassified | place...
TGAGAAAATAACCCGGAGCCACCAGCGCCGCCAAGGTCGCCCGAAGAAAATCCCGCATGAACCTTCATGATACAAGAAGTAAAAAAAGTCCCAAGCCAGACAACCATGAGCCGGTCTCAGCTCAGTTTGGGGGGAAAATGACTGTCAGGGCATTGCCATGCCCACCTGCATGCTCACTCGCTTCAAACCAAAATCAAGAGTCGCAACACGAAAGTGCAAGAAACGGACAGGACAAAGAGCTGCCGCATAGCAATTGATTAGAAAAGTTTGGGGGAATCGATTGGGGAAGGAACCTTAATGGAGAAATCTTCAAAGCAACGCACCGCACTGCCGAAACGAGGACCAGGCCAAGCTGAGAATGGAGAACCGAATCGCCCAAGAAAGGAAAGAGGGGCAGGAAAGACGCCCAGTAATTAAATATGTTTCTGCTGCAAACATCCTCTTATTCAAAGACAGTGCTTCGAAGGAGGAGGGTACCCGGGTTGCATGAAATAAAGAAGTAGAGACTCGCTCAGAAAATACGCTTGCTTTGAAACACAGAAGGGAGAGAATATCATAAGAGGGTGTACAAATGTGGGCGAAAAGGATAAGAGGGCGCTCAGAAGACATAAGCCGCACTACTGGGGCTGATAAAATACTCCACCTCCTGGAGGAACTTGTGGATAGTAGTACCCATCAGGACTTGGAGTCATCATTCCACCCATGCCAGGGATAGTATAGCTAGCTTGCGTATAACCTTCTACGGGGGTATAGAGCTGTGTCGGGTCGTAATAGTATGTCATACCATTAGACTCGTAGGCGACCATGGTAGGTTGTGAATTGCCTGAAGCAGGTGCTGCCGAAACAGCTGGAGCAGCCACAGGGATAACGTATGGTCCTTGCTGCGGGTTCTGCACAAACATAGGGACCATAGCTCCGGGAGGAACGCTTGCTGCAAATTGGGGCTGACCACCGTTTGCGGGTGGTGGATAGTAGTATCCTGGCTGCATGGGAAATCCCGGAGGTTGGAAGCCGGGCTGCTGGAAAGGTTGGAAGGCTGGCGCGTGTATTGCACGTTCGGGTATATTGGAAAGAGGTGTGCCAGTAGAAGCCTGGCTTGGGTATGAGAGCTGTCGTGAATGAGGGAAGAAAGTTGCTTGTTCAGCGGGTGCCCCACTTCCATTGATGTGCGCCGGCACTTGCTGATGGAAAGGCTGCTGTTCTTGCTGCTGCGGAGCGTGAAAAGTGATGGAGGCAGGAGACTCAATGCCAGCGACGGAGACGGCTTTCTGTGGTCGGGGTTGATGCATCGGAATCTGTCCTGGCCAGTTCTCTCGGAAGGTAGGTTTCTGTGGGAGTGGGTAAGTTTGAGGTTGAGGAAGGTTGACGACAGGAGTACCACTGCTTGGCGAAGCCAAGGACTGGGTTGCTGAGGGATGTTGTCCCCCAGGTGGAAGTCGAACAACGGGTCTGCTGGTATCAACAGGCCCACCTGGTGGTCTCGACATGATAGATCCAGCAGGAGACACGATGCCATCTCTTCCAATCTCTCGCGCCAACGAGGATCTTCTGCTCATAGCCACACTCGGGGAGTATACGCTACCGCCATAGGCACTCGTTCGCCTACTGGAGAAGCCGCCGTACGACCCAAATCCTCGACCTCGGCCTCGCCCAAATCCCTGTTGATTTGGCCGTAGTGCTCTGGGTATAAAGATGAAGGATCGTTCGACGGTTGGGAAAATATATCTTGGTGGTTGATCGGGCAAGGAGATTCGGACAGGTTTATCGCGGCGAAGTGGAGGTCGGTGGTTAGGGAGTCTAGTATGTTGTTTAACTGGTACACTGTAAAAGAGGATGGGCGCCTTCATTCCAGGCAGAGAAACACGAATGACCCCATGGCCTGTCTGGACCGTCCTTGAGAAAGAGCGAACCGGCGCAGCTTTTGGGATGGGAAGAACAGGCTTGGTGAATTGTGATTGTGTGCTGGCGGGAGGCTCGGAAGGAGCTGAAGTTAGAGGCGCAGGTTGTTGCGCCGAGGAGGGTTCAATCAAAGTCTGATGAAGGTCATGTTCCCATGGTGCGTTTGTAGCTTCGGCCGCCTGAGTCACTAAACTGGAGATATGTTAGCAACGATTACCTGGCTCGAAATTGTTAAACTGTATTTGTATAAGCTTACTTTGCTGGAGAGAATGGTCCACCAACTGCCCCTCTGCCCCTGCCTCGTCCTCTGCCAGATAATCTGAAGCCGTTCTGGCCAGCAGCAGACCGCTGGTCGTGCATGAAAAACGCCCCACGATTTGGTATAAAGGCCGGATCTGAATCTCTCTTTTTCTTGTACTCCTCGTGTTCCCGCCGCTTCCGCTCTGCGAATGTCTCTTGCCTGCTTGTAGATGTTGATGTGTCAATTTGTGACATGTCTCCAGCGCTCGATAGCCCGTTCTTCCCAGCAGTTTCAAAATCAATGCCTTCGTCCTGCGCTGCCTCCTTGGATATTTTAAGGCCATTCATCATAACTTCTGTATCCGTCATAGCCGTAAAGTTCGTGTCTGATCGAGCAATCGGGGGGGATAAGGCATCTGTCATGATCACCCTTGAGGGTGGCTTCACGCTCTTCGTCGCTCCGTTGACCTTCGACTTCGGTTTCCCACCAGAGACCAACGGCGATATATCCAGGTCACTCAAATCGCTGTCATCTGCATCCGCATCCTCGTCTATGTCACTTGGGACAGAAATCTCGCTCTGAGAATCGTCCACGAGCTCAGTTGCCACCGAGCCTTCATCTTCGCCCTCATCATCGACACGCCTCCGACGTGAGACAAGAGGTCTCTTGCGTGGAGCGGCCATGGTGATTCTGGAGGAAGCCTACAAAGACGCCCGGTGATGTAATTCGCGATGTCGGGGGAGGAGCCCAGTTGGGTATGGTGGATAGGGTGACAACGGGGCTGCAGAAGGCGACCAGGAGGAGGCGGGGAAAAGTGGCGGGGTGGTTAGGGTATAATAGGAAGTGAAAGTCGCGTTAAAGAGGTTGAAGGTGGCGGTTGTTGGGGGTTTGAAAGTCGTCTACAGGTGACTGCAGGTGCCTGAGAAAAATGACGGTAGGTGAGGTGGAACTTTCCATCCACCACCACCCGGCTCGGCACGACAATGGAAAAACCTTGTCGCGAACTTCGATCAACCCGCCAGCAAAAAGAGCGCCCAGTGAATGGCAGTGAATGCAAATGTGCTTTAATGTCCTGCTGCAATGGCGTCTTTTCGTGGTGGGCCAACGCAAAGCCCTTCCTAAAACAAGGGGGGCCACTCTGCTGGATGGACAACACAACGCGCTCCCCGCAGGGATCACCTTTAATGCGGCCTCGAGATGACTCGTCCGCCTCCTCCTAGCCTGTTGCCCTAGCCTCGTGATCGAGCAAACAACACAGGTTCGATGTCGGTATTCTGGCGGCGGGCGTCCGCAAGGAGGGTATTGAAAAACCAGCGACCAAAATGGACGTGGAATTGTGCGAAACTTCATCAAGTAATTAGTGTGGCTAACTGACGAGTTTGCGGGAATTGAGATCGACTTTAATCAATGAGTAGTCGACCGGCTCTTATGGATTCAGATGTCGGACCAGTGACGACGATATTGGGGCAAGGTATTTGCTGAGACGAAATATCGATTAACTCAAGGTTGTGATGTCGCAACGGTGGTGAAAAGGTGCCTCAATACAGTGAAGAAACACGTTCGAAGGGTATCAGTGGACTGGGTCAGGAGGCCGGCCGGAACGTGGCGTTGAAGGCTTGGATGAAGGGGTCTGTTATTTGCTGGATAAATGGAGGAAAGTAGGTCGGGAGTACTGGTAAATAGATCGCTACGAGTAACTGAAGGAAGTAAAGAGCCGATGTAGGTTAAAGTGTTTTGTGCTAAGTACAAAGGGCACATGGGAGGATGCTGGCTTCACATAGTAAAACTACTTCCATAGCAGGTTATAGATAATTTTGTTACCGAATCGCCCTAGTACACAGCGAGACAGATCTCAACATGAAAATCATAAATATGTGGGAGACTTTCGCTCTCATTTCTCGAGCTCGCTGATCAAGTAATAGCTCATGTCTAGACTAAATATACAACTCATCGGCTCTACGAGCTTTCCTGGCCCAGCCGCGCTAGTTCTTTAGTGACAAAATCTGCTGCATTAACCAATTCTGTACTTCCATATACGATCCTCCTCCTCGGCCCTGTTCCAGGGGAGCCGGTGCTGGTGCGCTTAGCCCACTCTTGCAAATTCCCGTACTCATCCATTGACCCACCGCCTACGGTAAAAACGATTGCCTCACTGAATCCTTGCCGCCTTTGGCCAAAGCTCGCATCAATGCCACGGCCAACGTTACTCAGCCCCCCGGGCATCCCAGTTTGAGTTCTTGCTTGACTGGCGGGGGGTAGAGTCCCGCGTGCGTTGGCAGACCGAGGGTCAAAGTATAGATATGACTCTGTTTTTGAGATTGCGGATGAAGAAGCATTTTGAGGGTCCATAAGAGATTCGGTGATTTTGGTAAGGGTTAGATCTTTATTCACCGGCAGGAAATTCTTGACGCCGGATATAAGGTTCTCAAAGTTCGCACCTAAGCCAGCGTCCTTGAAGCGATCCGTAACACGGCTTGAAAGAGAGCTAAACCCACGGAATAACTCGTTTGATGTGTTGGATTGGGCCGTTTGCGTTGGAGCTGACGATATCATTGTCATACGAGTGAGCTCGCGGACTCTTTTGACATACTTAAGCGGCAAAGTGTTAGCCCCAGCTAGCCGTAATGTCTCCTCAAAGCGATCTATTTCCGCTCGCGATACATCCTGTTCTGTGCTGAGGTACCAAATTATAAACAACCGTAATTTATCCAACGGATCGTTGCCTTTATCGGCATCGGAGATTAGCTCCATTATTTGTGCCTTCGTTTGTTTGGTGATATTCTCTTCTGTCTGAAAATAATTATCTAGCTGGCGGTCTTTGAGAGTTCTAGTTAGCTTAGAGCTGGGTATCGATAATTAGGCCTAAAATTTTTGCAAACATACCCTTGATACCCTTCAGCAGTGCCCCGAGAATATTCATATGCGTATCAAGAACAGCCTAGAATCATAATTAAAAGTCTGCCGCATGACGATAAGGCATGGTAACTACCTTGCGTTCCCTCAGCTCGGGGAGTAGTGTTATTGCAGCTTTTAGGTGTTGGGCGGATGCACTAGTGTCATTCTGTAGATCTTCAAGGGAAGATGCTCCAGTCTTCTTTGTGACTTCGTTAGCATCTTCCTTGTACCTCGTCAATTCGGTATCAATGTCTTCAGCAACCTGCGGAAATGGAACTCCAGCATTCCTGGTCCAGAAGAAGTCGTTCGAGTTCAGATCGTATGCCTTCTTTGTGACACCTTTTCCTGGATTACTCTCATCAACGGGCATCTCCACCGTAATACGATTGAGGTGCATTTTCAAGACGTCGTAAACGAGAGACTGGTATGTCCAAGAATGGGAGAGCATGGGAATTAAATCCAAATTCCTATCCACGACTATGAGAACGGGTCTAGATGATGGTGTGCCAGCTGCGGATGAAGGTTTTCGGTCACCCCCAGAGAAGAGATTGTCTTTAGAGTTAAGGACGTGGTCACGGAGTTTTCTATCCAATTTTGCTGCTATCATCTCTGCAGCACCGCCCTTGGGACACCGGATGATCGGTATTGTGCCTGCACATAACCTGTTAGAACAGGAAAGTCTTCCTCTAGGAAATTATGACGTACCCATTGTTACTACAACACTAAAAAGACCACTGACTATCCGGTCAATTGTAGCATCAAGTTCTTCGTCTTTGGTTTCTGCGCTGTTGATCGTCCGATATGTCTCGGCCATTCCAAGACTGAAGAGATCTGGTTCGCTCACGATAAAGTTGAGGTACTGGTCGTAAATCTGTGCAAGGTGTTCCGCGGTGCTTGATGCGGCAGTCTGCGCTGCAAAGTCTTCCTTTTGGTTGTCAGCCATAGACCAAACGAATGACAAAAGACACAAGAAACCCATTCCTACTCACGAGCAGTGGCCTAGGAATCGACGAGAGAAAATTTACGTATGCGGGGGAATAGAGGTTACGTGCAAGGTCGGAAGTGATGATTTGGAGATTTGTAGCTGTAGGCTCGACGAGATATATGACCGGTACATCTGGAATCGGATGTCTCATGGTGTTTATCTGGAGATGTATGGTGATTCCCCAGGCTCGAAGGTCGTTTACCCGCAAAACGCTGGAGATGACATCCCTCCCCATATCATCGAACACCAAAACTTTCCATATTGGCTCGCCGTTCTCGTTGAGGATGGGTGAGTTTTGCGGGAGGAGGCCATTGGCACTTGGGTCATGGTGGTCATCTGCGGATTGCGGGGCAGATTGGTTTAGATTCAGGATCTTCTCGATTGAGGCTATATATTGTCTCCCCGGTCAGCAGGAAACCCAGCACGACGCATGTATACGATGTAGCTTGCGTACGTACCGACCTGACGATCTCGTAGTGTCTGGTGGTGGGAAGCCATGGTCAAAGTCCCAGGCCAGCGCCAGGCAAATTCACGGTCACCTCATGCGCAGAAGGAGAAGGCTGCAATTCAGCAAGAGGAAGAGTGGTGGGGGTTACTACAGTCGGTGCGCAAGGTTGAATTATTTGTAGCCACCCAGAGCATTCATAAAAGCTGTCCAGAATTCCATTGCCGGTTGACAGGACGGGCCCGTTTCAGGGCTAGCGTGTCGCCAAGGCTAGCGGCCCTTTTCAGACCGTCAGTCGCCCTCGCTCTCCTTCTTTCCTTCAACCCACTTCTCCCATAACAACTCCATCAACTTCTTGCTCCCCTTTCAATGACAGCATCGCAGTGAAGACGTCCATCATTAAAGGCCGTTTATTTTATGCTTGGGCCGATAATTGGCACCCAGTGGGCGAGGATTCGGGGTCCTGGCCAAGTGGCGGGTGTTGCGTGTGTTTTGGGCCTTCGGTCGGGACATTTTTGACAAAGTGACTCAACAGCAGCCAGAAAACAGTGACGCCGGCCTCAACTAAAGGTACGGAGTATCAAATTCAAGCTTCAGAGCATCAAGCATCAAGGCCGTCCGGCTCCAAGCGCGGGCAGCATCTACTACTCTTTAAAGAGTGCTGTGGGGATCGTCATTCTCGTGCGCTTCTCTTGCTTCGAGCGAGGGCCGGCGGTAGGAGAGAGTGCGTTGGTGACGAGGGCACACCCAGGCTGCCAGGCCGCTGCCCGTCTGCTGCCCGTCGCGTTCCCTTTTCGCATCCCAGCGCCGAGGCACGCGCTCCGAAGAAGACAGGATTTATTAGGCAGTCCGACTCACGCTACGTCCGAAATCGGAGCATTTGGCATCCAACTGCAGCGCGACAAAAACCGAACTCCCACCCACCAGAGACGGCGGCCACTACGGGTTAGTGCCAGTTGCCGCTTTAAACGTGCTTGCATAAGCTAGCAGCACTGGCTGCTCTCTGGTTCCAGGCGGCGGCAACACCCGCTTTAAGCCTCGGCCAATCAAAAGCTTTTTCAGGGGTTTAAGCGAGGAGCATTTTCTCCCGCAAATATTATAAAATGGCGTCCCCAAGTCACGTGCACGATGAGACCCTCCAAGTCACCAGCGGACACAGTGTCTACGCGCCAGAGCCCGAATTCACTGCTTTGTTTTCTAATGCTGTCGACCAGCCTTTTGACCAGAATTGGAACATAGACACCAGCCACCTCTCCATCCCAAGATCCCACTCCACCTCGCTTCCTCAGACTTGGCAAACCTCGACATCAATACAGAGACCCGTGTCTGCCCTAGGAGCTGCCTTCGATCCCAGCAGTCAGTACTATGGACGCACTTTCTCCCACAGTCCATCTCCCTATCGGGATGCTGCCTTCAGTAGCCACGGAAATATGGACCCATACCACCAGCAAGCGGCCGTTGACCCGTCCTTGGTCTCTACCTCCACCATGCGACACTCAAACTTCGATGTGGGCATGCGAGCTTACTCTACCTCCACACCCCAAACAAACACTATTGCTCCCCAAGCTCTTCAAAGTAGCCAGTCTCTGCCGCCCAATGGCCCCACTTCCGCCTCTGGATTTCAGGTATGTTCTATCCAGCCTGACGTGCCATTAGCCCATTTTAATATTTACGCTCTGCAGGATACTAGAAAAGGCGCTGGTCAGTCTTATGCATATTCACAGGGTGGCCCTTTGGCTGGACTATCGCCTACAACAGTGAACCAATCACAGCCTGTGGTTACTCCAAAAGGTGAAATCTTTGGTAAATTCATCATCAAGGACTTTGACAGTCTTTGCAAAGCTACAAAATCCAACCGCCTGCATAACTTTGTGAACATTGGTGACTTTGCCCAAGACTTACCTATTACGAAGAGTAAGAAACTTTCGCTGCTTAAAAGCCAGCATAATGGTGCATATGCTAAAATAATGAAAGCAACCATCCCGCAATATGTCCCGAGAAAGTCTCGTAATGAATTAAAAACGTTGGCGGCAGGCGATAAGAAATTGCTAGGTACATTCTTACTCCCACCCATATCCTTTCGAGTATCTTCTCATAGTATGACAGAGAGAATCGCCAAGAAACCCAGCAAGAAATCCAAGAGTGCCTTGTCAAAAGCGGCACGTGTCAAGACTGAATCGGGTAGTGCTCAGTCTCCATCCGATGCCAAGCAGGAATTGAGTGACACCATGAGCGAGACTGACTCCTCTGATGATAACTCCGATTACAGCTCTTCTGATGACGAGACGCCAGAGCCTTCACCCCTACCGGCATCGAGGCCGGAGGAACCTCACCAAGCGGTGAGATACGACATCATCAAATCAGTATGGATGTCAAGAAAATTCGCAGCCAAATCGGAGCAAATTCGGTCCGCTCTGGGCGATTTCTGGGAAGTAGTACGAACCATACGGGATCGGTGGAGAACCGACAATAACGCAGTGAAGCAAGCTGAGGAGGCGAAAAAGCTGAGTGAACTGCCGCTTCTCAAAGGTCGCGTCAAGAGTCAACGGGAGATGATGGAGGTAGCTCTCAAGACTGCTCTTGATTATGGTCACCCCGATATTATTCGACTATTCGGAGAGAACAAGCCCTTCCTGTTCCTACTTTACCAATTCTTGGCGGACCGTGTAAGGGACCAGGAATACAAGGGGAATCTGTCCAATGCCGTTCTTGAAATTTTAGCGCGATGTAGTACCTTGACCAACGAAGTACTTGAGGAAACCAAAGTTTCTAAGGTTCTTTACCTTTTCAATAAGCGAGGCGACGATAGAACAAAGGCAAAAGCAAAACAGATCTTGGACAGTGCTGCTGCTGCTTCTAAGACCAAGGCCGATTCTCCGGCCCAAGATAAGCCTGGTGACTCGAAAGATGTAAAACCGAAGACAGATTCGAGTAATCGGTCCGCTCCTGAACCAGTAGCTGGTATTAAGCGTCCGCGCCCTGGCGATGGGGCTATTAGCGAGCCCGTAAAGAGAGTTGCTTCAAAATCAGGTGCTACAGCAGGCACAAAACCACCAGGACTTGCCCAGAAGCGTACTGTTCCCGAAAAACCCTCGGTTTCCTCCGCTGCTGCAGCGAAAGCTAAAGTTGTCGCGAAACCATCAACTTTCTTCTCAAGTATACAATCTGCATCGAAGAAAGTGGCTCCATCGAATGCAGCTAAGTCAGCCAGTCAGCCAAAGGCGGCATCCAGTGCTTCCACTGAGAGGAAATCCGCTCCGGCTGCACCGATGGCACCGGCAAAGCCAGCCTTTTCATTTGCGGAGACGATGGCCAACTTAATAAAACCAAAAGAGCCCGAACCTGTTTCTAAACCCGCCGAGAAACGTCCTCCCGAAACACCAGAGGAGAGAGCTAAGCGACTGAGGAAAGAAGAGCGTCGCAAGCTGCGCGTCACATTTCGGCCAGATGCTTCTCTGGTTAGCATTCGATACTTCACTCACGATCCCGAGGAGGAGCTTGGCCACGATGCCAGCATGGTTCGTGATGCTGGCGATGTCGGTGGTGAGGGTCGTATGTTCAAGCAGCATAAAGACATGATGGAGCTAGACGATGAAGACGATGACCTGCCGCGCGAAGAATCCTATCGTAACTGGCTTGAACCTTCACTCATCGACTTTAGCGTGATAAACCCCGAAGAACAGAAGAAAAATTTCGATCCTTATGGCGGAGGGGTCAACAAGCCAGTCTGCCCCGAGAAGGAGGCCAACGAACGTCGCGAAGCCAATACCCTTATGGTCTTCTACAGCCACCCATCAGACATCCCGCCATCACCTAGAGAACCTCCAGAGACACCCGAAGAAGAATCCCCAAAGATGGTTGAGTTTGGAGCTCCCCCAGCCGATATTCTGGCACGAGCCGCTGCTTTTGAACCCGTGCAGGTTCAGCCGCCGCCGATGCAAGATCTGACCGCTCTTCTTAGCGTCTTTCAGCAACATACACCACAGCAACAGCAGCCAGCAGCACCCGCAGCGCCTGCTTCTGATTTAGAGAAGATATTCGCGAATTTCTCGGCACCTACCCAACAGCCGGTGCCACAGCCCCAAATAATTCCTCCAGCGCAGCAACAGTATGCCGCCCCAGTCCCTGACCTCTCGTCTATAATTAGTGCTCTGCAGCAGCAGCAAGTTCAGGCTCCACAACAACCGCAATACCCAGCATCTTTCCCGTCGGCCATCCCTCCTACCCAGGGCGTACCAACCACCGACCTGAGTGCAATCATGTCCGTACTCAGCCAAACTAACCAACAAGGCAGCATGCCTCAGATGCCCGGCTTCGGCTTTCCGAACCTTAGTCAGCAAGGCCAAGCCCAACAGCAGCAAGCTGCCCCGTATGAGAATGAGGAGCGCAAGCGTTTCCGTGAAGGTAGTGGTTATGAAGACCGGGATCACGGCTCCTACAAGAAGCACAAAAACAAAGGCGGCAATAACAACAACAGTGGCACCGGCTTCAAACCGCACAAACTCTACCCTTGCAGGTTCTTCAAGGAAGGGAAGTGTGTCAAGGGCGACGCTTGTACTTATATTCATGATCGCAGCGACAGGAGATAAGGGCCTGCAATGCTACTCAGAAGATGCCCTAAAGCTTCGTTTCGCGAGACTGCAAATGAGTTTGGGATCTGCGCAGCACATCTCTCTGCAACATCGTTTCAGTAACAGCTGCAACTCTAGCAACCCTTTTTGGTCGTCTTTAATTTTCTCTATGTTGTGTTTTCTATTTGATTGATTGAACAAACGGACAGCGAACCGTTTACAATATGCATTAAGCCCAGGCGTTTTCAGGCACCGAAAGGTTATCCGGTTAAAAGAGATCATAGCATGGGACTGCGTCGGCGCTCTACGTTGTATAATTACTATCTGGCATCAAATTCCCCAGCTTCACAGCTTTTTTTATTTATTAGGTATCAAGGTGTATATATGCTTTTCTTCTTATTGCATATGGGCGAATTAGGATCAGCGTGGTTGTTTTTGTAGAAGAGTAAGAGCCCAGGTACAGCGCCGGGCGGCTTCGATGGCCTTTGTGGAGGAGGCTTTAAGCTGGGAAGGGGAGATATCTACATATTGAACTTGAATGCATGCGTGGGATTCACCCCAATCGAACTTGCTTGAAGGATAACTTTGGCGCTTGTTTTACTAATGCATGCTGAACTGACATAGACAGGAAGAGTATGCATAACTGCGAGAAGTGATTTAAACCATGAAGACGGTGTAGCTTGCTGGCGATTAGAAGCCATATGCCGCAGTATGATTTTGGACAATACCTTGTTCCTACCCACGCACAAATCACTTGGGCGCCTTCCGGACCGTCTGACATGACATCCTCTGACCTTATCTTCTTCCATGAAAGTCTTCATTATAGCCATTCGTCCATCAAAAGGCCCCTGGTGTCTCGCGTATCAGTCACTTTTCATTCACGACATGATTTCAAATCATCGAAGAAAGGAGGCGCAATCACTGTATTGCAGAACAAGGCGAAAGGCCCACCCCACTACGGCTCAACACTTTGGTTTACCTATATCATGATCCCGGAGGCCAGCTCTATCAACCAGAGAACCCCCACGTAGAGCACCCGACCGCCCAATGTTGTCGGGTCCCAGCATCTAGAGCCAGCCCAGTCTACACTATGATCTTCACCCCAAATCCAGCATTCCAAATCCAGCACCCCGAATCCCCGTCCTAACTGCTGTAGAATAGCTTCATACCGCGCCCAAACCTTCACCACAGAACCACAGCTAAGCCCACTCCGCCCTGCCCATCCCAATCGACCCCCTCGTGTCCCTGGGCGCGCCCTCGACATCTTCAGGCATCGGAAGCGACGCCCAAATCACTGGAAGGCTGTCCGCGCGCCTCACCACCACGGGGGCCAGCTCCACCGCAGCAGGGGACTCGACGCCCTCCGCCCACGACACGCTCCTCGCCAGCGCCCTCTCAACCCCGCTTCCCTCTTCATCCTCGTCACCATCCTTACCCTCACCGTGTCCCCCGCCGTGCCCCTCACCATATCCCTCACCGTCACCGTCACCGTCACCGTCACCCACGACCGCAGCCGCAGCCGCAGCCGCAGCCGCAACCGCAGCTGTCGCAGGCCCTAGACCCGCGCCCACCACGCCCATCCCCCTCGCGCCCCCCTTGCATCCGAATGCCCACGGAACCAGCACCCTCCCCCCCCGCATCCGCCCTCACCAGCGCCGTCGCGAAGTCAACAGCCAGATCCCCCCCTCGCCGCAGCGCTGCCTGCGTGCTGCGACTCAGCACCGCTCTCTCGGGTGGCACGGCGGTCTGAGGCTCTGGCGCGGCGGTCCGAGGTGCTGGTGGTGGGGGCGGTGGAGGGAGGAGGAACGAGGTGCGTGAGGGGAATGGTGCTGGTGTTGAGGCGGGCTTGCGCGGGGGCGTTGGTGGTGGTGGGGGACGGAGGGGGAGGTGAGGAGGCTCGGCGGGGTAAAGGCGGTCGGCTTGCCGGTTTGCGAGGAGTATCGGAGGGTTGGCGGGGGGAGGGTGTTGCTGCTGCTGCTGCTGCTGCTGCTACTGCTGCTGTTGCTGTTGAGGCGGTGGTTGAGGGGGTTGGAGCTGGTTCTTGTGAGGGAGCGTCGAGATGGGTTGAGGGATTACTGGCGCGGTGTGCTTGCGATAGGATGCGGCTGGCGGCACTCTCGATTAGGAAGTTCCGGAGAGCGCAGGTGCTGTCTGTGTGCGTGTAGACGTAGTCGAGCCAGAAGAGAGATGTTGTAAAGCTGTTTTCGGCGTAGTATCGGCGCACTTAGTCGAGGACGGCTGTGCAGAGGGCGGTGTGGTCGCCTCGGAGTGCGAGGATGTAGAGTGACATGTGGTGGGTTACAGTACGGAACGAGGTAGGACGAGGCAGGATATCTGCGAGGAAAGGCAGGCCTCGAGCATGGATTGTGCGAAGTTGTCAGTCTCCGGGGTAAGGGATCTGAAGATGTGCTCTTCCAAGTCCACGGGAGGCGTGGGTGAGCGAATTAGGCTCGAGGCCATTGATACAGGTGCGAGATTTTCTGACTGTGTCGAGGAGTGTAAGAGAAGGAGAGGTAATTTGGTGAATGGGCTGTTCAAATCATAGAATGCTCTTGCTAGCTAAACTACAAAATGTAAGGGCCTGAGGGGCTACTTCTAAATGTCTGTATGACGCATGTGCAAAACAACATCGGAATTCTCAGAGGAGGAACGAGAGACATCGAGAAGAAGGGAAATATCAAAAGAGAGGATGAAGTAGCCGGGAATGTAGTTAGTAACTTGCAATGAAATACTTAGACCAGATCCAGGGATCTCGATTTCAAGTGAGATATTTGATATCTACAAGATACAATAACCGGCCACCCATAATCCCTTGGACTGAACCGTAGGACTGTATATCGTGTCAGGAAGATCTGAATTTTAAACCGGTCTTTGTGAAAACTTCTTAAATTGGTAGGTCTCGAAGGAAAGTCCGGTCACTATTCTCACACCTCCTTTTCAGCATTAGGATTCAAGGGAGCCCCAACTACCCCAATGGAATGATCCCACAAAGCAGCTTCCGTAGAAAACCTCGGAGAGAGATTAGTCTTAAAAGGACTTTCATTTCCCGTTGCGTCCTCCATCTAAACCGCGTGCTGGCCCCGTCTGTGCGTGAGAAGCACCTCATATAAAGTGTGATCAAATATGTAGAGAATAGAAACTCAGAAGAGTAGACATTCTACTAGAGAAGTGGATATAATTTTGACCGGAACACCAAAATGCGAGATCCCACCAACACGAGTAGATGACCCGCTCTGACAATGGATTCGGTGGGAATATAGGCCGAACTGAACGTTCGACATTTTTAGGGACGAAAGAATACATGGTGAAAGAATCAGGTGAAGGCTAGATAAGATGCTTTGACCTGAAGTATGCCCTGAGGTAGACCACCTGCCATGCGCCTAATCCTACCAACATACCCATTGTGCCAAATGCAAACCACTTGACTCGTTCATTCGTACTTTCATTTGTATCTCGTAGCTTTTGTTCCCGTCCGCGAAGGTAATCCATCTCGCTGACAATCTCTCCAACAAGCTCTTCAATACGACGGAGCTCTGCCTCGACGGGTTTCAGCTTCTCGCCAGCTTGGATCGCAGACCAGTCCTTTGCATCAGCACCGATGTCGATATCGAGTTCGACATGCCTGGTTGGGTTCATGACACCTTGGTCTGCGGGGGAAGTCAGCACGTGGGCTTATTCAGTTGGCGATAGGGTACAAACTGGAGGTCAGAATGTTTTCAAAGCACACATCGAAGGCTGCATCCGCGTGAGAAGTGAATGCAGATCTATGCTCGCCCGCGACATCTTTTGGCTTTCCATAATTGTTGCCCATAGTGTCCCGGATCTGTATACAGCTCGATTAGCGCTTGTCCGCCGAGTGCCCCAATCAAAATTTTAGGATCTGAAATGGGCTACCCACATGCATATTGAGCGTCTGGCCATCTCCCCTAAACCCACTGATGATTGCGGTGACAACGACCAGCTGTTCTTTTGCGACGAAATTTCGGATGCATCTTTCGTGCCGCGCCGACTCGTGTCCAGGATGTGCTTGGATGTCGAATTTCAAGGCAGAGGCGAGGGGAATGGTTGCCAGCAAGAGCAGATAGCTCAAATACCGAAATAGCGTCTCCATGGTGGTCGTAGTTAAATAAACTCTCCTCGCTGTTTTCGTAGAAGGGGATGCGGAGGACAGATGGCCCGGAAATGCAGCCTTTCCTTGATAGTGCTAGTGAGATTCAGGTCTTGGCTCTTGGGGATCTTGCTCCTGAAGGTCTGCCTTGGAGCCTCTAAACTCAGCCTTCCATCAATCCCCATTACAACCTCCCGCAAATTCGTGCCCGATCACGGCCCAATTGAATTTCGTCGAATAATCTTGCCCCAAGCTGCATAATCCTTCTGCGGCCATAACAGCTATCCTCACCGTGGGTTTGTCGGCTGTGCTCTCCCAATGGCTAGTCTCGCCGCAGCTGCTTTTGATCGAATCACACTACCAAGTCGGAGACATGAATCCAGATGCCGAGGAAAGAAGGCAACTAGCCGGCCACTCATTAAGGAACTCCGCTCTACTTCTGCTATTCCGAGTGTCCGCAGCCATGAAGCACGCTGCTAGTAGTTGACGCTGCTAGTAGCTAGCACATCCTTAGTACCCAACACTTACATATAGCGCCCAATACCCCACTTAGCTGCAAACTGTTCCGTTCTCTGTACAACTCTCAATTCCCGTGTATTGACAATTTTGCCCAACCCTCATTTTTTTGCCCTTGTTCCGCCGATTATTCCGACATCTAGTTACCGTCTATCGTTGCCATGACCAACAGCTACCCAACCTGTACAAGGAGAACCCAGCAGCCCGATACGCCGACTGACGCTGGCGACCTCGAATTGACTGACAGCTCAGTGGGAACGATGATGATATTTAACTCACACATGGGTGAGGTTTCGCCCCATAAAAGGAAGCGCCCTAGCGAAGAAGAGCAGAAGCAGACCAACGAGATAAGATCACGGGGGGCGTGTATTGAATGCCGATCGAAAAAACGGCGGGTCTGTCATGTCCACGCCAAGATATATTCTAGTCTTGACGCTTGATTAGTGCAAGCTCGAACACCCTCCCTCAAAACGCATTGCAAAAAAGCGCGGGCGGGGGCATCTGCATAGGTATGCTGTTGCTGTGAGCCGGCGATACAAGACTAACCTTGAGACAGCTCCTACAGTTCCCCTTCGTGTTCCATGCAAGGTAACACCTCTCTACTAAACAAGCTACTTTCTGACAAGATTCACTCGGAAGAGGAGTTCTGTTGGATGAGTAGCCTCACGACTTCTCGATATCCTAGGCTGCTGGTCCTCGTGGTTTAGTACATAGCTGATCAAATACACTAGCAAAAATTTCACAGGGCTTCCAACTCCGCCCCCATTTAATACCAGAGATGCCGCCTCTCCATGGTTGGACCAATGATCGTCAAGCCTCATTAGCAGACCTGAACTTGCTTGCCCCTGGCAATCGTAGACCCCACGGTGCTCATAAATCGTCCCGGCCTAGCGTTTCATTGGCCGATCAAGCACAAGATTCATCTACGGATATCTACCAGGACCAACCGTCCATGATACCACCCGGGCGGTCTTACCCATTATACCCAGGGCCATATTTGGATGACCACCAGTTCCCGGGAGCGGTGTCTTCACAATTCGTTGGCACGGCGTGGCCCGCGCCATACCTTCCTGATCCCAAGGTATTCTACGGGCATCCTTGTTCACCTTACGTTCAAGGGTATATGGATTACTCTGAAGGCTATGTTACCCGTAATGGATTCCATACAAACATAGGGCCAAGGCTCACAGAATTCAATCCATACGAAGTATCAAATGATGATTTGCTACACTTAGACGACTCACATCAAGTCCAAGAAATGCGTCCCCCATATCATTATGGATTCTGTAGAGATCGATCAGGGATCAGCCACTCTACGCATCAAACCCAGGAAACGACTGTCCTAACTTGTACCCAAGGCTTTAGTTGCGTGCCCGGTGAAAGTCCGCGTCTTTTGCAAGCTCGGCTACAGAAGCCAGAGAATGCCGACCCCAAGGCGCTTGCTGGAAACTCGCCTGCACATCAAGCAGTAGATCTGCATGGTACCCTAGGCTTGCCTCCGATGGAGTCTTCCACAAACCAGTCTCCTTTGCCATTACAATCCTCGGGCAATCCAGTATCTTCCCAGGGTTTTCCCACTCATAGCCGAGGCTCCTCTCCTGAAAATCTGGGCTTTGACTGGATGAAGATCTAGTTACTCCTTAAGTTCCGTACCTGAGCAAGAGGCCTCCAGCATTATCCAAGGAACATAAAGCCAGGTGACATGAACCCAGCCGACAGACCCTGAGGCTTATTTAGAAAGTTTACCAGTACACAAACATGTGCCTTGTTTTAATTTTACTTTTAATTTACCGATCTTCTGCCTGTGGGAGCCATTTTCTGGAAGGCGTCTTGTTGAACGGTCAAATCATTCCTGCTCGGACATTCATTTGTGCTATACAATAAGGTAAAAGGGACTTGTCTTGCTTTTTTTCCACATTTACCAGAATACCCGGTCCTCGGCGTTTTGTTCCATATGGCCACCTGCGTAGAGGGCTGAGCCTGCTACGCGGATATTTCTATTTACCACTCACTATCTGTTCTTGCATGTGGCTGCATGCCAGAGTTACCACCGTCACCAAATTATCCGATGGAGTTTCTCAGGTATAGTAGATTTCCCACATTATCCAGGCCATTCCTGTTGTCCATATCACCCGGATCCAAATGGAATATAGGATGTACAACCAGAGAAGATTCTTTACATCGACGCGTTGGAGGATGTGCTGGGTGGGTAGGAGCGTTTCATATTCTGGTCTATGACGCAATTTCATTGGTATGTCACATCCATTATTAATCCAACTTTCTCTGGCTGTGTTCTTACTCTACCTTCCACGTCTAAACTTAAGCTTGCCATTACTTACATCCTCTACAGATAGTCTACTTTGTTTACGTTTCTGGCCTTCGCTAGTGACTCTTCGTTATGCCTTTCTTCCTCACGGCTGTATTCTAACGACTCTTTCTTGATGGAAGGTATTCTCTGCCCCTGTTTGCGTTGTGGTACATGTCTTTCACGAGTTAGGCAGCTTCGAACCTATTTAGTCCCTATGTCATAATAGTCCTATAAACTGGGATGAAGGGATTCGACTACGCTTAGGCAGATTTTAGTGACTATTTCATTCTCCCTAATTATCTGATAAACGCCTTTCTTGTATAAATTTTAAATCAGACTAAACGGCAATCGAGGCCAAAGTCTTTTTCTTTAACTCTCTTCGCTCTTTGGCCAATACCCTCTTGACCCATGGAACTGTGACAGCAGCTCCAATCACGGCCCAAACCCAAGGTAAGATCCAACCTATACTGATCCGTTAACAACGTCGAGCTTTTCGTGGCGTTGCAAGAAATTTACCAAGCACAAACACAACATCCAAGTTACGCACCAAATAGATGAACAATGTCGTCACCACCCCAAAACCAATTCATCTGCCACAACAGGCTCTGGAAAGCGGGACTCGCATCATACCGCTCCCTCAGCGCTCTCCAAAATTCCCGCCCACCACCACCCTTAACGGCCACGACATCCTCAACCATGACGAAAACGCCGTGGACATATCCTTTGGCTGTGTATATTAGCAGCGAATCCGCAGTTAGAGGATCGACAGTATTGCATGCGCAGTATCTTTTCTATGCCAAGTGGGATGAAAACAGGTGAAATGACTTTACACTTGACTTTTTTGACGGATGACTAGTCCCTGCCGTAATGCGACGACGTCAAATCAGGACTCAACCATGAAACACCGACGCCGTTAATCCCATGCCCCTAGGCGGCGATCTGCTATGAAAAAAGGGCTAACTTGCCCTCATGAAAAGTTGGCAGCTGCTCCCGCGGGACTTTCCTTCCGCACTTCTAGCAAGACATTGATCGTGGAGAGCACGAACCCTCACTTGTGGCCGCTGAGCGCCACAGACGAAGCCCACACGAAGGAGCGGCCATTGATGAAGGCTGACGACGGATTTACATCATGCCTACGTACAAATATTTCACGATGCGAGAAAAATACCGTTCTTCTGGGCTTCCAGAATTTCTTGCTACCACGTTTCTTTGCTCACTGCTGCTAAGGCGAAGCAATTCATCTAATGGCGTCGTTAAGAGCTGGCCTGTTGTACCAGCGAGCGCTGGTATCATCAATTTCTCGCACCAATTCCGTAACAACTCCTCGGATAGCATTGCCTCAGCCTCATACAGCTCTGTTTAGGCAGAAGCCACAGTTCAATAGCCTGCGATTCGCCCACGAAGATGCGGAGCCGCCGGGCAGTAGCCGTGAGAATGTCGGCGGTAAGAGGTTCAAGGATTTCGATCTGGCCGGGGGCGTGTATATTTTCACAGGTACCTCTACTAACATCCCATAAGAGCTTCACAGCTTCAAAATAGTCTCAGCTCACATTCGTTGTTGCAGGCGGGGCTCGCGGCCTTGGCCTTTGCATGGCTGAAGCTCTGGTGGAAGCTGGTGGTAAGTTTATTCTTCCATTTACCAGCTCACGTCTCTCGTCCCTTCTCACTTGCCTCCGTTTTCTTTACCTTAAAGTTACATGTCAGCTTACGGAATCATTTAGTCTATTGTCTAGACCGCCTCCCCGAGCCTGACCACTCCTTCACTGAAGCTCGCAGCCACGTCCTCCCCGAATTCGGCGGCGAGCTGTACTACGCGCAAATAGACGTGCGAGACAACAAATCGCTCGATGGTGTCATCGCCGGGATAGCTGAAGAATATGAGCGGCCTGACGGTCTGATAGCCGGTACGTCTAGCGTCCCTCCCTTCAATCTTCAAACCACGTCCCTCTGCCCTGCCCAAACCCCCCCTCCCCTAGCCTTTCTTTATGGATAGGTCTTGTATTCGCCCTCTGCCTCCGAACCAGCCAATTCGCCCTAGGCCTGGCAACTTCAACTAACCCATCTCGCTCCCCTTAATACAGCCGCCAGGATATAGAAAGCCTGCCCGGAAGTCGACTACACAGTCGCCGACGCCACAGGGGTGCTCGCGACCAACTACACAGGCGTCTTCGTGACCGCCACCACCACGGCACGCCAGATGCTGCGCTTCAAAACCCGCGGCTCGATCATGCTCATCGCGTCCATGAGCGGCCTCGTCGCCAACAAGGGCCTCATCAGCCCCGTGTACAACTCGTCCAAAGCCGCAATTATCCAGCTCGCGTGCAACCTGACCATGGAGTAGGGCCGGGTCCGGGACGACGGCGGCGGCAGGGTCAGGGTCAATGCGCTGAGTCCGGGCCATATCGTCACGCCGATAGTACTGGGGAATTTCGAGGAGGTGGAAGGGCTGAGGGAGTGCTGGGAGCGCGAGAGCATGCTCGGGAGGCTGGCGAGCCCGGAGGAGTTCAAGGGCGCGGGACTGTTTTTGTTGAGCCGGGCGAGTAGGTTTATGGTGAGTTGGTTTCCTTTTTCTTCTTTTTTGGCGTTTGGGGGGGGG